>OHES01001185.1_pt1 | contig 12600 bp, 10 predicted proteins | sample 1567371 | NCBI WGS metagenome assembly OHES01 (sample SAMEA3879533, study PRJEB24766) | human gut metagenome | biome: human-associated habitat; feature: feces | place: USA | collected 1985/1987 | reverse complement strand
ACTGTTCTGAGGGAATTTATTGATCGGGGTGTAACATATGTTTGACAAACCTACAGAAAATAAAAATAATATAACGATAGTAACTTGAAAAATCAAAAGACAAGGGTGAACTGCCCATTGTCTGAAGCCGATGAGTTTCCTGTTTCAATCTTTTTTGCTGAGGGTGCTGTTGTGATATTCGGAAGAGTAGGTTACGTCTTCTTTGAGCCATGAAGGAGCCTGATAAGCTTTGGCAAACGCTTCATCGGGAAATTCGATCTCAGCGAGAACGAGAGGGGCAAGGTCGCCTTCAAAAATGTCCAGTTCAACAAAAAGGCCGTTTTCGATAGGGATGACATAGCGGGTTTTCGTAATGATCCTTCCGTCGGCTTTTAACAGGAGGTGATAGTAACTTTCTTTTGTGAGAGGAAGGTTGTACTCTTCTCTTACCATCATTCCTTTTGATTTGTAAGTAAGGAAAAAATCGTCATTATCTCTTCGGATACGGACGACCGGGGCAGTACATAGATAAGCCTGCTCGATCTTTCTGGCCGGATAATCTTTCGGATCAAACGGAAGATCGGAAAGATCTACAAGAAATTTTCGTTCGATTTCCATAAATATTCTCCATTCCGCCGCATTTTTGCGGCATAAATTTTATTGCAGCGGCGATGAGCCGGTTTTTACCTGTAAAAACTATGCAAGGAGCAATGCTTTGAGTTGAATTCGCCGCTGATTTTAAGCTATAATGATTATAGCAGAGCGAATGCGGAAAAGAAAGAAAAAGTAAAATACGGAGGTAGTAATTTGAAAGTATACATTTTTTTGGCGGACGGATTTGAAGAAATTGAAGGATTGACGGTTGTTGATATTATGCGCAGGGCTAAGATTGTGGAAGCGGATCGGCTGTTTGAGGAGACGGATTTTTCGGATGGGGATATGCTCGTACTTCCGGGCGGAATGCCGGGAACGCTGAATCTGAAAGAGCATGAAGGCCTTCGGAATCTGATCGGTGAATTCGATAAGAAGAAAAAGTATCTTGCGGCAATTTGCGCAGCTCCGAGTATTTTGAGCGAACTTGGTATTTTGAAAGGAAGAAAAGCATGTGCATATCCGTCTTTTGAAGAAGGACTTGACTGTGCACAGGTCGTGCACGAGGCGGCGGTTACAGACGGACATGTTACGACAGGAAGAGGGATGGGAGCGGCGATTCCATTTGCTTTGAAATTGACAGAACTGCTCTGCGGAACAGAAAAAGCGAACGAGATCGCGGAATCTATCGTATATGCATAGACAGTCTGCAAAAATATTTTTCCCGTGTGTTTCATGTATGTCTGAACTTGGACGAAAAAATACTGGAAATATGCGGATGTGTATGCTATACTATGACAATGACTGCGAGTGTATATTTTTTTATAAGTGCGATATGACGAAGAGGCAGTTTTGAAGTCAGCACATTCAAGGAGGAAAAAAATGAGTTTACAGGTAGAAAGATTAGAACATAATATGGCAAAATTAACGATCGAAGTACCGGCAGAGGAAGTGGAAAAAGCGCTTCAGGCAGCTTATCTGAAAGAGCGCGGCAAGATCAGTCTTCCGGGATTCCGTAAAGGAAGAGTTCCGCGTCAGATGATCGAAAAGATGTACGGACCGGAAGTGTTCTATGATGAGGCGGCAAACCGCATGATCTCAGAAGCGTATGCGAAAGCATATGACGAGTGTGAGCTTGAGCTTGTGTCACAGCCGAAGATCGAGATCACACAGCTTGAGAAAGGTAAAGAATTTATCTTTACGGCAGAGGTGGCTGTAAAACCGGAAGTAAAACTCGGTGAATATAAAGGTCTGAAAGTTGATAAAGTTTCTACAAGAGTTACACAGAAAGAAGTAGATGAGGAGATCGACAAAGAGCGTGAACGCAATGCAAGAACGATCGATGTAACTGACAGAGCGGTTCAGGATAAAGATCAGATCACGCTTGACTTTGAAGGTTTTGTCGACGGAGTTGCTTTTGAAGGCGGAAAAGCTTCCGATTATCCGTTGACGATCGGATCCGGAGCGTTTATTCCGGGATTTGAAGATCAGTTGATCGGAGCAAACATTGACGAAGAAAAAGAGATCAATGTGACATTCCCTGAAGAGTATCAGGCGAAAGAACTTGCCGGAAAAGCTGCCGTATTCAAATGTACAGTGCATTCGATCAAGGCAAAAGAACTTCCGGAGCTCGATGATGAGTTTGTATCCGACGTATCTGAGAAGAGCGAGACTGTTGACGCATATAAGGCAGAAGTAAAAGCGAAGATCAAAGAGCGCAAAGAAAACGAAGGAAAGCAAAAGAGAGAAGACCAGTCTGTAGAGCAGGCAGTTGCCAATGCAGAGATGGATATTCCGGAAGCTATGATCAGCTTCCAGTCAAGACAGATGGTAGACGATTTCGCTCGCCGCATTATGCAGCAGGGTATGACGATGGAACAGTACTTCCAGTTTACAGGTCTTTCGGAAGAAAAGATGATGGAAGAGTTTAAGCCGGAGGCAGAGAAACGTATCCGCACAAGACTGACTCTTGAGGCAATCGTTGCAGCGGAGAATATCGAAGTTTCCGAGGAGCGTCTTGATGAGGAACTTCAGAAGATGGCGGATTCCTATAAGATGGAAGTTGATAAGCTTAAAGAATACATGGGCGAAAACGAAAAGAAACAGATGAAAGAAGACATTGCGATCCAAGAAGCAGTTACCCTGATCGCAAATGCCGCAGTAGAAGGTTAAGCAAGATACAAAGGTGTGCTGTATGGCGCACCTTTTTCAAAAAAATATGTATATGCAGCAGTTTGGCCTGTAGAACGGCCGTTGAAAACGGCGTTTATACAAACAATATTATAAGTGCCAAAGAAGGCTGACAGATTGAAAGGAGTATTGACCATGAGTTTAGTACCTTATGTCATCGAGCAGACGAGCCGCGGAGAGCGCTCGTATGATATTTACTCAAGACTTTTGAAAGAGAGAATCATCTTTCTCGGAGAGGAAGTAAACGATGTGTCCGCAAGTGTGATCGTGGCGCAGCTTTTATTCCTTGAGGCGGATGATCCGGACAAAGACATCCAGCTTTATATCAACAGCCCGGGAGGGTCTGTGACGGCAGGAATGGCAATTTATGATACAATGCAGTATATCAAATGTGACGTATCTACAGTATGTATCGGAATGGCGGCAAGTATGGGAGCGTTCCTTCTTGCAGGCGGAAAGAAAGGCAAGCGTTTTGCCCTCCCGAATGCGGAGATTATGATCCATCAGCCGTCAGGCGGAGCGCAGGGACAGGCGACAGAGATCCAGATCGCGGCAGAACACATTCTGCGTACGAAACAGAAATTGAATGAAATATTGGCTGCAAATACAGGACAATCACTTGAGACGATCAAGGCAGATACAGAGCGTGACAATTTTATGTCTGCCGATGAGGCAAAGGCGTACGGTTTGATCGACGAGGTGATCGCAAAACATTAATTTGGCTTTGAGGTGAAAGAATATGGCAGGAAAACCGACAGACGATATCGTCAGATGTTCCTTTTGTAATAAAACGCAGGCGCAGGTAAGAAAGCTGATCGCAGGTCCGAACGGCACATATATTTGCGACGAGTGTATCGGAATCTGTTCTGAGATCATAGAAGAGGAATTAGATTATAACGAAAGAGAATTGTTTGATGATATTAATCTTTTGACACCGGAAGAGATGAAAGCTTTTCTTGATGATTATGTGATCGGACAGGATGAGGCAAAAAAAGTACTTTCAGTGGCAGTTTATAACCATTACAAAAGAATTATGGCAGAACAGGATCTCGGGGTAGAGCTGCAAAAAAGCAATATTTTAATGCTTGGTCCGACAGGCTGCGGGAAAACGCTTCTGGCCCAGACACTTGCGAAAGTGCTGAACGTGCCTTTTGCGATTGCGGATGCGACGGCGCTTACAGAGGCAGGATATGTGGGCGAAGATGTGGAAAATATCCTTTTGAAGATTATTCAGGCGGCAGATGGGGATATTGAGAGAGCAGAGCACGGCATTATTTATATTGATGAGATTGATAAGATCACAAGAAAGTCAGAAAATCCATCGATCACCCGAGATGTCTCAGGAGAAGGTGTACAGCAGGCTTTATTGAAGATCATAGAAGGAACGGTTGCATCAGTTCCTCCGCAGGGCGGAAGGAAACATCCTCATCAGGAGCTGATTCAGATTGACACAACGAATATTCTTTTTATATGCGGAGGCGCATTTGAAGGAATCGACAAGATTATCGAGACTCGTCTTGACAGGAAGTCGATCGGTTTCAATGCAGAAATCGCGGAAAAGCATGAGTATGATATGGATGTACTTTTACAGGAAGTGCTTCCGCAGGATCTTGTGAAGTTCGGACTGATTCCGGAGCTGATCGGAAGACTTCCGGTGACGGTTACGCTTGACCTGCTTGATAAGGATGCGTTGATCCGCATTTTGACAGAGCCGAAGAGTGCGATCGTAAAACAGTATCAGAAGCTTCTTGAGCTGGACGGAGTAAAACTGGAATTTGATCGGGACGCTCTTATCGCAGTGGCTGAAACGACGCTGAAAAGAAAGACAGGCGCCCGCGGACTCCGTGCGATCATGGAAAAGATCATGATGGATACGATGTATCAGGTTCCTTCTGATGAAACGATTAAAGAATGCAGGATCACAAGAGATGTGGTAGAAGGAAAAGGCGAGCCGCTGTATCTTCGAGACGGAGAAGAGCGAAGATCTTTTTTGACATCGCAGAGCGCATAGCTGCGAACAAATATACAGAACATCGATAACTGTATAAAAGGGAACTGTGTAAAACGGGTGTGATGGGGGGCATCACACCCGCTTTTTGCAACAGCGACGAGCCAAAGTCCTGGCTTGCCAGAGACCTTGGCGACTGCTTACAATCCCGGAACGTGCCTTTTGTCACTTCCGGCGATTGTTACTATGTATACGATAAAATGTCCGAAAAATATAAGACAGCGCAGGAAAAGATCTGCGCGATGAGATACAGCAGGAGGTTACAACATGGAAAATACGATAAAAAGCCTGCCGATGGTAGCTTTGCGTGGGATGACTATTATGCCTGAAATGGTTGTTCATTTTGATGTAAGCCGTGAACGGTCGGTTGCTGCGATACAAGAAGCGATGGCGGAAGAACAAAAGATTTTCTTGACTGCACAAAAATCGATCGACACAGAGGATCCTAAGATGGAGGACGTATACGAGATCGGCACGGTAGGAACGATCAAACAGATCATTAAACTGCCGAAGCATATTGTGCGTGTGCTTGTATCCGGCGAAATGCGGGGAAGACTAAAAGAGATTGAATATACAGATCTGTACTTACGGGCAAATGTAGAACTTCTTGATGATTCTGAAGAGATTCTTCCGGAAGATGTAAATACAGAAGCTATGGAGCGGGGACTGAAAGATATGTTTGTCAGTTACGCGGCAAAAAACGGAAAGATGTCTAAAGAAGCTGTTTCCCAGTTAGTCGAGATGAAAGGCCTGCGGAAACTGGTAGATGAGATTGCGGCGAATATTCCTCTTTATTACACAGATCAGCAAGATATATTGAATGAGACGGATCTGCTGAAACGATACGAAAAACTAGCGTTTAAACTTGTGAATGAAGTGCAGATCATCGATATCAAAGAAGAGATACAGCGGAAAGTAAAAGAAAGAGTCGATAAGCATCAAAGAGAATATATTTTGCGCGAGCAGTTAAAACTGATCAGGGAAGAACTCGGAGAGGAATCGACCGCATCTGACGCAGAAGAATTTGAAAAAGAACTGAAAAAGTTAAAAGCGCCGGAAGAAGTAAAAGAAAAGCTGAAAAAGGAAATCGGGAGATTTAAAAGTTCTTTGAATTCACCGGCGGAGAGCGGTGTGATCCGCACATATATAGAAACTCTGCTTGAGATGCCGTGGGACCGCTCTACGCAGGATCATAATGATCTGGAATATGCCGGCATGGTACTGGAAGAAGATCATTATGGGCTTGAACAGGTGAAAGAGAGAATCTTGGAATTTCTGGCAGTACGTGCGCTTACAAAAAAAGGAGAAAGTCCGATACTTTGTCTTGTGGGACCGCCGGGTACGGGAAAAACATCGATCGCAAAATCGCTTGCACGGTCTTTGAAAAGGAAATATGTCCGCATTTCTTTAGGCGGAGTCAGAGATGAAGCGGAAATACGAGGACACAGAAGAACATATGTCGGAGCAATGCCGGGGCGGATCGCTAACGGACTTCGGACTGCGGGAGTAAAAAATCCCGTCATGCTTTTGGATGAAATCGACAAAGTGAGTACAGACTATAAAGGAGATACGTTTTCGGCTCTTTTGGAAGTGTTGGACAACGAACAGAATCATAAGTTCAGAGATCATTATCTGGAAGTTCCGCTTGATCTGTCGGAAGTGCTTTTTATTACGACGGCAAATACGCTGCAGACGATTCCGCGTCCGCTGCTTGATCGTATGGAAGTGATCGAAATCAGCAGTTACACGGAAAATGAAAAACTCCATATTGCCGAGGAGCATTTGATTCCGAAACAGATAGAGAAGCATGGTCTGACTCCGAAGCAGATTACGTTCAGTAAACATTCAATCTGGAAGATAGCAAGAAATTATACGAAAGAAGCCGGAGTGCGCCAGCTTGAACGAGAGATCGGAAATGTGTGCAGAAAGGCTGCAAAAGAAATCTTTACGACAGAACGAAAAAAAATTGCAGTGACAGACCGAAATATCCATCGTTTTCTCGGAAAAGAGAAGTATACTTATCAGATGGCAAATATCGCTGCGGAAGTAGGAATTGTCCGGGGACTTGCATGGACAAGCGTCGGAGGCGATACGCTTCAGATCGAAGTCAATGTAATGCCGGGAAAAGGAGAACTTATGCTTACGGGGCAGCTCGGAGATGTGATGAAAGAATCTGCCAGGACGGGGATCAGTTATATCCGTTCGGTAAGTAAAAAATATGCCATTTCGCCGGATTTTTTTGAAAAACATGACATTCATGTGCATATTCCCGAAGGCGCAGTACCTAAAGACGGACCGTCGGCAGGAATAACAATGGCAGTGGCGATGCTCTCGGCAATTACAGAAAAGAAAGTCAGGGCAGATTTGGCTATGACCGGAGAAGTGACGCTGAGAGGGCGCGTGCTGCCTATCGGCGGTTTGAAAGAAAAGCTTCTGGCTGCAAAGAGCGCCGGGATAAAAACGGTGCTCGTTCCGAAAGCAAATCAGGCGGATGTAGAAGAACTTTCGGCGGAGATTACAAAAGGAATGGAAATTCTGTTTGTAGAGAGCATGGATGAAGTGCTGAAGGCGGCTATGGGCAGAAAACGAAAATGAAAGGAAGTTCATTATGGTAATCAAAAATATTAATCTCGAAACAGTGTGCGGAATTACGAGTACGCTGCCGGAAAATGACAAGCCGGAAGTCGCATTTGCCGGAAAATCAAACGTAGGAAAATCTTCCTTGATCAATGCTTTGATGAATAGAAAATCTTACGCTCGTATTTCGGCGACACCGGGGAAAACACAGACGATCAATTTTTATAATATAAATGATGAAATGTACCTTGTCGATCTTCCGGGATATGGATATGCCCGTGTTTCGGAAAAAGAAAAAGAGCAGTGGGGGCGGATGATCGAGCGTTATCTGCACAGTTCCAAGCAGTTAAAAGCAGTATTTCTTCTGATTGATATCAGACATGATCCGTCGGCGAACGACAGAATGATGTATCAATGGATCGTAGAGCAAGGTTATCATCCGATTATCATTGCGACAAAGCTTGACAAGATTAAGAGAAGTCAGATACAAAAACATGTAAAAATGCTTAAACAAGGTCTGGATCTTGTTCCGGGAACAAAAGTGCTACCTTTTTCCTCGGTGTCGAAACAGGGAAAAGAGGATATATGGGAACTGATTGAAGCGGAATGTTTTAATGTGGAGGCGCAGGATGGAGAATAAACGTCCTTATTGGCAGGTCGGCATACGGCTGCTTTTTAGTCTGGCAGCGACGGCTGCATTTGTGATCATCGGAATAAAAGCGATCGGGTTTCTTATGCCGTTTGTGATCGGATGGATTATTTCCGCAGTGGCGGCTCCGCTTGTAAACTGGCTGGAAAAGCGGCTGCGTATAGTGAAAAAGCTTGGTTCGGCGTTGATCGTTATCCTCGTTCTAGGAGGAATCGTCGGTATACTCTATCTTGGCATCAGCCGGCTCATTCTGGAAGTCGCCAGCTTAGTCAGAGATTTTCCGTCGATATATGCACAACTGGAAAGCGGGTTGAGTCAGATCGGAGATACTCTTTCGGGAGTATTCGATAGGCTTCCCGAGGTTGTGCAGAACGGATGGAACACAGTTGCGTCGAATCTTGATCAATATATGGGAAAAGTTGTATCGGGAATCAGTGAACCGACTGTATCTGCCGCAGGAAATATTGCAAAAAGAGTTCCGTATTATCTTGTTTCGTTTGTCGTAGCTATTATGTCGGCATATTTTTTCATTGTTCAGAGGGAAGATGTGCTTGCATGGCTGAAAAAAGTTGCGCCTGTATCGGTTCAAAAGAGGATGACTCTTGTTTCGGATAATTTAAAATATGCATTAGGCGGATATTTTAAAGCGCAGTTTAAGATTATGGGAGTCGTATTTTTGATTTTAGCGGCAGGACTTGGATTTATGGGCATCGGATATTTTGTTCTTGTGGCATTTTTGATCTCATTTCTTGATTTCCTTCCGTTTTTCGGAACCGGAACAGCGATGATACCGTGGGCTGTGTATCAGTTTTTTATGGGTGATTACAAGATGACGGTATCTTTGGTCGTCCTCTATGTGATCACACAGGTTGTAAGACAGCTCCTTCAGCCGAAAATGGTTGGCGACAGTGTCGGACTGAATCCGCTTGTTACCCTGCTGCTTTTGTATGTAGGCTATAAAGCAGGAGGATTACTCTGGATGATCTTGTCAGTGCCGGTCGGAATGGTTTTGATCAATATGTGTCAGGCAGGAGCATTTGATTATATATTTAATGATGTTGAGATTCTTGTAGAAGGCGTTTTAGGTCTTCATGAAAATGAGGAAAAGATACAGGAAGAAAAAAGGAGGAATTGATGACAGAAACATTTGAGAAAAAAGGAATGACTTTGATAACAGACAGCTTTGTGTGCCGTACTTTGCAGTTTCAAGAACGGTTGGAAAAGCTTTTATATGACATACACACAGAATTTCCGGAAAAAGTTTATTCATTGGAACTTCTTTTTGAGAAATTTTCGGGATTTTTGAAAACGGATATGGACGATGGGGGAAGATTCGACGCGCTGATCAAAGCGGCGGCGGAACTTACAAGTCAGGAAGCGCCGCGTTGGGAAATGATCGCAGGATGGCTGCTTGATTTTCGCTTTTCGGAAAAATTGAAAGAAGAAGAGAAATCGATCGGGATTTCAGATCTGTATGAAAAGATTGTTTACCTGACAGAAAAAGGACTGTACGGTTCTTATATCATGGAAAATTACTCAAAAGAAGAGATCGTAGAAGCGGAGAGTTATATATGCAAAGAAAGAAACAGGCTGTTTAACTATTCGGGATTGGATCTTCTCATAAAGAGATATGTGATCTCAACACATCGGCATGTTCCGCTGGAGAGTCCGCAGGAGATGTTCTTAGGGATTGCCCTTCATCTTGCGATGAATGAGAAAAGAAAGATCAGACTTATGTGGGTGAGAGAGTTTTACGATATGCTCTCTAAATTAGAAGTGACAATGGCGACTCCGACTCTGGCAAATGCAAGAAAGCCGTTTCATCAGCTTAGTTCTTGTTTTATTGACACTGTTCCCGACAGTTTGAAAGGAATTTTCCGGTCGATTGATAATTTTGCCATGGTAAGCAAATACGGCGGCGGAATGGGGTTGTATTTCGGGAAAGTACGTGCATCGGGAAGTATGATACGAGGATTTGAAGGGGCGGCAGGCGGAGTGATACGCTGGGTCCGCATCGTGAATGATACTGCGGTTGCGGTAGATCAGCTTGGGGTAAGAGCGGGAGCGGTCGCGGTATATCTCGATGCATGGCACAGAGACTTGCCGGAATTCCTTCAGCTTCGGACAAATAACGGCGATGAGAGAATGAAAGCGCACGATGTATTTCCGGCAGTCTGTTATCCGGATCTGTTCTGGAAAATGGCAGGAGAAAACCTGGATCAGGACTGGTATCTGATGTGCCCGCATGAGATCATGACGGTAAAAGGATATTGTTTGGAAGATAGTTTCGGAGAAGAATGGGAGCGCCGCTATTGGGATTGTGTTCATGATGCAAGAATTAAGAAAAGGACAGTTCTTTTGAAAGATCTGATCCGTCTGATCATCAAATCAGCGGCGGAGACCGGAACTCCGTTTGCATTTAACAGAGATACAGTGAACCGTGCGAATCCAAACCCTCACAAAGGAATGATTTATTGTTCTAATCTTTGTACGGAAATTGCGCAGAATATGTCCGCGATTTCTACGGTTGAAACAAAAATACAGACAGAAGACAAAGACACAGTAGTCGTCAATACAACAAAAGCAGGAGAGTTTGTCGTCTGTAATTTGGCGTCTTTGTCACTTGGTAACCTTCCGGTAAATGATCCTGCATATGTCCGTAAAGTTGTGCGTACGGTTGTCAGGGCGCTTGACAACGTGATCGATCTGAATTTTTATCCTGTTCCCTACGCAAAGATCACAAACCATACATATCGATCTATAGGTCTTGGGGTAAGCGGATATCACCATATGCTTGCGAAAAATAAGATCAAATGGCAGTCGGAAGAACATTTGGCGTTTGTTGATAAATTGTTTGAGCAGATTAATTATGCGGCCATTGAAGCAAGCAGTGATTATGCGAAAGAAAAAGGTTCTTACCGATATTTTGAAGGATCGGACTGGGAGAGCGGAGCCTATTTTGAAAAGCGGGGATACTGCTCGGATGAGTGGAAGGAGCTAAGGGAAAAAGTACACAGACAGGGAATGAGAAACGCATATCTTTTGGCGATCGCGCCGACAAGTTCCACTTCCATTATCGCGGGAACGACAGCGGGGATCGATCCGGTTATGAACAAGTATTTCCTGGAAGAGAAAAAGGGATCTATGCTTCCCAGAGTTGCGCCTGATCTTAGCCCGGAGACGTATTGGTATTACATAAACGCACATCATATTGATCAGAATTGGTCTGTACGCGCATGCGGAGTCAGACAAAGACATGTGGATCAGGCTCAGTCGATGAATTTTTATATAACAAACGATTATACAATGCGCCAAGTGCTTAACCTGTATTTAAAGGCATGGGAATGCGGCGTAAAAACAGTATACTATGTAAGGTCAAAATCGCTGGAAGTAGAAGAGTGTGAGTCTTGTTCTTCCTAGAAAACAAGAAGTCGCTTTTTGCTGCCGGCAAAAAGAAAAAGGAGACGACTATGCAGCAATTTGATATAAAAAAACCGCTTCCGCACAAACCGCTTTTTAATCCGGACGGAGATACGGACGTACTGAAACGCCGCATGATCGGCGGGAATACAACTAATTTAAATGATTATAATAATTTGAAATATACATGGGCATCCGAATGGTATCGTCAGGCAATGAATAATTTCTGGATACCGGAGGAAATCAACTTGTCGCAGGATATAAAAGATTACCCGAATCTATCGCCGGCGGAGCGGAAAGCCTATGATAAAATTTTGTCCTTTCTCGTATTTCTTGATTCGATTCAGACGGCAAATCTGCCCTGCGTCGGAGAATATATTACGGCAAATGAAGTGAATCTTTGTCTGAACATTCAGACGTTTCAGGAATGTGTACATTCACAGTCATATTCTTATATGCTTGATACGATCTGCTCGCCTGATGAAAGAATGGATATTTTATACCAGTGGAAAACAGACGAACATCTGTTGAAAAGGAATACATTTATAGGGGAATGCTATAATGAATTTCAGGTAAAAAAAGATGCGCGGACTTTAGTGAAAGTGATGATGGCAAATTTTGTTCTGGAAGGGATCTATTTCTTTTCCGGTTTTATGTTTTTCTATAATTTGTCCAGGAACGGAAAAATGCCGGGATCTGCTCAGGAGATCCGGTATATTAACAGAGATGAGAATACGCATTTATGGCTTTTCCGTAATATTATCATCGAACTTCGCAAAGAACATCCGGAGCTGTTTGACGATCATATGGTGTCAGAGATGAAAGAACTGCTTATGGAAGCGGTTCGCCAGGAAATCGAATGGGCATGTTATGTGATCGGAAATGAAGTGCCGGGATTGAACGAAAAGATGATAACAGATTATATCCGTTATCTCGGCAATCTGAGATGGAAAAGCCTTGGATATGCCCCGATATACCCGGGATGTGAAAGAGAGCCGGAGACAATGAAATGGGTATCTCAGTATTCAAACGCCAATATGGTGAAGACGGATTTCTTTGAAGCACGCTCGACGGCTTATGCGAAATCAACAGCATTGATCGATGATCTTTAAAATTTTAAACGATTTAAGAGTGTAGGTTTGTCAAACATATGTTACACCCCGATCAATAAATTCCCTCAGAACAG
>OHES01001174.1_pt1 | contig 12730 bp, 13 predicted proteins | sample 1567371 | NCBI WGS metagenome assembly OHES01 (sample SAMEA3879533, study PRJEB24766) | human gut metagenome | biome: human-associated habitat; feature: feces | place: USA | collected 1985/1987 | reverse complement strand
GTTCCAGAAAATCACCCCATGAATTTTTGAGTTGCTGCAATGCGCCGAGTCCAACCTTGGCCGCCGCCTCTGCCTGCCCACCGTATTGTCGTTCCAACTCCTCCAAGATCAACCCTTGCGCTTCGGCCAGTCGATTAGTTTCGGCCAAGTGCTTAATGGTAGCGGTCTGTTCCTTCGAGAACTGAATGCCTGCACGGGAAAGTGCCGTCAGATTTTTAACCGGATCATTCAACGCCTTGCCCAACTGAATAGATGCCGACTTCAAATCACCATCCAACACGGTCGCCAGGTCGAGAGCCACCGCCTGTGTTCGTTTGAAATTCTCGCCTGCGATATTGGTAAAGGTGAGTAGTTGGGCGGTGGAGTCATTGAGGATCTTCTCATCCCCGAAGATGGTCTTGCCTTGGAGTTCGGAGGCAAAGCGTTTAAGTTGGTCGAAGTTGAGTTTAGCCGCACCGCCTGTCGATTTGATCGCCTGTTGTACCTTGGCTTCAGCTTTTGCCTGCGTGTCGGCCAACGAAAGGGATACCGCACCCAAAGCAACAAGGGGAGCTGTCACCTTGAGCGACATCTCCTTACCGACTTTGTCCAACCGTTTGGTCAGCGCGTCCAATCCTTTCTCTACCTGCTTGGTTTTTTGTTGGAACTCATACGAGTCCGCTCCAATCTTTATCAGCAGGTCGGCTATTCTTCGACTCATAGACGACTACTTCTATGGTTTGTGTTTCATAAACAGCTCCCATCCTTGCCGAACCTGCTCCGGTACGGCAGATACACCGTTCTCCAGCTTACTCATTGCCGACACCACCGGAATCATCTCGGCAGGATCGGCGGTATCCAACTCCACATCGGCAAAGATGCCGGAATGCTCAGACACAAACTTGATGTAGTTCTCCGTATGGTTTTCTATGGGCGGAGCGTACCTCGAAATCATCTGTCGAATGGTTTTGTAGCCGTTTTTGCTGTAAGTGTGTAATAGTACGAACATCGCCCGATAGCCGTAAGCCATCGACTCGAACTGTTTGAACGCTTTGTCTTTGGATGGAGTGATTTCTCCCAGGTATTTAACCTTGGATATGCGGATATTACCTGGGTTCTTGTTTGAAATACCTCTACTCACGGTTCGCCTCCTTCCTGCGTTTCTCTACCTCGGCATACTTGATCAATACGGGGCATTTGTCGTTTGACACCTCGCATTTGTAGGCTTGGCGAATAATGGTCTGTTTGCGGTCGATCTCAAAGTCTTTCTTTTCGATAATGATTTCGAGTTTATCGACCTTCTCCTCCAACTTCTCGACACGTCCGTCCAGACGGGTGATGTGTTCCGCCTGAATCTTAACCACCTGCTCGGTGTTGCTGATTTCGGCAGAGTCTGCCTGCGCCACCTCCTGGCGGCGTTTGGCCCGGAAAAAGAGCAGCGTTCCCAAAAGTCCGCTTGCCAATAGAAAATTTAGAATAATGCTTACTGTCTCCATTCTATGGTATGTATTTAAAAAGTAATTTTTCTCTGAGGATGTATAGCTCACCGTTGATGTAGTAGAGTCCTTTGATGGATGAACTGCCACCAGCCAAGTTCTTGACCGAACGAGTGGTGTTGGTACGATATACCCAAAGCTTGATTGCGCCGCTTTGCGAGAATGCCACCTCGCCCAAAGTGTGGTCGGCAAAGTCGGCACGCCCCGAATAGCTTTTGACCATCGTGCTATCCAAAAGTGAATTGCGGCGGTAGATCTTAAACTGCGTAGTGGAGTTCTGGCAGATAAAGTAGTCGGAAATGCTTTTCACCTCCGTACCATCTTCCAATCCTGTCATCAACAGATCCATATTGACCCGACAATCATGCAGGTAGGCTTTGGTGGTGTTGATGGCAATGGTGGAGAATGATTTCTCGATACCTGTAATATCTCCGGCAATGGTGGTGTAATCGAATCCGTATCCTCTACGATAGGTCGTGTAGGTATATTTATACTCCGGTCGTGATAACCCTTTGGTGGTTACCCGACCGCCGTAAGTGGCAATGATATAGATATACTTATTCATAAAGGTAGCTATATCGGAATACTCCCGATTGAGTTGTCGAATCACCACGCCCCGATAATCCACCACCCGGATCGAACTGCCGTCCACAATGGTAAAAGCATTATCAGCCGGATAGATCTTGACAGGTTTTGAAAAAGCAAAGAGCCGAGTGATATATCCCGATACCGTGTCATAAGTATAAATGGAGTTATCGGTGGAGAGCATCACAATCTGATTGATGCAACGGATACTCTTGGCAACAGTAAAAGGCAGATCACACAATTTAATACAATCGTCCCCTGCAGGTGGAGACTCCTTGCGGAGCAGTCCGGGCATCTCGACCAGTTCAGAATTGTAGCTATCTTGGAGGCAATTTAACTCAATGGAGTTCACATAGAATCCCGACCGCAGGTACTTGTCGTCCTGCACAACGGTGTTCATATCAATGTGCTTTCCGGTAAACATCTCGCCGCCGATTCGTTTGCCCGGCAATTGCTTATAACGTAAGGCACACGCTACGATATGGTTTACCAGTGAGTTGTAGTCATTACCACTCTTGCTGCGCCACATTCGGGTTGGCTTTCCGTTGTAGTCGGTGAAGTAGAGCGAATAGATCAGCTGGTCGTTGGGGATATCCGGAATGTCGGCAATCGGGAGTGATACGCTCATATCCACGTTATTGGCCGGATTGGAAAAGACCTCATACTTGAGCGAGTTCTCGTAATCATCGCCCGTATCAATCTCCATCTTGATGTCCGATATATAAAGCGACTCGAAATAGGCATTGCGACCGGAACTGTACCCCTTGAGATTCTGTTTGATAACCATCACAAACTGACCGCTCATCGGAAAACCTTTGACTTCGATCTTCTTATTTACATCCACCGAGAGTTTGATCTTATCTTCCAAAAACTCCTCCCTCGAAGTCCAGGTTCCATCGTCCATCAGCCAGTAGGTAACAGTTGCCCCGACTAATTTGAATCCATACTCCACAATCAGTTCCACATCGGCAGGGCGACCGCCTCCTAAAGAGGAGTAACGGCTGATGCCGATTTTAAGGTTATACTCCAACGTAAGGGTGTAGGAGCATTGCTGAACGGGATAGCCTCTGAAGTTGATGATCCATCCTTGTTTGTCGGAGTCGCCTGTAAAGCGGAGTGTGTTTTCATTCTGAAGCACCAAGAACTCTTCGGGATCGTACCAGTTATCCATATTATAGAGCCCCATCTGCGAGATAATGTTGGTCATCATCTTGTTTTTGACTCCCACTGAGACCTTGCGAATGGCCGGAACAATATCCATCACTGACTCGCCCTGTACGTTTATATCGTTCTCCCACATACTCTCGATCCGCTCACGAGTGGACTCCGTAATAATCGGTTCTCCGGTATGTGTTTCGAGATACTGCCCGTTTGCCGTAATAATCCAACCCACCGGAAACTCCTTGCCGACCGAATAGAAACTCATTGGACGGGTGTCGTTGTAGAGGTTGACAGTTCTGCGAATGTGCAATGCACCATTGCTCTGGAAAATCTGTCCGGCAAAAGGTCGCAGGCAGAGTTCCAACACATCGCGATAAGTCGGATCGGAATAGACGGCATAGAATCGCTCCATATCAATATAGACCTGCCGCAGCGGAGAAATGCTTTCGTTCATCCCTTCGGCATAAAGATCCATCCAGTCAGCCACATTGACCTCCAATTCCAACAGGTCGATGCAACTTGCCACCAGTTCCCAAGCCGACTTGCGACCCGTTATGGGTGTATTGTCTAAATTCTTAAATGGAATGCTTGAGAGCAGATTGAACCCATCCACTGCCTTAATGGATACCTGGTAAGGAGGTGCGGTAAAGTTCTCGGAGTAGAGATCGGCCACGACATAGCCTCGCCAGTAGAGTTTGGTATTGCGATAGACCGACACCCTGAACTTGCGAGGATCGGAGGTAAAGAGGTTGATGTAATGAAAGTTGCGTTGACATAGAATATTGACGGTTGCCTCAGAAGCCTTGACGGGAATAAAGAACTCATCGCCACGCTTCTCCCAGGTGATGGAGAGCGGACTACCTCCATCGAAAGCCATCTCCTCGGATTTGCCCGTGAATCCTCTCTCGGCGATCTCCACCCGCCAAAAGACCTCCTTGTGCTTGCTGCGAAGTTCTGCGTAATATCTGAGCCCGAATGCCATACCTTTACTTTGTTAATCGGAGTAAAGGTAGAGGCAGCGGAAAACGCTTTGTGGAAACTTTGTCTCAATATTAACTTGGTATAACTTGTTGAAAATTCTATCATAAATTACAGAACTGGTATTATTCAATCTATTATCTTTGTAAAAAAATGAAATGACTGATAATAAATATATTAATAAAGGATTCTGTATCTGGTGTCAAAAATCGAGGCCAGAGGTATCGTTCAATAATGAGCCTCACATAATTCCTCATGCTCTTGACTGCGATGATATTGGGTTGGACATTTGTGACTCTTGCAATCATTATTTTGGTACAGCAGCTAAAGGAGAATGTAATACTAATTTAGTGTTTTTCGAAGTTTTTAAGACTTTTGGGTTGTTTACAAGTAATCGAGATGAGAATTCATGGAAATATTATAGATCAGCATATTTTAAGTATGAACATAAAAAGAATTTGATAACACTTAAACAGCCATTTCGTTTACAATCACTAACAAAGCAATTTAAAAGATCACTTTATGAGGTTTTCTTGCAAAAATATCATAAAGAAACTGGATGTGGATTAGATAAAGAAATGGACGATGTGCGTAATTTTGCGAGATATGGCATTGGGAATTTAAGTGTGCACTATGCTGTTAATAAAATATTTCTTGGAGCGCAAGACAAAACAGTTTTTTCACTTGGAAAATTGGAGGAAGTAAAGAACTATGGATACTACACTTTTTGGTTTATGAGTCAGATATTTTTTTTAGAAATAATTCCAGGTAGAGCTATGCTAATGAAAGATATATTTCTAAATGAATATGCCCAGAGATACATAATTAACATTGATGGTGATCAGGGTATTATAGAACTTAAAGATATAAGGCAGTTAGACTTTTTTATGCAACGATGGAGTAAAAAGAATATTGATACTAATAATAATCTACACCTATAAAAACCGCCTCTTGTGAAGACGGTTATTAAGTCTGTTTTGAAGTTTTAAATTGAGAGAAGTATTTTTTTATTGCGGATTAATAAAACTTTTGTACCTGTTTTCTGCTTTTTCGATAAGATCTTTGCTGATTCCGTGTTTCGGGTCGAAGAAGGAGGTTTCAATCACTGTCTGACCTTTCTTAACCGTTTTGTTCCAGTTGCCAACAATTTTCCCGTTATGCAGGATTACCGGATAGAACGTACCGAATCGGTTGAAAGCCTTGGGGTGATGCTCCAAATCAAGCACAGCAGTTCGGTCTTTGTAGCTGATAAGATATTCGTCGAAGGATGGTAGTAGATGTAAAATATCGCTCTGCAAGGGCGTAATCTCCTTGTATGATTCATGGACAAAGAGATTGTCAGAGTCCTCAATAAGTTCCGATTTGATAAGCCCAATGGCTTGCCGAGCCTCGGTAATCGAAAGCCCCGACCACCAAGTGAAATCGGCAAGAGTGGCTGGTGAATGACTTTGAAAATATCGGCTCGCCAATCGTGCCAACGCCTCTTCTTTGTGCATTTCAGCTATCTGCGGTGCTCGCTCGTCAAGTAGTGCGTAGGTCGGTTTATTACCTTTATCTACACCGCTACAAATCACACCCTCAATTTCGGAGTTTCCGATAAGTCGTTCTATCATACGGTCTTCAGTTTCCACTCCTCTTTGATTGAGTTCCGCCTCAATCTCTTGCTTGGTAAGGTTTTTATTACCTTCCAGTATTCTTACGATTAAATCATTGAACTGACCGTATTCTTTTTCGGTGATATCCGACTTCAACATTTTAGCATACGAGGCGTAAGCCGACTTAATGCGCTGTTCAGAAAGCTTTAGCATCCAGCGAATATCTTCCGCAGCGACAAAATGCCACGTAGGGCGTAATACGTGAGTACGCAGTATCTCACCTCGTTTTAAGGCTTCATCTACCGTTTGCAAACTGCCTGATGGCAATCTGGAGCCCACAGCCCATTTCGACATCGGATAATCCTGTGCCTGAATCGCTCCCATCCACGAGACAAGAGCTTTCGGATCTTCAAACTTGGGTGATGCCAATTGCTGGCTTTGCATTCGAATGTTTTTTATCATAATGAGTTGCCTTTATCTGCTTGACTACAAATATACTACTCTTTTATTGAAATCTGCTTGAAGCACGAGACATTTGGATTAACTTTGTACTATGATGCACATATAGCTATAAATGGCTATTTCACATTAGCGATATTGCCACTAATTTTGCGTGCTAAAAAAATGAAGATGAAACAAATAGAGGAAACGGCTGTGAAAAATCAGCAGAAGGCATGGGAGATTATTCGGGATACGAATATCATGGGTATTTGGCAAGAGGCAGGGGCAACTATTAATCTGGTTGGCTCGCTCAAAACAGGCTTGTTGGTTAAGCATCGGGATGTTGATTTTCATATCTACTCCGAGCGTGTGGCTATTCCCGATAGTTTTGCGGTCATCTCTAAATTGGCCGAACATCCACGAATTAAGCAGGTGCAATATGTCAATTTGCTTGATACGGACGAAAAATGTCTTGAGTGGCACGCGTGGTATGAGGATGATTGTGGGGAGTTGTGGCAATTGGATATGATTCATATCATCAAGGGCTCTACTTATGACGGCTATTTCGAGCGAGTTGCCCAGCGCATTTCGCAGGTGCTGACCGATGAAACTCGGCAGGCTATTCTTCGTCTGAAATACGAAACCCCCGAAACCGAAAAAATCATGGGTATCCTATACTACCGTGCGGTGCTCGAAGGAGGAGTACGCACATACGAAGAATTTACTCGGTGGATGGAGAACAATCCGACCGATGGGGTCATTGAGTGGATGCCCTAACGATGGATACATCCTATAAAAATATCTGTCGAATAACATTTCCGGTACTTGTAAGCCTGTTGGTTGAGCAGGTTATCGGCATTACAGACACCGCCTTTCTCGGTCATGTCGGCGAAACAGAATTAGCAGCTTCGGCAATAGCCGGAGTTTGCTATCTTATTCTGTTTGTGATTGGTTCGGGCTTTGGTGTGGGTTTGCAGGTGCTTATCGCACGGCTAAATGGCGAGAAAAAGCAGCAAGAGCTAACGGCGACCTTCTCGACAGGGCTCTACTTTCTTTCGATATTGGCAGTATTCATTATTGCCGTGTCGAAATTCCTGTTGCCGTTGATACTCAAAGCGATTATTGCCTCTGAAACGATATACGAGGCGGCTATCCACTATCTCGATTGGCGTATTTATGGGCTGCTCTTTGCGTTTGTTATCACTGCTTTTCGAGCCTACTATGTGGGTATTACGCAGACCCGTTTTCTGACCATCAACTCTATCGCAATGGTGGCGGTAAATGTTGTCTGCAACTATGCTTTGGTGTTTGGCAATTGGGGATTCCCTGCACTCGGTATTGCTGGGGCGGCCATTGGTTCTTGTATTGCAGAGGCTGTGGCGGCTATCTTATTCTTTGTGCATTATGGAAAAATACTTCCTAAAATAGAGAGCCTAAAAAATCAATGGCACAATCTCAAACGGATACTCAGTCTTTCGGTATGGACAATGATTCAGTCGTTTGTTTCACTCAGCACGTGGCTTCTCTTTTTTATTGTCATTGAGCGTATCGGCGAAGAATCATTAGCTATATCGAATATCGTGAGGAGTATATGCACCATACCGTTTATCTTTACGCAAGCATTTGCATCAACCGGAAGTGCGCTTGTAAGCAATCTCATCGGCGAAGGCAAATCGTCATTGGTTATGGGGCTGTGCCGAAAGATTATTGTTATTAGCTACGCATTTTGCCTGCCGTTGTTATTGGTAGCTGTGATTATGCCCGAACAGCTACTGCAACTATACACAAGCAACACAGCGATGGCGGCAAAGGCTGTTGCTCCATTTATGGTGATGCTCTCCTCCTATTTTCTGACCGTTCCGGCATCTGTTTACTACTGTGCCATAGCGGGAACAGGGAATACCCGAATGACGTTGGTCATTGGGATGTCGGCTCTCGTGCTTTATGGAGCGTATATCCTCTTTATCGGAACAACAGAACCAAGCGTAGCCCTGATGTGGACTTCGGAGCATATCTATGCCACAGCAATACTGACTCTGTCGACCATCTATATGGTGCGTGGAAAATGGAAACAAAAGAGAATTTAGATAATCAAACCCGTTTTTCGACCGATATTAATCGCCTCAATGGAGTTTTGAACCCCCAATTTGCGGAGCAGATTCTTTCGGTGAATATTTACGGTATGGATGCTAATGCCCAATCGATAGGCGATCTCTTTGCTCAATAGACCCTGTTTTATCAGGTGCAGAATTTCGACCTCTCTTGCGGTAATTTCAGCGGTCGGGTGCGTTAAACTATGGGATGAGAACAATTCGCCGGTTTTCAGATTCAGCACCGTACACTCCACACCGCTGGAGGGTCTTTGGTCGGGGGCAATATCTATTTCACCCACGATTAACCACGCTTTGCCATCGGCGGAAGTCTTCAAGACCTGCTGTTTGCTCGTAACATTTACATATTGTTTTCGGGCGTTGAGTATGCGGTAACTGAAAATGTTTTTGTAGTTGTTTCTCTCCTCAAATGGTTGGCTATATATGAACTTGGAGAGGTCAATCTGCATCGTTTTGATTTGCTCCAAATCTTCGGGGTGAATCCGTGATTCGGGGTAGTCATCATCATATTGCTCAATATCTGCGAGTTTGCGAGAGTCATACCCCAGCAGGTCGGCAAAATTCGATGATGCAAAGGTGTATCGACATTTAAATACGTCCACAACAAAAGTGCAGCTATGATTTATTTTCGACATTTGTTGCAACATGGTTTTATCTCTCTCCCACAGGGCATAATCAATCTGAGAAGGCAAAAGCGACTGCTTGGCCCACATCTTTTCTCTGGTTATATTTAATGTTCCCATAAATCTATATAGCTATATATGGCTATTTCGGATTTTACATCCAGCAACTACCTTTGTACAAAGGTAATACTTCACAGCCAAATAATTATGTGATTTGTGTTGTTTATCCAAACAAAGTGATTACTTTTGCATACCGTACTATATGGTATGGTTTTAAATTATGAAGAAAGTAGATAAAGAACAATGGTTTGTAATGGGGCTTGATGTGTTGGCGAACGATGGTTTTGCAAGAATCACAATAGATAACCTATGCGGATTACTGCAAATCACCAAAGGTGCGTTTTACCACCACTTCAAAAACATTGATGGCTACATTGATGCTTTGATGAAGTATTGGTTTGAGGTAAATACGATTCAAGTAATTGAAGATGCAGATAAATTGCCATCAGCTAAGGAGCGGATAGAATTTATTGGCAATGCAGTAATTCAAAGGTCGCATAAAAGCGAACAGGTGATACGTGCTTGGGGCTTTTCTCATCCAATTGTCAAAAAGTATGTTCAGCAGGCAGATGATTTACGGATTGAATATTCAACCAAACAGAGAGTGTTGTTAGGTATACCGGAAGATGAAGCCAAAAACACCACTCTTTTGGAATATGCAATCTTTGTCGGAGGGCAACAGTTATTTCCTGATATGGATAAAAAAGAATTGGAGCAGCTTTATCTATTCTATTATCAAAAACTTCAATCAAACGAATTGAAATGATAATATGAACAAGACTAAAACATATAAGGGTGGCTTAATTGATAATTACCTCCCTGCCGATTACATAGATTCTTTCTCGAAAGAGGTTGATACTAAAGAGAGTATTACGCCTGATGCTTTCTTCAATATGGCATTTAACCAATTCCCAACTTGGATAGATTGGTTGTTAAAGCTAAGAAATGCTATTGTCAAACCTTTGGGATTGGACACCACAAGTCGTTTTTCAGATTCTATATGTGAAAGAAACGACAATGAAATTATATGGGGAATGCCGGACAAGCATTTGAATTTTCACGTTTCAATGTGGTGCGGCGAATGTCGGGATGGCAAACAGGAGCTTCGGATTACCACTGTTGTGAAATATAATAATTGGCTGGGACGAGCGTATTTCTTTGTTATACGACCATTTCATAGGATTATCATATTGTCTTTATTAAAAAGTATAAACAAGAGAAAGAATAAATTCAGCAACGGATGATCAAAGTCCTTTTTATACAATAAAAGTAGAGTAAGCGTGAAGTATCTTTGCACGTAAAAACACTGTAATAATGGAATTTAGAGTCATATGCCCATCTTCGAATCTTGCCCCGTTTGTGAAATACTACTGGGTATTTGAGCGGAACTATCTTGCTCGAACCACCGAGCGAGCTATTCCGATTGGGTGTATGCAGTTGGTATTCCATCGCAAGAGCCGTGTATTCTCAACAGCAATCAATGACTTTCAGCCCCAAGCGTTTATTGAGGGGCAAATGTCTATCTATTGGGATTTGCACTATGAGGGAGAAAATGAAACAATAGCCATAACGCTCACTCCGCAAGGGGCTCAAGCGTTTTTTAATGCTCCGATGGCAGAATTTTACAATAAGAACATTCCGATAGAGTGCCTTGGTGACAAACAGTTTACTGATTTACAACAAGCGGTATTGGATGCCGATGATAAAATGGAGTGTATTGGGATTATTGAACAGTATTTGCTGAGGCGATTGGCTCAGTTGAATCCTAATGTAGCAGATAATGAATATGCAATCAGGCAAATGGAGCTGAATAGCAATGTATCCATACAACTTCTATCAAGTGCATCGAATGTTTGCTACAAGCAGTTCAATCGCAGATTTGTCAATAATATCGGGATTAGCCCAAAAGTATTGACACGAATTATACGTTTTCAGAAAACATTATCTGCCTTGCAGTGTGGATTTAGTAATAACCTTACAGAATTGGCTTTCCGGTGCGGATACTACGATGCTTCACATATTAGTAGGGAGTTTAAAGAGTTTTCGGGTTATACCCTAAACGAATATATAAATACTTACAATCCTTTTTCTGACTACTTTTTGCAGAAAGAGTTAATTCAAAATAGAGCTTATGATACGACACGCATTGATTGACGAGAAGCGAAAAACATATGAGTGGATGTGCTTATCAGATACCGCTACCGCCCACATGGGAGGTGCGGAGTTTTCAGAGAACCCAATCCCGACTTGGGAGGAATTTCAGGCAAGTTTTGAGGATTTTTATTACACCGAAAACGGCAAGAAATCCGGTTCGGTTATGATTATTGCCAATGAAGATGAAGAGATAGGCTGCACCTGCTATGCCTGTTTTCATCTGCACGACCAAATGGCTGAATTGGACATCTGGCTCAAATCGGAATCAGAATGTGGCAAGGGCATCGGAACACAAGCTCTAAAAGACACCATTGACTACCTAAACAAAGAATTTGGTATCAATAAGTTTTTGATTCGACCCTCTGAGAAGAATGCCAGAGCTATCAAATCGTACCAAAAGGCTGGGTTTACTTATCGTGCTGATAAAGAGGATATTTTACGGGAATACTACAAGCCGGAGTGTTTCGATACCTATAAGGGTGGAGACTATGGATTTGAGAACACGGCTGTAATGACATTGGAATTCTAAGTTACTATGAGAGAATACATCGACAGAATATTACAAGAGATAGATTCGGAGATTGAACGCTTCGACATCTATGGCTATGATATTATCGAAAACTCTCTTAAAATGATCGATCTAATTCAAGCGTATATTGATGAGTTGCGAGAAAAGGTGATTGTATATGAGTTTAGTTCTCAGGAGGAGGAGATTGTCTTTTTCAAAGAACTGAAGCCGCAATTATTATCAAAACAACTCTACTTCAATAAGATATATTGCATTGAATCAAAATTTCCTACGGGTAGTAATGAGGCGGCCAAGCGGTATTTAAACGATCAACTGCATAGTATGGAGTATTATTTCAACCGCTATCTTGATTTTCACCAATACTATCGCTCCGGTTCTACGGTCTATGATAAATATTATTTTGTTCGGGGAAATGTAGATCCCAAATTATGCAACGACAGTTCTCGTTTCAATAGCGATTTGAAGTTTTCAACGGTCTATGATTTCAAGGTCGCTAAAATTATAGCCAACGAGATGTTGAGAATATATCTCAACAGAAGGCTAAAAATGATTGAAGACCCAACTCTATTTGTAGAGACTAAAAAGAGTCGCCGAACTTGGACGGGTCAGAAAAACGCACTTATTGAGTTGGGTTACTCCTTGTTTACTTCGGGAGATATTGATCACGGGAATATTGATGTAAAGAGGTTATGGATACGCTTGGCGAGGCATTTAATGTGGATTTGGGCGAGTATTACAGAACCTATATAGCTTTGCGAAGCAGAAAAAAGGATCGCACGGCATATTTAAACTCCTTGATAGAGAAACTAACCAAGAAAATGGATGAAGATGATTTAAAATAAGCAACAAAGCTATCGGGAATACCTCGGTAGCTTTTTGATTTCATTATTTCCTAATAAACCAAAAGAATCTCTGTGGACTTTGACGGATACCAAGGCATACGATACTGGAATAGTGATTTCGACTTACAAGGGAAAATAACACAATTCTCCTTCATCAAGACGACCAACTAACGACC
>OHES01001173.1_pt1 | contig 12731 bp, 12 predicted proteins | sample 1567371 | NCBI WGS metagenome assembly OHES01 (sample SAMEA3879533, study PRJEB24766) | human gut metagenome | biome: human-associated habitat; feature: feces | place: USA | collected 1985/1987 | reverse complement strand
GGAGGAAAATATGGATTAACAAGATAACAATAATCTAATAATTTAGGAAAACGCCAAAAACCTCCATAACGTTTATGGTATTCCTTATATTTTGTTTCATCACTAGAAAAAATAGTAGAAGCAATGTCTAAATCTTGTACATCATCAATTTCGTACCATTTCTCATCACTTATCGGTAAGGCTTTCAATGCGGATGAATGAAGCAATGTCAAGACACGCAGCACTTGCTCATAATATTCATTATTGCCCATCACTTTACTATAAGCATCAAGAAAGGGAACATATTCATTGGACGAAAACTCGCGACTGAACTTATATATATTCACTGTCTTATAGTAAACATCTACATCTTCATACCGAAAAGCTTGCTTGGGAACAAAGTTTACTATGTTACAGTCAGCATCTATACAAACCATCGTACCATCCATCCAAGTTTCATACTTAGCCACCAAAGCCAAATTTGGATAAGGATTATTTACGATCATAGGAAAGAGAACATCATCAAATATCAAATCTGATTCAATGAGCAAGGTATCTTCTTTTTGCAGTTCTTCCTTTGCCAAGGAAAGTGAATAAATATTATTCGTCGTGTCATATACAGGGTTGTTTATATATTCAATTTTCAAACCTTTATATTCATTTCCAACATAATTTTTCAGATTCTCTCCTTTATATCCTATCACGATTATAACTCGAGACAAAGTCAACTTAGAAAGTTGAGACAACGTTCTATCAATCAGTGGTATGCCGTTTACTTTCACCATACATTTGGTGTCACCTTGGGTTAGTTCACCCAAACGCTTTCCCATACCGGCAGCTAAAATAATTGCTTGCATAATGATTATCTATAAGTAGTATTAACAAGACGGCTACCAAGCTTTTACAACTTCACAGCCACTATTAAGTGTTTTATTAATAAAGATAAAATAAGTACTTTAAGCTTCCCCAACTTGGCGGTCCATGTTCTCGTCTAGAAAAGAACCAAAGACATATATAATGTCTCATTCCTTCAGACCAGGAAAAAGAAGATTAACACCCTCGCGGTAAATGCGATCTGCCTCTTCAGGGGTTGTAAACTCTCTAAAAGCACTTAGAATGTGCTCATAGAAATCAATTTCATAATTGCCTACCCCTTTTTTATATCTTCAAGATAGGCTTGTTTCATGTGGCAAATGTCACGAAAACTCTCTCTGCTCAAATTCAGAGTTACTAGTTCTTTCATAATGAATTCACCAAACTCCGGATGATTAGAAGATTTTCTAGCTCTTTGCATGATTTAAGATAGTTATTAATAGTTAAAATTATAAAGATCCGTACCCACTATATGGGTACGAAGTATGTGAAATATTCAGAGTAACTTCGTTGCGTTTTTTAAATAACAAAAAAAATGAAAGCACTTAAAACAACCGTATCTATCACAGAACTTCAAAAAATCATCAGAATGTGGAGAAGCCGCAATATAACAGATTCAAACATTCCTAAACTACTGGAATTGTATCTCGGACAATCCGCCTATATGAATGCGGAAGGAGAATATCCTATTGAAAATTTTTACGACCTTTGTCAATCTTTGAGATTCAGACATACATCGGCTATGCTAAACAGCATCAAGCAATGTAATTCATTCTGCATCCGTCCGGCCGAGAATACTTACACACTTTCGGCTTTCTATTCTCCACTCTGGAAAAAACCTGATCCAACTGATAATTTACCGGGCACTTTGCCGGGCAAATGCCCGACCGATACTAATATATATAATACTATATCTAAAGAGAGCCTTTCTTCCGAAGAAGTTCAAACCATCGCCAAAGAGTTTTTTCATCTCATCAATCAAGATGCTATGCAAAAAGCGCAAATCTTCACTCCGTTGATAGACCAATTCGAGAAGGAGGAAGGACTGAATCGCAAGCATGCTTGCGAAAATCTCATTATCTTGGTCGATGAATTGCTGATTCCCTACTTCGTATCTCAGTCTAAATTTTCAGAATCCAACCATGCAGGTCGTATCGCCTGGCTCAAGAATCTGCTGAAATCTGCCCATGGCAAACATCTGATAAACCAGGCGGCCAAAAGCGGACGCGAGAAACGCGCACAGTCCAAACTCGATAATCAAACCAATCAACGTAATAACCGTCCACTCTGCGATTTTGAATGGACAGATCCTGAATCAGGAATGCGCTTTTACGACGACGACATTGAAGGAGTCGTAAATATACCTAAGGATGCTCTGCCACGTCCATCGGCAGAAGCCGTATGGAATGTCTTAAGCCAAACATGGATTTAATTAATTACGAATTATATATTACAAATTACAGAAATGAAACCATTTTATTATCTATCAGATTTTCCCGATCGCAAGAATGCGGGAAAGAATTATTTGGCTCAATGTCCGCAATGCGGAAAAAAACATCTTTCCATAGCCAAGTCTACAGGACTTATGCACTGTTTTACCTCCGGATGCGGATTCAGCGGTAAGCTGAGGGATTTATGGGAGAACAAACCCTACATCGAATCATACTATCCTAGCCCTAGCAAAAGATACATTGCGAAAGCATGCGTTAATAGCACAAGTATCACAAAAGGCAGTCAGTCCGAAGTACTAATGATTCCGGAGGATTACAAAAATCTGGCACCGGAAATTTTCAGTAAAATCAAGCCTCTCACCACCGATCCCGACACTACTGATCCTGATCAGCTGGCTGCCCGCCGATATCTCTCAGACCAAAGCATTTCCTTGGAGAGTGCTATTAAGATGCATGTAGGATGTCTCACACACCGATGTTTCGGTAAAGACGGAGAAGACAAAAAGTCTATGGGAAATCTCTATCATTGCATCGCATACGTAAACTACGTTAACGGGCAACCCGTCAATGTGAAATATCGTTCTTGTGATCCCACTTCAACCGCCAAGGCCGACTCAAACGACGTACAATCAGTAGAATACACCAAATTCTGGTATCAGGACTCTCCTACCACGCCGTGCGCCCCTTTCAACATCGATTGCTTAAATCCTCTACTAGTAGCCGAAGAAAACATCCGAAAACTGATAATCACCGAAGGCGGAAAAGATGTACTCACCATCAGTCAGGCAGGGTATCCTTTCGTTATCAGCGTGCCCAATGGCGCTGCAAGCGACCTATCCAAAAGCTTCGAAGCCTTTGAGCCTTGGCTGGAGCAAGTACAAGACATTGTGATCTGTGGAGACACCGACCTGCCGGGACGAACCTTGACCAAACATCTCACCGACTACTTCGGCAACCGATGCCTGCTCACCACCCTACCCGGAGACTGCAAAGACATTTCAGATGTACTGACCAAATATGGCGTAGAAATAGTGCACGAAATTATTGAATCGGCCAAACCCCGACACACAGCGGACATCATCACCGTAAACGAACGTACTGACGAAGTTCTGAGTGTGCTGCGTGGAGAATATGACCATGGCTATAGTGTAGGACATGGTCCCTTGACCGACCGCATCTTCCACCCTGACGACCAAGGCGGACTGATCATTGAGACCGGACAGCCTAACAGTGGAAAAACGGACTTCCTCAATGACCTGACTTGCCGCCTCATGGCAAAAACAGGACGGTACGTCTGCTATCTCTCATTTGAGGTGCCGGACAAGAACAAGCATATCGCCCAGCTCATCCACTTAATGTTGGGCAAGGTCAACACTACCGCTTATACCCAAATCCAACTACAACCCATCATTGACTATCTGAACACGCACATGGTGCACTTAGACCTGCATGAGGTATCTCCTACACCGGAGCACATCCTTGATCGTGCCGATATGGTGCGCCGCACTTCTCCGCTAAAATATCTTATCATAGACCCCTATCTCTTCATGGAAGTAGAGACGGGACAAAATAGTACCGAAACCCAAGCCATTAAAAATATGTTGACCCAATTACAGTCTTGGGGACGCAGTAATAAAATATGGGTCATCATTGTAGCCCACCCGCGCAAACTTCAAAAGCTGAACGGGAAAAACGAACTGGAAGGCATCGATATGTACACCATTGCCGGCAGTGCCAACTGGGCGAATCTCGCAGACTTCATCTTCTCACTGACACGCATCAACGAACAAGACCGTGCCTACACCAGACTAGACATGCTGAAAGTTCGCGACCAGGAATTGTGTCAAACCGGAAGTGTACTTTATGTACGCCAGCCTTGCGGACGCTACGACGAACGCGAGTCCGAAGAGCAAGTCATGGCCGAAATGCAAGGTAAAATACTTGCCAAAGATCAGCTTCCCTGGGTATCATTGATTGGTGAATAAACACTTGTACAAGCGAGAGGCTACACTACTACCAGTGTAGGCCGACGCTTGTACAAGTGGAAGCCTACGATAGTACAAGTGAAAAACTAGGGCCTGCCCAAATACTCAAAAATCAATCCCACTTGTTTGCAAGTAAAAATCTGCTGCGTAGGGCGATAGCCTGTTTGTAACAAAGCCGAATAAAGATCTTCGTTCCGGTGCATCCAGCGCGAAAGACGGTTTAGAGCCGAACGATCACCGATTTCAGGTGCATAAGCTCGTGCCAACTCACTCTTAGAATAGGGATGAACAGACAATTCTTCTACCTCATCCTCTACTGTTTCACAAATTGAATTCTTCATTTTCTGATAACTTTTTAGTTCTATTATATCCTATAAAGTTACAAAAAACTCATCAATATTCCTCCAATCTGAGAGAGTTTTATCACATCTCAATGTCACTCATTTTCATCACTTTCCGTCATCGTATCTTTGTTCCATCGGAATAAGGAAAGAACCGGTTCGCTCTATTTCAATTTTTAATTTTTAATTTTCAAACTATGTTGAATTACAGTATCGCAATGCTCAAAAATCCGGTTAAACCGGATGAAGAGCCAAAGGCTTATGCCAAGTCGCAAATCGCGGGTGAACTCACCTTGAAAGAATTGAGCCAACGAGTGGCCAAACAAACTACCGTAAGCAGGGCGGATGTATCTGCCGTACTCATTTCTACGGTGGAAAATATGATTGACGGGCTACACGAAGGCTTGCAAGTAGACTTCGGAGAACTCGGCAAGTTTCGTTTACAAATTTGCAGCAATGGAGCTATATCTGCTGAGAAATTCACATCGGCAAATATCACCGGAGTAAATATTCAATTCGTTCCCGGCGAGGATCTGAAAGATGTGTTCACCGGACTGGAATTTGCACCGGTACCTACCCGAGCCGCCACACGTGCTTTACTCAAAGCGCAAAAGGCAGGAGAAACCACTGTGGATATTTCCAAAAAGCCAACTACAGGTGGCGGAAATAAGCCCGGTGGAGGCGGTATCGGGGATGAAAATGACAATCCGTTGGGATGATGATAATTATCAAGTACTAATTACAAATTATTAATTACTTATACCTATCAACGTTTCTCATTTCTGTTTATCAACTCCTTAGCAAGTGCTATGTGATTTTTTGCTCCGGTAGAATCTGCATCATATAATATAGTAGGCAGACCATAGCTGGGGGCTTCACTCAACTTAACATTACGTTGTATTACGGTTTCAAATACCAGTTCCTGGAAGTGGCGTTTCACTTCATCATAGATTTGGTTGGCCTGACGTAGACGTGAATCATACATTGTTAACAGGAACCCTTCGATTTCGAGAGCCGGATTAAGTTTGGATTTGATGATTTTAATCGTATTCAATAATTTACTGATGCCTTCTAATGCAAAGTATTCGGCTTGTACGGGGATAATGACCGAGTCGGCGGCAGTCAGCGCATTGATTGTAATCAGGCCTAGAGAAGGAGAACAATCTATCAAGATATAGTCAAACTCTTCTTTCAGCGGAGAAAGCACTTCTTTTAGTATTTTCTCGCGGTTTTTGAGGTTTAACATTTCTATCTCAGCACCTACCAGATTGATGTGGGAAGAGATTACTTTTAAGGTCTCTATCTCTGTGTCATGAAGAGCATCACGCACGTTGGCACGGTCGATAATGCATTCATAAATAGTACATTCCGACTGCTTAATGTCCACGCCTAAGCCTGATGATGCATTGGCTTGCGGGTCAGCATCTACAACTAGCACTTTCTTTTCAAGTGTGGCTAGTGAGGCTGCGAGGTTTATCGTCGTCGTAGTCTTGCCTACACCACCCTTTTGGTTTGCCATAGCAATTATTTTTCCCATAATCTCAATATTTTATCGGCAGCGAAATAAGTGATAATTCCGTATAGCACCTACTAAAAAAGAGAAATATTGCAAAAACGGTTGAAAAGTCGCCTGTTTTGTTAATAACTCACAGACAGATGTGTTACTTTTCTGTATCCCAACCGTTTGAAAACAATGCCTTTTCTTTGTTTTAGCGAGCAAATATACATATTTATATTGAAACATTGAGGCTTTTTTGCCTCGCTTGCAGAAGATTAAGATTTGTTTTATGCTTGTACTCCTGCTGTTCATATCTTATCTTAGAGGCTTTGGTAGGAATTGTGTACTATCTATTCAGTACCTGTTGATTGATGTTTATATCAGTGTGCCTACAAACTGCCAGATGAAGTATCCGCATACTATGCACTTCAACACTGTACCGAACAGAAAGCCGAACAAGGAACCTAACCCTGATTTGAGTGCTTGACCTGTTTTTCTGCCGCCTAGTAATTCGCCAAGAAAGGCACCAAGAAATGGACCGAGGATAATTCCCCAAGGCATAAAGAATAGTCCGGCAACGGTACCTATGAGGCAACCGCGTGTTCCCCAACGGCTACCTCCGCTGTATTTGCTTCCAAGCATAGGAATGAAGTAGTCCAGCACTTGGAGGAGTATTATAATGAACAGCCATGTCAGAAGTTGTGCGGTAGTAAATTGCGCCTTTTCTGTAAAATGTAACAACAGAAGACCCGCATAGGCTACGGGTGGTCCCGGAATCATTGGTAAAATGCAACCTGCTAATCCAATAATCATACAAATTGCTCCTAGAATGATAAGCAAAATATCCATATACCTTGTTTTTTAGTGAGTATAGTGTAACACAAAGGTAACAATAAAGTTATTTTTACTACTTTTGCAGTCAGTAAAATTAGTTAAGTATGGAAAATCAAAGACCTTTGATATTGATTTCCAATGATGATGGTATCATTGCGAAGGGTATTAGCGAGTTAATAAAGTTTCTTCGTCCGTTGGGCGAGATTGTAGTGATTGCACCAAATGCTCCGCGCTCAGGAGCTGCCTGTGCATTGACTGTTACCGAGCCGATTCATTATCAGTTGCTCCGTAAAGATGTAGGGTTGACTGTTTATAAATGTTCGGGTACGCCGGCTGATTGTGTGAAGCTAGCCTTTCACACTGTGCTCGACCGCAAACCGGATCTTGTAGTAGGTGGTATTAATCATGGTGATAACTCATCTGTAAATGTGCATTATTCAGGAACAATGGGTGTCGTGATTGAAGGTTGTCTGAAAGGTATACCTTCCATTGGTTTCTCTCTTTGTAGCCATGAACCGAATGCCGACTTTGAGCCCGCAGGACCTTATATCCGTGAGATAGCTCGTCAGGTGTTAGAGAGAGGATTGCCGCCATTGACATGCCTCAATGTAAATATTCCCAATACAAAGGATCTGAAAGGCATTAGAATTTGCGAACAAACAAAAGGTCAATGGGTGAACGAGTGGGAAAATTTTGCTCATAGAGGCGATACTCATTATTACTGGTTGACCGGCGAGTTCGAGAATATGGATCGTGAAAATGAAAATAATGATCATTGGGCACTCGATAATGGTTATGTAGCCATTACTCCGACTAAAGTGGATGTGACTGCTTACGATTTGATAGAGGATATGAAAACCTGGTTCAACTCTCCGCTTCAATGAAATATTACCTGATTGTTGGTGAAGCATCCGGTGACCTGCATGCCTCGCACCTGATGGCTGCTTTAAAAGAAGAAGATCCGCAAGCGGAATTTCGTTTCTTTGGCGGTGAACTGATGGCAGCGGTAGGCGGGACTATGGTGAAACATTACAAGGAGTTGGCCTATATGGGCTTTATTCCTGTACTGCTACATCTGCGTACCATCTTTGCCAACATGAAGCGTTGTAAAGAGGATATAGTAGCATGGCAACCCGATGTGTTGATACTAGTCGACTATCCGGGTTTTAATCTGAGTATCGCTAAGTATATTCATGCCCGGACAAAGATTCCTGTTTATTATTATATATCTCCTAAGATTTGGGCTTGGAAGGAATATCGCATTAAGAATATCAAAAGAGATGTGGATGAGCTTTTCTCGATCCTTCCGTTTGAAGTAGAGTTCTTTGAAGGAAAGCACCATTATCCGATACACTATGTTGGCAATCCTACAATGGATGAGGTAACGGCTTTCTGTGCTTCCCATTCAGAGACATTTAAAGAGTTTGTCGAATCAAATGGTCTGAGTGACAAACCCATCATTGCCCTGCTTGCAGGTAGCCGTAAGCAAGAAATCAAAGATAATCTGCCCGATATGCTCCGGGCGGCTTCTACTTTTACTGATTATCAGTTGGTGCTGGCCGGTGCTCCGGGTATATCTCCTGATTATTACAATCAATATATCGGTGAAGCAAAAGTGAAAATCATCTTTGGGCAGACATTTGCTTTGCTACAACAGGCTAAGGCTGCATTGGTCACTTCGGGTACGGCAACTTTAGAAACGGCTTTGTTTCGTGTGCCGCAAGCAGTGTGCTATCACACGCCGATAGGGAAAGTGATCGCTTTCTTGAAACGGCATATCCTGAGTGTGAAATACATCTCTTTGGTTAATCTTATAGCAAACCGTGAGGTTGTGAAAGAATTAGTTGCCGATACAATGACGGTAGAGCAGGTTCGTGCCGAATTGAACCGTATCTTATATAATAAAGAGTACCGGCAGCAAATGCTCGATGGTTATCAGTATATGGCGTCTCGCTTAGGAGAAGCTGGAGCCCCGAAGCATGCCGCCCGCAAAATGATTGATTTACTTAATGAACGTTGTAGGGAATAGGAATTTTTAAAGAATTTGTTAAAATGGATAGAGCCGGTGCAGTAAATGCCCGGCTTTTGTATTTTTTAGACAGAAACAAATGAAAATAGAAATAATAAAAAGGACTTTGATTATGAAAAAACTACATTGGCTTTTTATGGCGATTTGCTTGGCAGTGATGCCGACGCTACAATCATGTGATGATCTTGACGATGGTTATTCGGTAGGAGATTTTACACCTCCTTTGTGGGCAACGGTGCGTGTTACCGGCGGGGCTTTTTACTTGGACTGTGATGTTTGGGGAACACTTTGGCCGATTAATACAAACCTAGGTTGGTACGAACCTGCCGATGGTCAACGTGTAATAACTACCTTTAATCCTCTTTACGACGATTTCCAAGGTTATGACCATGCGGTAAAGATTTTGCGCATGCAGGATGTATTGACAAAGGGGGTTGAAATTATGACTCCCGAGACTGAAAAGGAATTTGGAAATGATCCCTTACTGATATATAAGGGAGATATGGGTATCAGTGGCGGTTACTTGAATATTATTTTCGCGCAAAATCTTCCGGCAAAGACTAAGCACCGTATTAGTTTGGTGCGTACGCAGGAAGGTGAAGAATTGTATGCGGAAGATGGTTATATTCATTTGGAACTGCGTTACAATACTTATGATGATGTAACCGGTTATCGTGCTTACGGAGCTGTATCTTATAATTTGAATAGTTTGGATATAACTTCTGCCACAAAAGGTATCAAACTCAAGCTGAATTCCGAAGTAAATGGTGAAGTTGAATTAACGTTCGATTTGAAGGATTCGGGCAATACTTCGACGAAATCAGTAGAAGATTTCTCAAAGATGCAATTGCAGTAAAAAGTGTATTCTGTATAAATGCTGAGGGCACGAAGTTATTTAAAGCTTTGTGCCCTCTTCTTATTTTGTTTATTGAGACTTACTTGAATAATTGATTAATAGTATTTTTCAATTCCGCCAAAACCTTTTATCGTTTTATTTTCTTTCGTTTTGCTAATGAAGTTATTTAATCGTTTCTCGAATTCCTCAAGACGCATCCTTGCCGCTTCAATATACGCAATCCGGATTCGCTTGTATGAATCGGAAAACTGTTGATAGTTATTCCATACTATCTTATCTTCCTTTAATTTGTCGATTATATCTTTCGGGAAAATAAAAGGTTCAGATAAAACATTCTGTATTTTATCCTCAAATCTTGAGTGTATCATTTTATTTTCCAATAGCCATTTAAGTCTTTCTTTATTGGCTTGCGAGTACGTGCTTTTAGGATTTCTGGGTGTGAAACGTTGAATCTTATGTTCTTTATCAAGCGATTTTATCGTACTATCAATCCATTCGAAACAAAGAGCTTCTTCAACCGCATCATTGTATAAAATGCTCTTTTTGCCTGACGACTTAGTGGGAAATACAAACCATACTTCCTTGGCTGTGTCAAAGTTGGCCATCAACCATTTTCTCCAGTCTTCCCGATTCTCAAAGTACTTTATTTTATTTTCTGTTGTCATAACAAGTTATTCAAACGAAACAGTTCTTATTTGAACATCGTCAGAACATATAAATAAAGAACGGCAGCAGGAATTGCCATCAATGCACTATCGAAACGGTCTAGCATTCCTCCGTGGCCGGGCAAGATATTTCCTGAGTCTTTAATTCCTAATTGTCGTTTCATTAACGACTCAGTCAAGTCGCCCCAAGTACCGAAGATAACAACAATTACTGCCAGACCTGCCCATTGCCACATAGGCATGAATGGAAAAAAGTGAGCAAATACAAAGGAAGACGCAATGGAAAATATACCACCCCCAATACTACCTTCCCATGATTTCTTAGGAGAAATGCGTTCGAACAAACGATGTTTGCCGATTAAAGAACCTACGCAGTAAGCTCCTGAATCACTCAACCAAATGAATACGAAGATCGAGAGTGGCAGGATTGGGTTATAAGTTACGCTACTGGTTTCAGGGGAATTTTGAAAAGCAAGTACATTTAGCAAGGCAAAGGGTAATGCTACGTATAACTGGCTAAGCATAGAGAATGCCCAGTTACCGATCGGGTTCTTTTTCTTAAGGTATAACTCTGTAATCATCAGATAAAGTAAAATACCTAAATAGGGGAGGAAGACACGTGCATCAGCAGCCGAAGTGCAGAACCCCATTAAGGCAAGAAACAGATAGGCACCTCCTAGTGCTGTAATAATTTTGTTGGTACTGATATCTCCACTTTGATTCACTAGGTGTGAGAACTCGTGTACACTCAGCGCACAGATAAGGGTAAATAATATGCCGAAAGAAAGGGGGCTGTAAAGAATACAGCCCACCAAAATAGCTACGAATAACACACCTGTAATAGTGCGTTGTATAAAGTTGTTTTTCACGGTGTTTCCGTTTTAATTTTTAGATTCAGTTTCTGTAGAAGATTGATGAGTACCTTCTTCTTTTACTTCTTTTTCAGCTTCTTCAGCTTTGGCGGCCTCTTCTTCTTCAGCTTTCTTCAACTCATCCGAAATCTTGGTAGCACTGATGATCTCTTCTGAACGTGAAGCCCAGGGGCGTTTGCCGAAGATACGTTCAACGTCTTCCGCAAAGATTACCTCTTTGTCAATCAGTAATTGCGTCAGTTCGTTGTGACCTTCTTTGTGCTCTGACAGAATTCTCTTGGCGCGGTCATACTGCTCGTTTACCATTTGTTTTACTTCTTCATCAATCAATTCCGCTGTCTTTTCGCTGTACGGACGGTTGAAGGAGTATTCATCATTATTATAGTAACACAGATTAGGTAACTTGTCGCTCATACCCAAATAAGCAATCATACCGTATGCTTGTTTGGTAACACGTTCAAGATCATTCATGGCACCGGTGGAAATTCTACCTAAGAATACATCTTCGGCAGCACGTCCTCCTAAAGTAGCACACATCTCATCGAGCATTTGCTCTTTCGTTGTAATCTGACGTTCTTCCGGAAGATACCAGGCAGCACCTAGAGCACGTCCACGTGGCACAATCGTTACTTTAATCAAAGGATTGGCATATTCCAGCAACCAAGAGATACTGGCGTGACCGGCTTCATGGATAGCGATAGAACGGCGTTCGTCCTCGGTAGTAATTTTGGTTTTCTTTTCCAGACCACCTATAATACGATCAACAGCATCCAGAAAATCTTGTTTCCCTACAAACTTCTTTCCATGACGGGCAGCAATCAATGCAGCTTCGTTACATACATTGGCAATGTCTGCACCCGAGAAACCGGGAGTTTGACGGGCTAATAAATCAACATCTACTGAGTCGTCTATCTTGATGGGGCGCAAGTGTACGCCGAATACTTCTTTGCGTTCGTTAAGATCAGGCAAATCCACATGAATTTGGCGGTCGAAACGTCCGGCACGCAACAAGGCTTTATCCAATACATCTACACGGTTGGTGGCAGCAAGAATGATAACTCCACTGTTGGAGCCGAAACCGTCCATTTCCGTTAATAACTGGTTCAAAGTATTTTCACGTTCATCATTGCCTCCCATAGCGGCAGCTTTGGCGCGGGCACGACCTACGGCATCAATTTCATCGATAAATACAATACAAGGAGCTTTCTCTTTGGCTTGGCGGAAGAGGTCGCGAACGCGGGATGCACCCACACCGACAAACATTTCCACAAAGTCGGAACCTGCCAAGGAGAAGAAAGGTACGTTGGCTTCTCCGGCCACGGCCTTTGCAAGCAGGGTCTTTCCGGTT
>OHES01001170.1_pt1 | contig 12752 bp, 8 predicted proteins | sample 1567371 | NCBI WGS metagenome assembly OHES01 (sample SAMEA3879533, study PRJEB24766) | human gut metagenome | biome: human-associated habitat; feature: feces | place: USA | collected 1985/1987 | reverse complement strand
ATTATAAAAATTTAAAAAATAAAAAGGAGAAGTAATGGAAAACACAAATGAATTAAAGCAAAATAAAATGGGTACAGCACCTCTTTTCAGACTCATCATGTCTATGGCACTGCCTGCTATGTTTTCGATGCTAGTCCAAGCATTGTATAATATTGTAGACAGTATTTTTGTTTCTATGAAGGGTGAAGCCGCTCTCGGTGCTGTAAATCTTGCATTTCCTATGCAGTTCCTTATGACAAGCGTTGCCGTCGGCACTGGTATAGGAATCAATTCTCTTGTTTCAAGGCGACTTGGTGAGGGCAGAAAGCAGGAGGCAGATAAAACAGCAACATATAGCCTTATGCTCGGAATTTTTTCTTGGCTTATATTCTTGCTCTTGGGAATTTTCGCAGTACACCCACTGATTTCCGTTTTCACAAACGACCCAGAAACATATCAATATAGTGTTGAATATCTCAGCATTGTATTTATCTTTTCTATTGGCATTTTCGTAGAGGTAAATATAGAAAAAACATTACAAGGCACGGGAAATACAGTCTTTCCTATGGCATTTCAGCTTGTAGGTGCGATTACAAATATTATACTCGACCCTATTTTTATCTTTACCTTTGATTTAGGTGTTAAGGGTGCAGCTATTGCTACCGTTATAGGACAAATTTTCTCAATGATTTTTGCACTTCTTGTACTTTTCATCAGAAAAAATGGTATAAAAGTCGATTTCAGCTTTTTCAAAAAAATAGATTGGAAAGTTATTATTGATGTATATAGAGTTGGATTGCCTTCAATCGTTATGCAGAGCATAGGCTCATTTATGATTTTTGGACTAAATCTAATCCTCACAGGTTTTTCCATCACTGCTGTTAATGTTCTCGGTGTATATTATAAACTTCAATCATTCATATTTATGCCAGTTTTCGGTTTAACACATGGTGTTATGCCTATTATGGGCTATAATTACGGAGCAAAGAATAAAGACAGGCTTATAAAATCCTTGAAATATTCACTTTTCATAGCTTTAGTAATTATGGGTATAGGGCTTATAATTTTTCAAGTATTCCCGAGAGAGCTTTTAGCAATGTTCAATGCAACAGATGATATGTACGCAATAGGAATACCTGCACTAAGATTAATTAGCCTATGTTTCTTGCCTGCGGCAGTCGGCATAATGTTCTCAACAGTGTTCCAAGCAGTTGGCAGAGGCATTCGTTCACTTATAATTTCCCTGCTCAGACAACTTTGTCTTATTCTTCCAATAGCATATGTTCTTTCATTCTTTGGTGTAACATATGTATGGCTCGCTTTCCCACTTGCAGAAATTCTATCAATTATAGTTTCGGTTATTTTCTTTGTTACTCTCTATAATAAGGAGCTAAAATTCCTTTCGACTAAAGAACCAAGATAAAATATCTTTAAACAAATAACAAATCCACCGATAAAGCCTAAAAGCCTTGTCGGTGGATTTGTTTATAGATTATTTTGTTACAGCTTGCTTGGCAGCCTTTGCTTTTTCTTTTTCTTCAGCCTTTATATTTTCCTTCGCAACCGCAAGCATAAGCTTAATTCTGTTCTCCTGATTAACTCTTGGTGCACCTGGGTCATAGTCTATTGAAACAATATTAGCCTTTTCATTCTTTCTCTTAATGGCACTAACCATTCCCTTTGCACAAATATGGTTTGGTAAGCAGCCAAAAGGCTGAGTACAAACAACATTTTCATAGCCACTTTCTATAAGCTCAACCATTTCCGCTGTTAATAGCCAGCCCTCGCCCATTTTATTGCCATATCCAATCAAGCCTTTAACCATTTCTTTTGTTTCCGCATAGCTTGCAGGTGCGTGGAAGCCATGATTATTTGCACTTTCTATAACATAGCCTTCCATCTTTGTAAGGTATTTCATAACCTCACTAAGAACATTAAATTTTATTTTATTTCCACCATAGAGCTTATGGTCTTCAAGCCTGTTATCAACCTTAAATAACGCAAATCCCATAATGCCTGGAATATTAACCTCACAGCCCTGCTCAAGAAGAAAATCTTCAAGATGGTTATTTCCGAGCGGAGAATATTTTACATAAATTTCTCCAACTATTCCAACCTTAATCTTCTTAACCTTATTAAGCGAAATCTGAGCAAATTCTTCACCCATTTTATCAAGATTTCTTTTGATATGTGATGATGAATAACCGTTGCCTTTTTCCATTTCATCAGAAAGTCTTTGAATCCACTGCTCAACCAAAGCATCGCTTTCACCTTTGTTTATTTCATAAGCCTTGGTCTGGTTATTAAAAAGCATAAGAGCGTCACCATAAACAAGACCAGCAAGAGCTTTTCTAATCATAGGAACAGTAAGAGAAAATCCGCTGTTCTTCTCCAAACCAGAAACATTCAGAGAAATAACAGGAACATTCTCAAAACCAGCTTTTTTCAGAGCCTTTCTCAAAAGATGGATATAATTAGATGCACGACAGCCACCGCCTGTTTGTGTAATCATAAGAGCAGTTTTATTTACATCATATTTACCACTTTGAAGTGCGTGAATAAACTGTCCGATAACAAGCAATGCAGGATAGCAAGTATCATTATGTACATACTTCAAGCCAACCTGTGCTATTTCAGGGCCGTCGTCCTCAAGCAAAACATTCTTATAACCATACTGAGTAAAAACATTTCTAATCAGCGAGAAATGAATTTTCGCCATCATCGGCAAAAGTATGGTATATTCCTTTTTCATTTCCTTAGTAAAAATAAGTCTGCCGTCTTTATCATAAACAAGTTTCGCCATTCTATATTACCATTCCTTTCTGTGATAACTTACTTTCAAAATATATTTTAATTTATTCCCAATCAGATAAACCGGAATTTATCTATACAATTATAGGTTTCAGTCCATTTTTTCTTATGTTTTCTAATTCTTCTGCAGTTAAGCACTGGGACTCATAAAGCCGTAGATATTCTTTGGATACATCTGAATCAAATATTAATACATCATCAGAATTTATAGTAACATCAACACCACTACGATACAGTTTTCCAATCGGATGCATAGACATATCTGCAACCCTTCCAAGTAAAATATTACTTGTTGGTGTAATATTTAATCTGATTTTATTATCTGCCAAAAAGCGGATTACTGATTCATCGCTGACTGCTGCTATCCCATGTTGAACCTCATCAAGTTCTAATTCCTCTACTGCTGTTCTTACGTCTTTAGCAGTCCCCCATTCTCCAACATGCGCTTTTAGCCTTAATCCTTCTTTTTTTGCACGCCGATAAATTCCTTTAAAATTTTCGATAGGTTGTGCTAATTCATCACCGTACAAATCAATAGAATAAAAATTCTTATTTCCCCAAAAATGCGATAAACAATCTTCTAAATAACTGATTGGACAATGTCTTGATAATCCAATTTGGAGCCTTAATTCTATATCGGGAGCGATTTCTTTTTGAACACTTGTAAAAGCATTAACCAACTCATCAATATCATTATTAAAAAATTCATTTAAGCCCCACACATCTTCACCAATTTCAAGCACAGTTACTCCATCTTCCTTGGCTTGTTCAAAGGTTGCTCTGATTAAAAATTTTCTCATCGCAGTGCTATTAAAATCTTGATCAATATATTTTTGACTCCATTGATTCATCTCATCCATTGATGACAAAGGATTAACTAATGGCTCAATTTTTTTACAAGTTTTCTGATATATGAACATTCTATTTCCACCAAGCACAAAATGATTGTGCAAGTCTGCCTTAGGATACTTTCTTAATTCTTCCAGATTTCTTTGTTCCAATGCATATGTAAAACTATTCATAAATAAATGCTCTCCTAGCTGTTTGATTTTCTCTATAAATTCCGATTTAACTCCAAAATCTTACATTAAGCCGTTATCTGTATAAAAATATTTTAACTCTCATCTAACGTAGCTAAAAGGCTTCTGATTCGGATTTTAACTGCACCCAAATTGGTGATTTCGTCAATCTTAATCTGTGTATAAATCTTACCCTTTTGTTCCAATATTCCACGAACCTCATCGGTTGTAATAGCATCAACACCGCAGCCAAATGAAACAAGCTGAACAAGATTCATATTAGACTTTGTAGAAACATACCTTGCCGCAGAATAAAGTCTTGAATGATATGTCCACTGGTTAAGAACGGTTGTCGGGAACTTATCAACCTTGTTACTTACTACATCTTCAGAAATTATCGCAACATTAAAGCTTGCAATCATTCTGTCAATTCCATGATTTATTTCAGGGTCAGCATGATAAGGTCTGCCACACAAGACAAATATCGGCTTATTTTCTTTCTCTGCCCTTTTTATAATATCCTCGCCATATGTGCGAATTTTTGCAAGATAGCTTTCATATTCGTCATAAGCCGCTCTCGCCGCCGCCTTAACCTCCTTAACATCAATTTTTCCGAAATACTTTTCGAGATGCTCATGCATCTTATAAGGAAATTCCTTTCTTCTGTGTATTCCTAAGTATTCATAGAAGAAAGTCACCTTTTCTATATCTCGGACATTTGCATGAATAACCTCAGGATAATATGCAACAACAGGGCAATTATAGTGGTTGTCGCCCATATGCTCATCAAAGTTATATGACATACAAGGATAGAATATTGTCTTTATTCCATTATCAATTAACCACTGAACATGACCATGCATAAGCTTTGCAGGGAAGCAAACAGTATCACTTGGAATAGTATGCTGACCACTCAAATAAAGCTTTCTTGTTGAATATGGGGAACGAACCACCTCAAAACCAAGCTTTGTAAAGAAAGTATGCCAAAAAGGAAGAAGTTCAAACATATTGAGTCCCATAGGGATACCAATTTTTCCTCTCGAGCCTTTTACAGGCTTATAGCTATCAAGAAGATTTCTCTTATATTCATAGATGTTAAAGCTATTATCAGGGGATTTTTTAGTTATAGGTCGCTCACAGCGGTTTCCTGCAATATATCTTTTGCCATCGCTAAAAGTATTAACAGTAAGACGGCAGTTATTGTTACAAAGTCCGCAATTGGTGGTAACAATCTTATGGAAGAAGCCATTTAGAGCCTCACGCTTTATAATAGTGCTTTTTCCCTCACCCTTGCATTTATTCATAGCATAGAGAGCCGCACCATAAGCACCCATAAGACCAGAAATACAAGGGCGGATAACCTCTCTGCCTGTTTCCTTTTCGAATACTCTAAGAACTGCATCATTAAGAAATGTTCCGCCCTGAACAACAATTTTCTTTCCAAGCTCACTTGCTGATGAAGTTCTTATAACCTTATAGAGTGCATTTTTAACAACACTAATTGACAAACCCGCAGAAATATCCTCTATTGTTGCACCGTCCTTCTGTGCTTGTTTAACTGATGAATTCATAAAGACAGTACAGCGAGAACCGAGGTCAACAGGCTGCTTTGCAAGAAGTCCAAGCTTAGAAAATTCCTCAACAGAATACCCAAGAGCATTTGCAAAGGTCTGCAAGAATGAACCACAGCCCGATGAGCAAGCCTCATTCAAGAAAATATTGTCGATTGCACCATTATGAATCTTAAAACATTTAATATCCTGACCGCCTATGTCAATAATAAATTCAACATCAGGCATAAAGTTCTTTGCGGCTGTCAGATGGGCTATTGTTTCAACAACACCTATATCTATTCCGAAAGCATTTTTGATAATTTCCTCACCATATCCAGTTACGGCAGAAGATACTATATTTATATCTGGGTTAATATCGTAAATCTTTTCAAGAATTTCCTTAACAATAGGAACAGGATTACCGCTATTAGATTGATATTGCGAGAAAAGAATTTTCTTATCTTCAGAAATAACAGTTGCTTTAAGAGTAGTAGAACCGGCGTCTATTCCTATATATGCCTTGCCAGTGTAGCCTTTAAGTTCACCTATTGCGACAGTTGCCTTTGCGTGTCTTGCCTTAAATTCTTCAAGTTCCTTTTCATTCTCAAATAAAGGCTTATTAAAAGCAAAGTTTCCGCTTCCTCTATAATGCTTTACCTTTTCGATAATCTCATCAAAATTTATTCTTTCATCTGCACACAAAGCTGCTCCCATAGCAACATAATAGAGCGAATCTTCTGGACAGATACCTGTTGTTTTCAGAGTTTCATCAAAGCTCTTTCTAAGCTCAGGCAAAAATGTCAACGGGCCTCCGAGATATACAATCTTTCCTGCAATTTCTCTGCCCTGTGCAAGACCTGCAATAGTCTGATTAACAACTGCCACAAATATACTTTTTGCAATATCGCTCTTTTTAGCACCTTGATTAAGTAATGGCTGAATATCACTCTTAGCAAAAACGCCACATCTTGATGCTATGGTATAGGTTTTTTCACATTCCTTTGCAAGCTCATTGAGCTCGTCCATAGGAACATTTAATAGCATTGCCATTTGGTCGATAAAAGCACCTGTACCGCCAGCACAAGAGCCATTCATTCTGACTTCCATACCACCTGAAAGAAAAAGAATCTTTGCGTCCTCGCCACCAAGCTCAATAATAACATCAGTATTCTCTATAAATGTGTTTGCTGCAACACGAGTTGCATAAACCTCCTGAACAAAATCTATTCCACAGCTTTCTGCAACACCCATACCTGCTGAACCAGACATTGCGAAATAAGCATTTTCTGCACCCTTAACATTTCTGCGGATATTTTCGAGAATTTCTGCAATTTTTTCAGTTATCTGAGAATAATGTCGCTCATAGCTTTTATATATAAGCTTATTATTATCGTCAAGAACAGCACATTTAATTGTTGTAGAACCTATATCCAAACCTATTTTCATCATTATTTTGCTTCATTCCCCTTCCAGGCCAAGGTAATAAATCAAGACACAGTGGCACAATATATATGTAACTTCATAAAATTCTAATATGTTATTATACAATATCCGACATAAAAAGTAAACAGACAAAACTTTCAATAAATCAAAATAATTTCTGAAAATCATTCAAGGCATAAAATTTATATCAATTAATAGCTTAAAAAAGCTTGAGTGAAATTTTTAAATAGCTTACAAAAAATCGTATGAGTGAATGGCAGTCCATTCTCATTTTTAATTATATAATAGATAATGGATATTTTAATTCTATAAAGTATATTAAAATCTTGATTTAACTTATAATTATTGTAAAAGTATTGAATTTTGCACAGATTCGTTATATACTTTTATTAAGTAGCGTAAAATTTCAAGTTTACACTTTTTAAGATAAATTAAAACCAAATAGTTGAAAGATATTCATTCTTTCGCAGTAAGGATAAAAAATGAATAAACTATATAAAAAGCTCAAAACACATAGAAAGCTTTTGCTATTTCTATGTGACTTCTGTCTTTGGAATGTTTCTTACTATATATCATTCGTAGTCAACAAAAGCAGCTTCATTTTAAAGGGCTGGGAAGAACCCTTTATGTGGGGACTCCTCTTTATAAATATTATATTTACAGCTGTATTTCTATGTTTCAGGCTTTATGATAAGATGTGGCGATATGCGGATATAGAGGATTTCTTTTATGCGGGCATAGCCTCCTTAACAGCTAACCTTGTCTTTATGTCATTTACAATGATAATTGGCACAGACGAAAACCGATTAAATTATGGTGCAAGAATCTACATTATAATGTCGCTCCTCTCAACCTTTCTTACATTTATATTTAGATTGGTTTATCGACTTAATAAAATCATTGAGCGAAAAAACACCAGTAATAAAAATCGGCGAAGACTTATGATTGTTGGCGGTGGTGAAGGTGCTGCAACTGTTCTAAGTGAACTTGCCAAATCACCCGAGAATGAATATGTTCCTATATGCTTAGTCGATGACGACCCAGAAAAAATCGGACGCAGAATCGGCGGTGTCAAAATAGAAGGTTCAACATATGATATTCCAGAAATATGTGAGCGTGAGGATATTGAAGTTATCCTTTTCACAATCTCACAGATAAACCTTGCAGATAAGAAACGCATACTTGATATTTGTGCAAAGACTCACCTTGAAGTAAAGATTATTCCAAATGTATATGGCCTTATCAAAGATGGTGCATCAGTAACATCAAAAATCAGACAGGTAGAAGTCGAGGACTTGCTTGGCAGAGAACCTATTGTCTTTGATACCGAAAAATATGGTGCTTATATTACTGGACAAACTGTTCTTGTAACAGGCGGTGGCGGTTCAATCGGTTCTGAACTTTGCCGTCAGATAGCAAAGCTTTCTCCTAAAAAACTCATCATACTTGATATTTATGAAAATAATGCCTATGAAATTCAGCAAGAACTTATTCGTCAATATCACGAAAAGTTAAATCTTGATACACAAATAGCTTCTGTTCGTGATAAACGCAAGCTCGACTACCTTTTCAGTCAAAATAAAATTGATGTTATTTTCCATGCTGCAGCACATAAGCATGTTCCTCTTATGGAAACAACTCCAGAAGAAGCAGTAAAAAATAATGTTTTCGGAACATTAAATCTGGTATTGCTTGCGGATAAATACCATGTCAAAAAATTTGTTCAGATTTCAACAGATAAGGCCGTAAACCCTACAAATATTATGGGTGCTACAAAGCGTATCTGTGAAATGATAGTTCAAACTATGGACAAGCAAAGTGAAACTAAATTTGTTGCTGTTCGTTTTGGTAATGTCCTTGGCTCTAATGGTTCTGTTATTCCACTTTTCAAGGAACAAATTCGGGAAGGTGGTCCTGTTACAGTTACTCACCCTGATATTATTCGTTTCTTTATGACTATTCCAGAGGCTGTTTCTCTTGTCTTAACCGCAGGAGGACTTGCTAAGGGCGGAGAAATCTTCATACTTGATATGGGAGAGCCTGTTAAGATTTTGACCCTTGCAGAAAATCTAATTCGCCTCTCGGGTTTTAAGCCATATGAAGATATTCCGATTGAGTTTACTGGTCTGCGACCAGGCGAAAAACTATATGAAGAAATCCTTCTTAATGAAGAGGGTATGAAAAAGACTGCAAACAAAAAAATCTTCATTGGCAAGCCAATAGAGCTTGATACAGAAAAATTTCATGAAAAACTTATTGAGCTAAAAAAGGTAGCCCTCAAAAATGATAAGGACGGCATAGATAAGCTAATTGCTGAAATTGTTCCAACATTCAACCATATGAAAAACTAAAATTATTTTGGCCCAATATCAATAGTTAGGGTAACCCGAAAAATAGAATAAAGTGTACTTACAAGCGGCAGAGAATTAAACTGTCGCTTGTTTTATTGTAGAATTTATATGTTTGTTGGAAAACATATGTAAAATGTGATTGCGAAATCGCTTGAAATTTCTATAGCCTTAAGTATTTCTTTTGAGAACCTTGATTTTGCTGTTGGTGATTGGTATAGAAAACTAACTCAATATCCTTGTCAACTAATTCTGCATTGTTTTGCATACTTAACAAGCTGAAGGATACCACAATCAAATGCCGAGTTAATCCAGGCTGTTTTTGCTCATCAGTCAATTCATCAAATCTCTCAAGAAGTAATTTTCTTGAAATTTTAAAGTATTTGCAATGTGATTTGCTGAATTTTTTATTCTTCTTTTCTGACACCTTCAAAAGTCCAGAAAAGCTGGTGTATCCAGTGGTATTTATCAACAATTTGTTCAGCGTTCTAAAACAATATCGAGCCAATGTTTGCAAATGGTTTCCACATATCGCTGACAAAATACTTGTAGAGCATATTTTGTCCTCCGTTTCAACTTTCTAAGCCATTCTATTTTAACGGATTTTGGTAAAATATGCTCTACTTTTTTTACTTTTTGTCTGTAAGCTCTTTTTCTACCACAACTATATTGACCATTGAGCCAACAAAAATTCCACCGTAATTCTAAATCACGATGGAACTCTGGTAAATAGCCCTAATTTTAACAGAAACTATTTAATAGAGGGGCAATTCTCCATTTAGTGGGTGCAGTATTATCCTGAAGCATTGCGTTAAACCGACTCGATTTTTCTGTTAAAATAAGTATGTTTTTTTCTTGCACCTCTTGCAAAATAAAAAGTAGCATGATATAATATGACTAAAAGAACCAAAACGGTCATATTTTCTAAAGATTCAATCTTGGCTTTTACCGAATACGAAACAGAACAGCTCCGCAAGGCACTACTGAAAGAAACTAGACATACATTCATCAGCCTTCGGAGAAATATGACCTTGTCCCAAAACGAGGGCTCACTCATCACTACGACTGTACATATACTGATTCTCACAGTCACAAGGAGCAATTAGGAGAGCTGTACCCACAAGTGCCAGAAACTCTATTGCACGGCACTTGCAGGGAATTATTTGAATAAGCCAAAACGCCACAGAGATGTGGCTTTTCAAAGATGTATAAGTTAGTTAAATCTAACTTTGTGCTTTATATGTATCAATTAGACAAATCTATCGAAAAAGGAATGATAGCAATGTTAGAACACAAAAACTCTGGGGACAGAAATGCCAGTTTATACAACTACTTCATACGAAAGGATTAGGAGGCATATAAAAAGATGTACAAACTTATTCGACTGATTGTGAAAGCTAAGACAGTAGCTAAGCTTGCAACGAACACTGAACTGGTACCGAAGGACGAAGGTGTGTTGATTGTTTCAACCCTCACCTACTCTGAAAATTCGTTTTTCGGCAAGGTTAAGGCATTTTTCAGGAGATTTGCAGGCTTCCATCTCTACAAGGAATATCTGAATTTCCTGTGGCAGAATGCTTGGACGGTGCTGAAAAGCACCACCCTGAAAGCATCATTCCCATTAACTTATACCGAATGTGCAAAATCGGAGGTATGATAAAATGTCATTTTTTGAAAACACTCGCAAGCCTGAGGGGTTTGGCGGAAAAATTATGGTTGCTATGATGAACATTGGACATAGTGCCGTGGCGAGGTGGGGACTTCGCTTTTTGAAACTTACTCCAGACGACAAGGTGTTGGATTGTGGCTGCGGTGGCGGAGCAAACATTAAAAGAATGCTGAAAAAATGCCCGCAGGGTATTGTAAAAGGCATCGACTATTCAACCGTCAGCGTAGAAAAATCAAAGAAAGTCAACAAATCTGCCATTACAAAAGGACGCTGCACCGTATTGTGTGCAAGCGTATCAGAGTTGCCGTTTGAATCGGGGCAGTTCGATGTGGTCACGGCCTTTGAAACAATCTATTTCTGGCCCGACTTGTCACAGTGCTTTAGGGAGGTTTGGCGAGTGCTGAAACCTGGCGGAACCTTTCTTATCTGCAACGAAAGCAACGGCGACACAAGCAAGGACGAAAAGTGGACAGATATAATAGACGGTATGACCATCTATAAGGACACTGAATTAAATGTATATTTGGAACAGGCCAGATTTCAAGATATTCAGATACACAAGAATAAAGCGGGCTGGCTGTGCGTCACAGCACGAAAATGAGGAAATAAAGCTTGAGCATTTTTGCATATACAAGCTCTCTATCACGAAAAAGAAATTCGCCTTGCCGTAGGATGTGCTGCGAAAGGAAATCGAAAAGCAAAACCTCCATCGTGGCATATTTATGTCTACCGACTACAAGGCGTATTATGAAACAGTCACGGTGAACGGCTTTTCATGTCTCATAGTAATGGAGAAAAAAATCTGATTCTGCCGACCTTCCGCAAGTTACGGTTTGTTGACTGCAACAAGCCGTTCTAGAGAAAGCTGATGTACAAAGCGTTTGTTCGGGCGAAACATAACTGTAACAAATGGCACATTATGAGATGATAGTTGCACCTTACAATAAAGATAAGCCCACCTATTATGAATTTATGGCATAACTGGCAGCGGAGTTTGCGTCTATGGAGCTACTCAACACAAGGCGGGATTCAGAAGACACAAATAAAAACGCAACTCAAAGGCGGTGAAGCAAATGGAAATATTATTCGGAATATTGGTTCCCTTTCTCGGAACGACGCTCGGCTCGGCGTGTGTTTTCTTTATGAAAAAGTCACTTGGTGTTTCGGTGCAGCGTGCACTCGCGGGCTTTGCCGCAGGAGTTATGGTTGCGGCATCTATTTGGAGCCTACTGATTCCAGCGATAGAGCAAGCGAAAAATATGGGCAAGCTGTCCTTCCTCCCCGCCTTTATCGGATTTTGGTTCGGTGTGCTGTTTTTGCTTATGCTTGACCGACTGATTCCACATCTTCACATAGGTAGTGACCAAGCAGAAGGGCCGAAAAGCAAGCTCGGTCGCACCACTATGATGGTGTTGGCGGTGACACTGCATAACATTCCCGAAGGAATGGCGGTGGGTGTGATGTATGCGGGCTTTCTTGCGGGAAATACGCAAATTACGGCGGCAAGCGCACTTGTCCTGTCCCTTGGCATCGCCATTCAGAATTTTCCCGAGGGGGCGATCATCTCCATGCCGCTCCGGGCGGAGGGGGAACGCAAGGGCCGAGCGTTTCTCGGCGGTGTGCTTTCCGGCGTGGTCGAGCCTATCGGCGCGGTGCTGACGCTTCTTGCGGCGCAGCTTGTGATCCCGGCGCTGCCGTATCTGCTGAGCTTTGCAGCGGGCGCCATGCTCTATGTGGTGGTAGAGGAGTTGATTCCGGAAATGTCGCAGGGGCGGCACTCGAATCTTGGAACGGTGTTCTTTGCGGTAGGCTTCAGCGTGATGATGGTGCTGGATGTGGCGCTGGGATAAGTAAGTAAATGATGATTTTACAGGTGATTTTGGAAGGCATAGGACTTGGCGTTCTGCTCATTTTGGTTTGCGCCATCGGT
>OHES01001148.1_pt1 | contig 12920 bp, 16 predicted proteins | sample 1567371 | NCBI WGS metagenome assembly OHES01 (sample SAMEA3879533, study PRJEB24766) | human gut metagenome | biome: human-associated habitat; feature: feces | place: USA | collected 1985/1987 | reverse complement strand
AAATGTTCTGCGATTCTGCGGAGCCAGACCGGATCAGGACATGGCAGAAGGCCGGCTTCCGCGCCTATCCCGTGAAAAAGGAGCCTGGAAGCGTGAAGGCCCAGATCGACTTCCTGAAAGGCCGAAAGATACACATACACCCTTCCTGTGTGAATGTTCTGAAAGAAGTTCAACAGTGGAAGTGGAAAAAGGACCCGACCACGGGCCTTTATATCGACGAACCTGTCGAGTTCATGGACGACGCTATGGCGGCCCTTCGCTATGGCGTGGAGCGTCCGCGACGCGGTTCGTCTATCGAAGTTTTGAAGTGAGGTGGAGGAAATGGAACTGTCTGTCATGGACCGGATCAACCTGATCCTGTCCGACCCTGAAAAAGCGACTATGACCCTGGCCCAGATCGTCAGTGAGGAAATCCGGGAGTTCAAGAAGTCCGAACAATATCAAATCATACTGGAAGCCGAATCGTATTACAGGAACAGGTCTTCCGTTCAGAAGAAGACGGTCGACGTTGTCAACCGATCGAACGCGAAGATCGAACGGCCTATCCTGAAAAAACTGGTGGACCAGAAGGCGAACTACCTTCTGTCGAAGCCCTGGACCGTGGACACCGAAAACGGAGAATATGGCGAAGCCCTGAACAAAGTCTTCGACCAGACCTTCCGCCGGAAGATCAAGAGCCTGGGGAAAGGCGCGGTCAAGTCCGGGATCGCCTGGATTCAGCCCTACTTCGACGACGCCGGCGAACTGGCCTTCATGCGTGTACCGTCGACCGAAGTCGTTCCCCTGTGGCGCGACTCCGAACGAACGAAACTGGACGCCTTCATTCGCTTCTATGACCAGATCATTTATGTCGGGACCAGGAAGCACACGATCACACACGCCGAATTTTGGTGGACCGGCGGCGTTCGCTACTTCAAGACGGACGCCTTCGGCGGGACCGGGGCCGGCGACTTCTACGTCGACAAGGAACACGGGACCGAGGAAAACGACTGGACTGAACCACACTTCACCGTCGCCGGGAAGCCCTACAACTGGGAAGAAGTTCCGATCGCCTGGTTGAAGTACAACGAAGAAGAACTTCCCCTGTGCTACTTCATAAAGGACCTGATCGACGACATCAACTGGCAAAACAGCGTTACAGCCGACGTCCTTCGTGACGTGGCGAAGTTCATTTATATCCTGAAAAACTACGGCGGAACCGATCTGGCGGAGTTCTTGAAGGACTTGAAGGAACACATGGCGATCAAGGTCACTTCCGACGGCGGCGTGGATAAGTTACAGGCAGACCTGAACATTGACGCTGTCATGGCCTTCCTGGACAATGAGCGCCGGGACATTTACGACTTCGCGGCCGGCGTGGACACGAAGGACCCAGAACTGGGGAACGCCAGCGGATCGGCGATCAACTTCCGATATATGGACCTGGACGCCGACTGTGATTCCCTGGGAACCGAACTGAAAGACACCTTCCACCGCCTGAAACTGTTCATTGACGTCTACTTCCAGATCACCGGCCAGGGCGACTTCACGAACGAGGACTTCGACATAGTCTTCAACATGGACCTTCCGGTCAATGAAACGGACATCATCAACAACGCCCGAACCAGTGACGGCCTGATCTCCAAACGGACGATCCTTCAAAATCACCCCTGGGTGACGGACGTCGACGAAGAACTGGCCCAACTGGACAGCGAAAAGAAGGCCGCTATGGCGGAGTTTGGGGAAGGTCTGTTCGACGGCACCCTGGGAGCCGGAAACGTCCCACAGACGGCCCAGAAGGGCGAGGAAGGGGCCGCTGGAAAGGCTGGTGGCCTGAATGATACGGAATAAGGAATACTGGATCGCCCGCGCCCTTCAACGTGAGAATGAAGCCTATCTTCGCGGCGTCGGGCTAACGGCGAAAATGTTCCAGGAATACGACCGGGCCGCGAAAGCGATCCGGCGCGACATAGGCGACTTCTATTCGAAGTACGCCGGGAAGTATGGCCTGACATACGATCAGGCCGTCCGCCTTCTGACCAGGAAGGAGTTCCAGGAGTGGAAGGCGACCCTGGGCGAATATATCGCCAGGATCGCGGCGGAGCCTGACCCCCGCGTCAAGGCCCTTCTGACGGCCCAACTGGACGCCCTGTCCACGAACAGCCGTATTTCCCGCCTGGAAGCCCTTCTGGGACAGATCGACCTGAAACTAAATGAACTGTGGGAAACTGGCGTGGCACAAATGAAGGCGGAGTTCGGCGAAACCTTCCGGGAAGGCTACTACAAGAAGGTCTATGACATTCAGTCCCGCGCCGGCTTTATCCATGAGTTCGCCAAACTGGACGAAAGCGTCGTTGAAAACGTTCTGTCCTATCCCTGGTCCGGGGCTATGTTCTCCGATCGCCTGTGGAGGAACAAACAGGCGCTTCTGTTCCATGTCCGGGAAACCATCACGCAAGGCGTCATGCAAGGAAAGAGCGTGGCGACCATGTCGAAGGAACTGTCCGCCAAAATGGGCCAGTCCTACAAGGCCGCCGAACGGCTGATCCGGACCGAAACAACGCATTTCCACAGCGAAGCGGACAAGGCGGCCTATAATGCCGCCGGCGTGGATCAGTACGAATATATCGCCACCCATGACGCGCGGACCTGTGAAACGTGCGCGGCCCTGGACGGGAAACACTTCAACTTGAAGGACGCCCAGGCCGGCGTGAACTACCCACCTATGCACCCGAACGACCGTTGTACCACAGTCGAATATGACCCGGACGACGCCCTGGACTGGTACAATTCCGGCCAGCCTATGCCGGAAAATATGACATACGAAGACTGGTACAGACAGCAAGTCGACGCCCACGGCCCCGGCTATGTTGAAAAGGAACGCCAGAAGTCGTATAATCAGGGCAAGGACGCGGAGCAGTTCGGCCGGTATTCCGAACGCCTGGGCGCTGACGCGCCGTCCGACCTTGACGCCTTCCAGGAAATGAAGTACACAGACCCGGACGCCTGGTCCAATCTGAAATCCTTCTATTCCTACAAGGGGCGCGTCCCGGAAGCCGCCAAGGCGGACTTCGACGTCTACAACCGGATCAAGGCGACCGGATTCCGGGGGACAATTCGCGTCCCGCCGGCGGCGATTGACCCTTCGACCCTTGCCTTCGTGGACGCCCACGGAAGCCACCACGGCGTCACACTTGAACAGGCGAAGGAGTATGTCAGAACAGCCCGGTTCAGCGTCACAAGGCGGCGCTGGGACGGCGTAAAGACGAATTATTATTCCCCGACCGGGGCGACCTATGTCAACGAAGAAGGGAAGATCAACACTTCCTTCGCCCGGTCTGACTTTGACCAGAGCGTCGAAAAGGCTATGGAGGTATTCGAAGAATGAAGAAGACTGTAAACTGTCCCGTCACCGGGAAACAGATTGACGGCGATTCCTGTTACTGTGTCGTCCTGGTGGTCGACGGAGAAGCGCCAGAACAGGCCCTTCCCCCCGGCGTCACCCTGACAGACGACGCCCGGAAGGCTTGCCTGGCCTGCCAGTATCACGAAGACGAACAGTAACACACGAAGTCACATGAAATCAGATGAAAACGCCCTACGGGGCGTTTTTTTATACCCATTTCAGGAAATCACCCGCCTTCCGGCGGGTCTTTTCATATCCAGCCGCACCTGCCCGGCGACCAGGCGGGACCGCAAAGCGTGTGGAAGTCACGGTAAAGACAGCGGAGAAAGGAGCAAACCATGATCACAGAGAGCGTCAAAACCATTCTGGGGGCTGACCTGTCGAACCAGGTCGAAGCGGCCTTGAAGGGCAAGGGCAAGGACGGAAAGGACGTGGACCTGGTCGTCGGTAACGACGGAACCTTCGTCCCGGCCGATAAGTACAACGGAGCCAACAGCGGAAAGACCAGCGCCGAAAATGCGCTGAAAGCCGCCGCCGAAGCATTGAAGGCGATCGGAGGGTCCGGCGATCCGGCGAAGATCGCGGACGACGTCAAGACCGCCCAGACCACGCTTGAAACCCTTCGAACCAACCACCAGAAAGAGATCACGAAGATTCAGAAGAACACGGCCCTTCGAATGGCCCTGGCGAACCAGGCCCACGACCCGGCCGACATTATTTCCCTTCTGGACCTGGACAAGATCGAGGTCGACGCCGCCGGGACGCTGAAAACTGACCTTGACGGCCTTCTGAAACCCTTGAAGGAGTCGAAGGCGTACCTGTTCAAGAGCCAGGACCCGGCGAACCCCGACATTAAGGGCGCGAAGCCCGCTGACCCCGGCGCGCGCCAGGAGCCGGCCGCAAAGGTCGACGGCCCTGTCGTGATCTAACCTACCAACCAGCCAACAATGAAAGGAATGATATTTTATGGCAAGAACGAAAGCGATCAGCCTGATCCAGACCGGTTCTACTAAGGTCGAACTGTCCGAACTGTCCGGCCTGGTGATCAGCAACATTCAGAAGGAAACCCTGGCGGCCGGTTTGAAGTCCCAGTCCTACACCGGCAACCCCGCGACTGGTTCTGTTGAGTATAAGCGATTCAAGAACAGCGCGTCCCAGGCATACGGAACCGCCAGAACCGCCGGAAAGGGCGCGGCGATCACCGTCCCCCCTACTACCGTGAACCTGGATATTCACCGCGAGATCGTGGAGGAAGCCGCAAAGTTCGACCTGGACACCTTCGGCGTCGGAAACATCATGGCCCGTCGTGCCGACAACCACGTCGACACCGTGGCCGCCGAACTGGACGCCGACTTCTTCGCAAAGGCGAAGACCGCCGGAACCAAACTGACCGCGAAGGGAACCACCGTCGAAGACCAACTGGAAGAACTGATCCAGGCGGTCGAAACCGTGAAGAACGACTATGTTCGCGGCGTACCCCGCAACCTGATCCGTCTGGTTCTGGACCCCGTCATGTACGGCCGCGCCAGAAACTATCTGGATAAGGGAACCAACAACGCGAACGTTGACACCGCCGCCGAGGACTTCCGTATGTTCCACGGCGTCCGCGTCTATTCTTCCATCAACCTTCCTGCCGCCCCCGGAACCACCGCAACCCGCGCCCTGTGCATGGTTGACGGTGCTATGGCCCAGCCTGTCGTTATGTACCCCTATGCAGAGCCGGAGAAGATTCCCCTGTCCAACGACTACGGCGTGTCCATGTTCTACGACTACGGCACGAAGGCCCTGACCCCTGACCTGATCTTCTATATCGAAGAATCCCTGGCCTAATCTGGAAGGAGCGTGACCGACATGAAGTTCAGAATCAACACAACCGGGTCGATCGTCGAGCCTAACGACGAAACCGTCCTGGAACAGATGAAGAACAGCCCCTTCTATACCGCGATCCCTGACGTCGAGCCTGACGCCCAGGAAGGCGACAACGAAGGCGTGAAGCCCCTGTCCAAGATGAACAAGGACGAACTTCTGGCGGCCGCCCAGGCCGCCGGTATCGACGTTCCTGACGGTTCCACAAAGGCGGAGATCGTCGAGTTGATCCAGGCCGCCGGCGTGTAACCGAAGCGGCCGGCGAAAGGTGGTGGAAACGTGCTTCAACAGATTTTGTCTTCCCTGGACGGCCTGACAGCCCTTGAACAGAAGGAAGTCCTTCGCGTTCTTATGTCGAAGGAAGACCGGCTGGCAAAGGTCAAGGCCCTTCTGGGGATCAACGGGACGGACCAGGACGAAGTTCTTCTGTTCGTCGTTCAGACGGTGGAAGACCTGGTCCTGTCCTACATCAATCAGGACACGCTTCCCGCCCCGCTGGAAAACGCCCTGATCGTCATGTGTGTCAGTTACTACAAGGCCGCCGGTCTGGGAACCACCCAGGCGGCCGTCGGCCCGGTCGCGTCCGTGAAGCGTGGCGACGTCACAACGTCCTTCGCCAATGCTTCCGGCGCTTCCGGATCGGCGTCGACCTTTAATCTGGGCGCTGACGGTCAGGACTTCTTCGGCTGGCGAACGGTCCTGAACGAATACCGGAAAGTAAGGTGGTGATCGTATGTTCGGAAACCCCGCCGCAGAGCGCGCGGCGATCGAAATGACCTACGAAGACACCGCCACAATCAGCCGGACGGAACCCGCGACGGGGGCGAACCACATCACAAGGGCCGTCCCCGCTGTGAAATACTCTGAAATCATTTGCGCGCTGTCGTATTCAGGAAGCGACAAAAGCCAGCAGACGGACGCACAGAACGAAGTCGACTATGACGCCGTTATCTTTGCCGCGCCTGACCTTCTTGTCCTTCCTGGCGACAGTATATCCCTGAAACGGTTCGGCCGTGAGGACCCGAACAGCCGGCGTCTTCTGGCGTTCCAGGTCGTCGGCCGCCCGGTCGTCTATGCGACCCACCAGGAGATCAAAGTGAAGGACGGTGATCTGGCTTGACCCTGAACAATTTTATCGAAGCGATCGCCGGAAAACTGGCTGGCGTATGGCCTGACCGGAAGGTCTATGTCGACGAAATCCCGAAGGACGCCGACGGCCAGTTCTTCGTCGGTATCATCGAATCGGGCCAGGAAGCCCACCTGGACCGCCGCCGGAAAAGGTCGATCCAGATCGAAGTCCTGTACTTCCTGAAATCGAAGGAGAATATGGAGTTCAACGCCTGGGCCGAAGAAATGTACGACCAGTTCGAAACGCTGACCGTGAAAGAAACGGATCAGAAGACCCGGACGATCCGCCTGACGAACCAGAGAGCCAGACCGGACAAGAACGCCCGCGTCTATCAGTTCACCTTCGACGCAGACTTCTTCTTCGTCCTGACGCCGGCGGAAATCCCCTTCATGGAAAACCTGGGACAAACGGAGGAAATCAAATAATGGCAACCGCAAAGAAGAAGGCCCCGGCCGCAGACCAGGCGGCGGAACCGACCTTCACAAAGGAACAACTGGTCAAATCGAAAACCCTGAACCTTCCCCGTGACGCCGTCGCGGCGATCCTGGAAGACGGGAAGGTCTACACAAAGGACCAGGCCGTCCGCCTGGTTACTGATTTTCTGGAAAGGAAGGTGTAAGTCATGCCTATCGGTGGCGGAACTTTTACCGTACAGAACAAGATTCTTCCCGGCGCGTATATTAACTTCGTCAGCCTGGGAAGCGTCGTAAAAATGGGGACGCGCGGTGTCGCGGCCCTTCCCCTGGAATTGAACTGGGGGCCTGAAAACAAGGTCTTTTCCGTGTATGCGGAGGACTTCAACAAGAACGCCCTGTCCGTGTTCGGCTATGATCCTACGGCGGACGACATTCTTCTTGTCAAAGAAGCATTGAAGCGCGCCAGAACCCTTATGATCTATCGTGTCAATTCCGGCGGCAAGAAGGCGACTGCGACCGTCGGCGGCGTGACCGTTACGGCCGCCTGTGGCGGAACGCGCGGAAACGCGATCAGCGTCGCGATCCTGACCAACGCCGACAACGCGACCAACGTCGACGTCGTAACCTACCTTGACGGAATGGTCATGGATTCCCAGACCGTCGCAAAGGCCACTGGATCGGCCAACCTGAAAGCGAACGACTTCGTCACCTTCGGAAGCGCGTCTTCCCTGACCCCGGCCGTGGCGACCCCGCTGACCGGCGGCACGAACGGAACCGTCAACGGCGCGGCCCACACCGCCGCACTGAACGCCTTCGAAGTGGAATCCTTCAACGTGGTCGGCTACCCTGGGACCGATGAAGAAATCAAGTCCCTGTATGCGACCTTCGTGAAGCGTCTTCGCGACGACGAAGGAAAGAAGATCGTCGGCGTCCTTCACGACTACAAGGGTGACAATATCGGCCTGATCAACGTGAAGAATGGCGTCGTCCTGAACGACGGAACCACCGTGACCGGCGACAAGGCCGTCGCGTGGGTGTCCGGCGCTTCCGCCGGCGCAGAGATCAACGAGAGCCTGACCAATACCGCCTACGACGACGCCGTGGACGTGGACATTAAATATACGAAGTCCCAGTTCGAAGCGGCGATCCAGGCCGGCGAGTTCGTTTTCTATGCCGACTATGGGAAGGCCCGTGTCCTGACCGACATTAACAGCCTGACCAGTTTCGGCGGCGGCGTGACCGAAGACTGGACTTCGAACCGCGTGATCCGCGTTCTGGACGGCTGGGCGAACGACGTCGCCCGAATCTTCGGCGATTCCTATATCGGAAAAGTGACCAACAGCGACACCGGCCGTCAACTGTTCAAGGCTGACCTGGTGTCCCTGGCCTTGCAGTATCAGGACATCGACGCGATCAGCGACTTCGTTTCCGAAGACATTACCATTCAGCAGGGCAACGGAAAACGCGACGTCGCCGTCGACTCCGCCCTGAAACCGAACGACAGTATGGAAAAACTGTATATGACGACTGTCGTCAACTAACGGAAGGAGTGTGAACCGAAATGAAAACCCTGAACGCGCCTGATACCATTTCCGGCAAGGAAGGCCGCGCCTATGCGAAGGTCAACGGCAACAACGAAGAACTGTTCATGTCGAAGACCATTGAAGCGACCGTCGAGAAGTCGAAGTCCGAGGTCAAGGCAATCGGAAAGCGCATGACCGGCCACAAGACCACCGGCGGCAACGGAACCGGGTCCATGACCCTTTACTATCTGACGCCCCTGTTCCGAAACATGGTCAAGACCTGGAAGGAAACCGGCCAGGACATCTATTTCGACATGGTGGTCGAGAATGACGACCAGGAATCTTCCGCCGGGAAACAGTCGGTCCTTCTGATCGGCTGTAACCTGGATTCTGTCGTCCTGGCAAAACTGGACGGCGACAGCGACGATCCCCTGGACGAAGACGTCGACTTCACCTTCGAGGACTTCGACATTCTGACCCCCTTCACCAAGTTCTAATTTGAAAGCGAGGTAAAAAACTATGGGTAAATTGCAAGAGTTCCTTATGGACGCGGAGATCGGCACGACCCAGACGGAAGTCCAGATCGCGCCGTTCCCCTTCCCCTTCGTGATCCGTTCCATTACGGAAGCGGAGAACAAGGCCATTAGAAAGACCTGTCAGAAGGTCGAGTTCGACAAGAAGACCCGCCAGAAGCGAATTGACACCGACACTGACCTTTACAACGCCCGCCTTGTGGCGGCCTGTTGCATTGACCCCAACTTCAAGGACGCAGACTTCCAGGCGAAGAAGGGTGTCCGTGGGGCGGAAGACCTGATCAACCTGGTCCTGAACCCTGGACAGTACACCGATCTTCTTCTGGCCGTCCAGGAAATCAACGGCTTCACTGACGACGTGAACGAGTTGAGGGACGAAGCAAAAAACTAATCACGGGGGGCGGGAATGAGGCGGACGCCGACGGCGAATCGGTGTACGCCCATTACGCCCTCCACCGGCTAAAAATCCTTCCGGGACAACTTCTGGCCCTTCCCAGACGGGAACGGGCCTTCATTTATGCTTCCATAGACCTTCAAATCGAGAAGGAAAAGAAGGAAGCGGCAAAAGCGAAGCGCCGGAAGGGCAAGAAGGGCAGGTGATAAAATGGCCGGCGTATCTACACAGTTTTCGATCCAGGACAGAATGACTTCCCGCCTGAACACCATGATAGGCGCGGCCCAACGCCTGAACCGAACCCTGGACGCAACCGACGCCCTGACGGACACGATCGACCCCGGCGCGCCCTTCGAACGAAGCGCCGCTGACATCGGGGCGGCCAGTCGTCAGGTTGACAACTTCAACAACCGCCAAGAGCAAGCGGAACGCGGGGCGAACAGGGTGAAGTCCGTCTGGTCTAAAATGGGCGGCGTTATCAAGTCCGCCCTTGCGGCGTTCAGCGTGAAAAAGATCGTCGAACTGGCTGACGGCATGACCACCACCCGCGCGCGGCTGGACCTGATGAACGACGGCCTTCAAACTACGGCCGAACTTCAAGATATGATCATGAAGTCCGCCAACAGATCCCGCGCGGCCTACTCCACCACGGCCGACGCTGTGGCTAAAATGGGCATAATGGCCGGCGACGCCTTTTCCAGCAACGAAGAACTGATCGCCTTTTCCGAACTGATCAACAAACAGTTCACGATTGCCGGAACATCGGCCGCCGGTATCGACGCGGCTATGTTGCAGTTGACCCAGGCCATGTCGTCCGGCGTCCTTCGCGGCGAAGAACTGAACAGCGTCTTCGAACAGGCCCCGACCATTATTCAGACGATCGCCGACTACCTGGGCGTCCCGATCGGGAAAATCCGGGAAATGGCCGCCGAAGGCCAGATCACTTCGACGATCGTGAAAAATGCCATGCTGGCGTCCGCCGACGAAATCAACGCGAAGTTCGCGGCTATGCCTATGACCTTTTCCCAGGTGTGGACAATCGCGAAGAATATCGCCCTGGAAGCGTTCACGCCCGTTTTGACCCTGATCGGCCAGGGCGCACAATGGATATATGACAACTGGTCCATGATTGCCCCTGTTTTCTGGGGTCTGGCGGCCGCCGCCCTGGGCTATGCTGTGGCCCTGGGAATCCAGACGGCCGCGACATGGATCGCCAACGGAGCCGCCCAGGCGTTCTTCACGACACTTCTGACGAACCCTCTGTTCTGGATTGCCCTGGCGATCGGCGTCGTCGTGGCCGCGATCTACAAATGGGTCCAGTCTGTCGGCGGCCTGAAAGTCGCCTGGCTGATCTGCGTCAACGCGGTTCTGACCGCCTGGGACTGGGTGAAGATCGGATTCATGACCGGCGTCTACTTCGTTATGAACCTGTGGAACCGACTTCAACTGGCCTTCTACACGGCCAGCGTGAACATTCAAAACTTTATGGGTGATATGAAGGCTGGCGTCCTGACGATCCTTCAAAACATGGTCAACGGGGCGATCGACATCATAAACGGCTTCATAAACACCCTGAACAAGATTCCGGGCGTCAGTATCGACGCGATCGAGAAGGTGACGTTCGGGACAACCGCACAAATGGAGAATGACGCCGCGAAACAGGCCAGAGCCGCAGACCTGTCCGCGTATCAGGACCAGATCAATTCCCAGATCGCGGAGCGGGACTCCGCCCTGTCTGCCATGAAGTCGGAAGCGCGCGCCGCTACCGCCCAGCGAGAAGCGGAGATCGCCGCCGTGAAGGCAGAGTCCGCCGCCGCCGGCAACGGAAGCACCGAACCGGACTGGTCGGCCTACGCGAACACAGACCCCGGCGACATCGGGAACGTGGACCGCGTCGGGTCCGTCGGGTCCATCGACGAAGACGTCAATATCGCCGACGAAGACTTGAAGTTCCTTCGCGACGTGGCCGAAATGCGCTACGTTCAGAACTTCGTGACCCTGACCCCGACTGTGGCCGTGGACGCGAAGATCAGCGAGAAGGTCGACGTCGACGAAGTGGTCGACAAGATCGAAAGACGCCTGGAAACCGAGTTCGAAGCCGCCGCCGAGGGGGTGTACGCATAATGAACGACTACGGAATGACCATAATCGCGGGGGGACGGGAAATCGAAATCCCCGTCCTTCCGCAAAAACTGAAAGTGACGTCGCCAGGCAACAACGACAAGGCGACCGTTCTTGTCCTGGGTGACATTCTGATCCTTCGAAAGAAGGGCCTTCGGACTGTCGCCTGGGATAGTTTTTTCCCTGTGAATGACGCGCCCTTCGTGACCGGCCGGATCACAGACCCGGTCGAAATCGTCCGCGCGATCCAGGACGCCCGCGACGAACTGGACCCGGTTCGTTTCCTGATCACAGGAACGGACCTGGACATTAACGTTCGAATGGGTGTGGAAACCTTCGACTACGAAGAACGGTCCGGAGAACTGGGCGACTTCTACTATTCGATCAAACTGTCGGAATGGAAGGACTATTCGCCGCGCCGGATCGTCCTTCCGCCGGAGCCGAAGAAACCGGCGCAGGCCAAAGAACCGAAGCGGCCAGGGAAACCCCCGGCCGCCGCCGCGAAGACGTACACCGTGAAGGCCGGTGACTGTCTGTGGAATATCGCGAAGAAGTTCTATGGCAAGGGGGGCGACTACACGAAGATTTACAACGCCAACAAGGGGACAATCGGTTCAAACCCGAATCTGATCTACCCCGGACAGGTTTTCACAATCCCGTGATCTCTATCCTGTACCAGAACAACGTGACCGGCGACGCCTTCGACGTAACAACGTTGTGCGCCGGCGCGAAGTGGTCGACAAAACGGTCCGGGTCCCCCGCTTCCCTGGAACTGACCATGATTGTCGACGATTCCGTGACATGGACCCACGGGGGGATCGTCGCCCTAAAGGACGGAAAAACCGGCATTTTTTACGGCTACGTCGTGAAAATCCGCCAGAAGGAAACAGACCGGGTCGAGGTCACAGCCTACGACCAGACCTGGTATTTGAAGAAGAACAAGGAAACCTATGTCTTCACAGGCAAACGCGCCGATCAAATCCTGACCCAGATCGCGGCCGACTTCGGCCTGAAATGTGGGGCGCTTGAAAATACCGGCTATGCGATCCCTTCCATGATTGAAGACGGCCAGACCCTTTTCGACATCGTTTTGAAGGCCCTGGATCACACCCTGATCAATTCCGGGAAAATGTTCGTCCTGTGGGACGACTTCGGGTCCCTTCGGATCACAGACGTCGAGAAGTCGAAACTGGACCTGTTCGTGGGAGATTCCAGCCTGGCGACCGGCTACACCTACGAAACCGACATAGATTCCGAATCCTACAACAAGATCAAACTGGTCCGCGACAACAAGAAGACCGGAAAACGGGACGTGTATATTTTCCAGGACTCCAAGAACATCAAACTGTGGGGCGTTTTGCAGAATTACGAAACCGTTGACGAAGACATGAACGAAGCCCAGATCAAGGAACGCGGCGGTCAAATGCTGGAACTTTACAACCGGCCGAAGAAGTCCTTCGAATAATCGACCTGTCCCTGCTCGGTGCGGGGCACGTTGTTCAGGTCGAGCGTCGTCACCTGGAACATTGCTCCGGCGCCCTCGCAGTCCGAGG
>OHES01001147.1_pt1 | contig 12925 bp, 6 predicted proteins | sample 1567371 | NCBI WGS metagenome assembly OHES01 (sample SAMEA3879533, study PRJEB24766) | human gut metagenome | biome: human-associated habitat; feature: feces | place: USA | collected 1985/1987 | reverse complement strand
CCAAGTGCACAGCACTGCATCCGCATGCTCCCTTGCCTCATTGAAGATAACAGGACGACCGCACATGACGAGAACTATCACAGGTTTTCCTGTTTTCTTTAGTTCAGCTACCAGCTTTTGTTGCTCTTCAGGAAGAGATATATTTACTTTCGAAGTCTTCTCACCACTTTGATTGGCTTTCTCGCCTATGGCTACAATGATAATATCGGATGCGTTAGCTGCCTGAATGGCTTCTTGTAAATCGCTCATGCGGTTAGTTTTTAAATCGTAGCCATCGGCGTAGTTCACTGCCAGTCCTTTCTGTTGTAATGCGTCGTGCAGGGTTACTATCTTGTTACGGTCGGTCATTGCCGCCCAGGCTCCTGCCATGTCCCACTGAGACTTGGTAAGACCGCCTATCAGGGCTACTGATTTAATTTGTGGTGCTAAAGGAAGTACCGAGCCTTTGTTTTCCAACAATACGATGGAGCGCTCTGCCATACGCAGGGAGGCATTACGAACCTCCGGCGAATTGAGCACACGTGCCGAACGTGCAGGGTTGCAATAGCGGAAAGGATCTTCAAACAAACCGAGTTCATACTTCTTCTCTAAAATGCGCCGTACTGCATTGTCCAGAACGCTTTCTTTAACTTTCCCTTCTTGTATCAGTTCCTTGAGGTAAGTCAGATAGCAGGTACTTACCATTTCCATATCGAGACCTGCATTCAAGGCTTTGGCTGCTGCATCTTTTTTATCGAAAGCATACCGATGATTCACCAATTCTTCTACTGAATTATAGTCGGAGACTACAAAGCCCTTGAAACCCCACTTTTTTCGAAGCAATTGGTTGAGCAGAAAGTCATTGGCGGTGCAAGGGATGTTGTTGAAGTCGTTGAATGCGCTCATTACCGTTGCCGCTCCCGCCTGTATGGCGGCTTGGTAGGGTGGTATGTAGAAATTAGCGAATTGTCCTAATGACATGTCCACGCTATTATACTCTTTACCTGCTATGGGCGCTCCATATCCGGCAAAATGTTTTACACAAGCCATAACGGTAGCGGTATCTGCCAGATTGCTTCCCTGTAAGCCACGTATACGGGCCTCGGCTACTCGTGAACCATAATAGGGATCTTCGCCCGCACCTTCCATGACGCGTCCCCACCGGGCATCCCACGATATATCGACCATGGGAGCGAAAACCCAGTTCAATCCATCGGCTGCACTCTCTAAGGCATTGTAGCGGGCGGCTTCTTCAATCATCTCTAAATCGAAGCTTGCTGCTTCGGCAAGGGGAAGGGGGAAGCCGGTGCGATAACCATGTATTACATCCAAGCCGAAAATAAGTGGAATGCGGAGGCGGGACTGGAGAGCCAATTCCTGATAACGGCGTATATCCTTGATGCCTATCACATTGAGCATGGAACCAATTTTTCCTTGTTTCACATATTCTTCTTTCGGCAGATTGCCTCCATCAGGCCCTGTAAAGTTCCCTCTATAGGTACATTGTGCCAGTTGACCTATCTTTTCGTCCAAGGTCATCTGCTTCAACAGTTTGCTGACGAATTTGTCTTTAGGACTGTTTTGTGGGGAGGCAGTCGTGACTCCGAATGTACACAAACACAGAATGAGTGTCAGTAGTTTCTTCATATCCTTTTGTTCTTGAGTTATAAACTGAGAGTTGTAGTCAATGGCAGTTCGGCGGAAGAGGGGCCTACCTGTATATTGAATTCGCCCGGTTCAACGATAAATTGATGCGTGTTGATGTCATAAAAAGCAAAGGCCTCTTTAGTTAAGGAGATACTTATGCGCTTGCTTTCTCCACGCTTCAAATAAACTTTATCGTACCCTTTCAACTCTTTCAGTGGACGCGGTACGGACGAACGCACATCGCTGATATAAACTTGTGCTATCTCCGCAGCATCCGTCTTTCCTGTATTCTTGATGTCGAAGCTTACCGTCACGCTATTGGCTCCGGTCTTCTCAGCGGTGAGGTTGCTGTAAGCAAAGTTGCTATAAGACAGTCCATAGCCGAAGGGATAGAGCGGTTTCTTGCCAGTGCGGTCATAACCTCTGTAGCCTACGAATATGCCTTCGGTATATTGCACACGTTTATGAGCTACGTTACGGTTATCGTAGTAACTATTGAAGGTAGGATTGTCCTCCCATTTCTCTTCAATACTGATGGGTAATTTACCACTGGGCGATATTATTCCGGTAATGATTTCTGCTAGTGCCTGACCGCCTTCTTGTCCGGGATACCATGCCAACAGTATGGATTGGATATTCTTTCCCCAATTGCGGAAGTCGATTCCACCACCTGCGTTAACTATTACAGTGACGTTTTTGTGCAGGGATGCCACTTTGTTGATAAGATACTCCTGCCCGTGCGACAAAGCAAACGGACGGTCGAAACCTTCTCCTTCGGTGCTGCTGTTGAAGCCGGCGCATACGATGACATTTTGAGCACGCTTCAAGGAGGTGGCAAGTTGAGTTTCATCCAACATACCGGCCCGGAAACTGACCGTAGCTTCACCTACATTATCGAAATATTCCATTCGCAACTTATACACTTCTCCTGCTTTAACTTCCATAAAAGCACTACGTGTACTGTAAGAATGATTTCCCCAGTCACCCGTAATAAGTTGGTCGTTGACAAACAACCGGTAACCGTCATCACCCGCCAATTGGAATTTGAGGGTTCCGTCTTTTTGAGCCCGATAGAATCCGGTCCAGCGGGCGGAGAACTGATCGGTAGGCATGCCGGCAAATGGAGCACCGTATTTCCAGGCATACTCAATACGAGGTTCGATACCTGCTTGGAAGATTTCTCCTGTCAGGTTGCGAGTGTTGTAATATTCGCTCTTGAAGCCTTGTTGGGTAAACTGCTCGTCGGTATAGAACTGGTCGGCAAGGTCTTTGTAGAGGAGACTGTCTGATAATAACTCCACCTGCTTGTCGCCTCGCAACTGACGCATGCCGTCGTATACTGATACTACGGAAAATGGCGTGACAAAACCACTGCCTCCTCCGGTAGGAATAATGTCGGCATTGGGACCTAGAATCAAGGTTCTGCCTTTTCGGTAGGGCAGGGTTTGGTGTTCATTCTTTAGCAATACCACACCTTCTCTTGCCAGTTTGAGGGCGGTTTCCTTGGATTGAAGGTTATCTTTTGTAACATTGGCGTTTTGTTTCGGTGAGTCGAAACAGCCGAAAGCAATCAATGTCTGAAGCACATGTTGTACCTTGGCATCAATGGTGGCTTCGGTTACAATGCCGTTCTTTATGGCGGGTATCAGTTGCTCTTTGGTCATGAACTTGCCGACGGGCATTTCTAAGTCCAGCCCTCCATTGGCGGCACCTACTGCGGAATAGACCGAAGTCCAGTCGGACATCAGGATACCCTTAAAGCCCCATTGCTTGCGAAGGATGTCGATGTTCATCCAAGGGTTTTCGGTGGCATGCACGCCATTCACCGGATTGTAGCTGTTCATCACTGCGCCTACCTGCGCTTCTTCTACTGCCTTGCGGAAAGCGGGGAAATAGATTTCCTGAAGAGTACGCTCGTCCACATCCGAACTGGCATTGTGTCTGCTCCACTCTTGATTGTTTACTGCAAAATGCTTCACGGTGGCCATGACACCTTCCTCTTGAACGCCTTGTATGTATTGTTTGGCGGTTTCACTGGTCAGATAGGGGTCTTCACCAAAGTACTCGTAATTACGACCGCACAAGGGTGACCGATAGATATTGACGCCGGGACCTAGCAATATACTTATTCCACGGGCTTTGGCATCACGCCCCAGACCATGCCCCAACTCTTTCACTAATTCCCGGTTCCAGGTCGAAGCGGAGAGAATGCCACAAGGGTACAAGGTACTTTTGGTGTTGTTCCGTATGCCTTGCGGACCGTCGGCGAGTCTTATTTCGGGGATTCCCAATCGTGGAATAGCCCTTATATAAAAAGATTTAGGACCGGAAATGTAATCAATCTTTTCCTCCAACGTCATTTGAGAAACTAGTTCCCGGGCACGCTGTTCGGCTTCTTGGGTAATGCAGGTTTGTGCTTGGGCTATGATAGGACATAGCATAAGTAGCCATAGTATGATCTGTAGTTTGTGTCTCGTAATTGTACTCTTTTTCCGTTTCATGATATTAATTATTTTATTGTGTTTACATAAGTGAGACACATATTCTATACCTAACTCTTATGACGGAAACACTTTTTTAACACATAAAAACAGAATCTTGTACTAGCGTGGCTTCACACTTGTACTAGCGTAAGCATACACTACTACTAGTGTATGATATTTTACTGAAAAGGTAGATTAGAATTCTATATCCAACATTACGGGTAGTTTGCCCGGTGTCCACTTCGGACCTTCCTTCACTAATCGGACTGCTTCCTGATCGGCCGATTCGCACAAGCCTTTTGTCACAGTTATACGTTCGGGATTTCCATCCTTGTCTATATAGAAGGCAAGAGATACAATACCTTTAGAATCCTTACAAACTTCGTCCGAAGGATGAATTAAGCTGTCTTTCAGATACTTTTTAAAGGCTGGTTTGCCAATTACCGGTTCAGGCATCCTATTATCATCTACTATTGTGCCAGTCGGTGTAGAAGTCTCTTTTTTTAACTTTCTCTTCGCTCCGTACCCCATCACTATCACTTCTTCTAGCGCTTGTGAATCTTCCCTCATGGCAATCAGCATGTTCTTTCCGGTGTCGGCTGGCAGCTCCACAGGTATGTAACCGACATACTGTGCCGTCAGTTCAACCGATTTCTTGGGTGTTTCCAATTCAAACTGCCCCTCTGTATTGGTCAAAGTAGCTGAATCTGTTCCTTTTACGGTCACTACGGCACCAATGACGGGCTCGTTATGCTCATCCACAACTTTCCCTTTCACAAGGTTCTTTCCGGCTATTGCTACTTGCTTGGAAGCCTCTGCGGACTCTTCTGTAATAACAGCAAGAGGAGGTGCGGTAGTTGTGGCAACTGCGGCAGGTGCTTGCTGCACATGTTTGGATTGTGCCAATACATCGGAAGAAGCCTTCTTAGTTTTCGACGTAGAGGCTTCTGATACCTTGGAAACGTTCCGTATATCGGTTGTGTCGTTGTTGCTTACCGAATCTTCTTCGGATGGGGCTAAAGCAAGCATTTCTTCTTCAAAAAGCAAGGGGGGCATCACTTCTTCGCTTTTCATAAACAGGAAATAACTGCTGATGCCGACTCCTAACGCCAGACATGCAGCCACACTCCAACTTACTGCCCTGCGGAATCTCACTTTTGAAGTCCGTGCCGATATCTGGCTGCACAACTGCTCCAATCGACGTTCATGATCCCCTTCCACTTGCTGGTATCCATCTAATGCGTCGGCAAGAAAAGGGTCTTGCATCGCCTCTTTTTCGAGCCGGTGTGCTTCTTTTCCTTTGCGGAGTCCTTTTATGTAATCCGATAGTTTCATGGGGTTTGCTTCTTGATACAGTTCTTTAAATTTCGCTTTCCGTTCTGGATAAAGCTTTTCACATTATTCAGAGAAAATCCGGTTTGCCCCGCCACGTCGGCATACGACATTTCTTGTAGGAAGAAACAGGTAATGCTGACTCGTTGGTCTTCGGGCAACTTCTCTAGACAACGATGCAGTGCCTGAAGTTGTTCTTCCGTACTTTCCTCTTCACATAATAGATGCAAAAATTCGTCGGATTCCATAACATTGACGTTATAATCCAGCAGAATTTCTTTATTTTCTTTTCGTAGCAGTTGCAGGCAATGGTTCTTTGCCACCCGGTAGAGCCAGGGCTTGAAAGCCTTGATTTCATAATTGGTCAGTTTAGGCAGCAGGTCTTCAAACAATTGCATCACTGCTTCCTGGGCACGGTCTTCGTCTTGCAGGTATTTCAGGCAAAGGCCATACAATAACGATATATACCGGTTATATAACTCCCCGAAATATTCCGTGTCCCCGGACTTTGTGTAGTGTGCCAACAACTCTTCATCCGAAAGCTTCGATATGTTCTTTCTGAAAAACAAGTACGATACTTTTGCCCCCAAAGATAGAAACACTCCTTGTAAACAGCAACTCTGAAAAGGAAAATAAAAAATATTCGTGTGCTTTTATGGAATCCGGAAGAAAACCGCATCTCTATAGTAAAAGCAGAATTTACATCACAATTAAAACGTATAGTTATGAAAACATTTCAAACCAGAGTAACAGTGCTTGCCACAGCACTTATCTTTATCGTATTAACCGCTGTATGGGCACAAACCTCCAACGTAAGCGGAATAGTTAAGGACGCATCAGACGGTTCGCCTCTCATAGGATGCTCGGTACAGGTATTAGGGACTTCCCGTGGCACTATAACAGATGAGAAAGGACGATACTCCATTAAAGCCCGCAAGGGAGAAACTTTAGTATTCGATTTTATCGGTTACTTCCTCGTAACGGAAGTCGTAAAATCGTCCGTACTCAATGTTAAACTTCAACCCGATTCGCTTCTGTTTGAAGAAGAATGCGTTGTTATGGGATACGGAAGTACTGCTGCCAGCTATAAACAGATGGTTGCCTACGTTTCCTGCCCGGTCGAAAATACCGAACAATACAAGTCCATTGAGGAAAACGGCTTTAAGCAAGTGAAGAAGAATCCGCTTTCCACCTTCTCTATTGATGTGGATGCAGCCTCTTACAGCAACATGCGCCGTTACCTCAACCAAGGCGAAATGCCTCCCGCCGACGCCATCCGTACCGAAGAACTCGTGAACTACTTTACTTACAACTATCCGCAACCCACTGGCAATGATCCTGTGAAGATTACCACCGAAGTAGGCAACTGCCCTTGGGAACCTGCACACCGCCTGGTACGCATCGGACTCAAAGCACGTGAAATTCCCTCCGATCATCTGCCCGCCTCCAACCTAGTGTTCCTGATCGATGTATCCGGTTCTATGTATGGACCTACCCGACTGGATTTAGTAATCTCGTCTTTGAAACTTCTTGTCGATAATCTTCGTGAAAAAGACCGCGTAGCTATCGTAACTTATTCGGGAAGTGCCGGTTTGGCATTGCCCTCTACACAAGGCAATGATAAACAGAAAATCAAAGAAGCCCTCGAAAACTTGACTGCCGGAGGCTCTACCGCCGGAGGTGAAGGCATACAACTTGCCTACAAGATTGCCCGGGAAAACTTTATGCCGAACGGCAATAACCGTATCATCCTGTGTACCGACGGCGATTTCAACGTAGGCGTCTCTTCCGAAGATGGTTTGCAAAAACTCGTTGAAAAAGAACGCAAATCGGGAGTGTTCCTTACCGTACTGGCCTACGGAATGGGTAACTACAAAGACAACCTCGTGCAGACATTGGCCGAAAAAGGAAACGGCAACCATGCTTACATCGACAACTTGCAGGAAGCCAATCGCGTATTGGTCAATGAATTTGGAGCAACGATGCACACTGTAGCCAAGGATGTGAAACTTCAGGTAGAGTTCAATCCTTCACAAGTTCAAGCCTATCGGTTGATAGGTTACGAGAGCCGTTTGCTCGAAGATGAAGACTTTAATAATGATGCCAAGGATGCCGGAGAGATGGGAGCAGGTCATACTGTGACCGCTTTCTACGAAGTAATACCCGCAGGTGCAAATTCCAATTATGCAGGGAAGGTAGACGACCTTAAATATCAGAAGACCAAAGAAACCGTAGCAACCTCCACCGGTTCAAAAGAATTATTAACTGTGAAGCTTCGCTATAAAGCTCCCGATGGAGATGTAAGCAAGAAGATTGAACAGCCTTTGATAGATGTAAAGAATGACAATGTATCTCCTGACTTCCGCTTTGCCTCGGCAGTAGCTATGTTCGGTCAGTTGCTTCGTGATTCGGAGTATATTGGAAATGCAAGTTACGATAAGGTAATCAGTCTTGCCAAACAAGGATTGGAGTATGATGAGAGAGGTTATAGAAGAGAGTTTATACGACTGGTAGAATCAGCAAAAGGATTGACAAAATAAATAATACCCCTCGATTTCCTTCATGTGAGGGAGATCGAGGGGTATAATTCAGGAGATGAGGGTTTGTATTAGTCCTCTATAGTGAACTTCACCTTCTTGTCTTTCACCGTTACAAAGTATTCGCCATTCTCAAGAAAGCGTTTACCGTCAGAATCTACAAAACTCAGGTCACGCATCGGATCAATCTCGAAACGGAAGACGTATGTATCGCCGGCCTTGATTAACTGCTTCTCAAAATGCTTCAGCTCCTTCACCGGACGGGTGATTGTACAGAATGGATCGGATATAAACCAGTGAATTACTTCTGCGCCATCCCGCTTGCTCGCATTAGTTACAGGTACTTCAACTATTATCTTCTCATTACGTTTAACAGTCTCCTTTCCTAGTTTGATGTCACCGTAATTGAAAGTAGAATAACTTAATCCATGGCCGAATTCGTAAAGTGGAGTGGAAGGAATATCCTGATACTTTCCACTATTAGGACGTGCACTCTTACGTTGATTGTAATAAACCGGTATTTGTCCTGTAGAGCGTGGGAAAGTGATAGACAGCTTGCCCGAAGGATTTACTCTACCCGATAATACACCTGCCAAGGGTTTACCGCCCGGTACGCCCGGTTGCCACATCTCTACAATAGCATCGCAAAGAGGCTCTACTTTAGAAAGCCCCAACGGACGACCGTTAGCCAGTACAAGTACCATCGGTTTGCCGGCTTTCTTCATCTCAGCAATGAATTGTTCTTGGATGGCAGGCAACTCTATAATGGAGCGTGAAGCGTTTTCGCCACTCCAACTTTTCTTTTCACCCATGCACAGGAGGATAATATCTGCTTTCTGTGCGGCGGATAAGGCTTCGTTGAACTTGGCAGTATCATTGCCGTCGAAGTCGCAACCGTCAGCATAGATTAAATTGGCTTTACCTGCAAACTCTGCATTCAATGCTTCGTTGATGGGAAGTACATTCTCAGCATGTCCATGACCGTACCATGAACCTAAGAGTTCCGGACGATTCTTTGCTAGAGGCCCTACAACGGCAATGGTAGGTTTCTTTGTAGTATTCAGCGGCAAAAGGTTATTTTCGTTCTTTAGCAGTACAATGGTTTCTTCCGCCAGCTTTTCGGCAGTTGCCAGACTTTGAGGCAGGAGAAAACGTTCCTTCGCTGTAGTCTTGGGAGTATAAGGATTATCAAACAATCCTAAACGGAATTTGAGACGTAGTACACGCTTCACGGCATCGTCTACCTGTGCCATACTGATCTTGCCTTCTTTTACCAGTTCCGCCATGTATTTGTCATAGCAATGTCCCATCATATCCATTTCAAGTCCCGCATTGAAAGCCAGGCGTGCAGCTTCCTTGCGGTTAGCGGCATGCCCTTGCTCTATGAGTTGCGGCACGGCCGACCAGTCGGATACAATGAAACCATCGTGTTTCCAACGGTTCTTCAAAATCTCAGTCATAATATAGTGATTGGCACTTCCGGGTGTACCGCTGATGTCATTGAAAGAGCTCATCAATGTAGCTGCACCGGCTTTAACTCCTGCTTCGTAGGGTGGGAGGTAAGTATCCCAAAGAGACTGATTGGAAATCTCGGTGTAAACATAATCTCTTCCGGCTTCAGAGGCTCCGTAGCCGATGTAGTGTTTCAGGCAGGCGGCTACTTGCTTGCCATCTGCTAAGTTTTTACCTTGATAACCTCTGACCGAGGCGGCAGAGAATGCTGCATTGGTATAAGGGTCTTCACCGTATCCTTCGGCAACACGTCCCCAACGACCGTCACGAGCTACGTCAATCATTGGAGAGAATGTCCAATCAACACCGGACATACGTGATTCCTGAGCAGCTACGGCACATGCGTCTTCTACTAATGCCGTATTCCACGAGCAGGCTTGTCCCAAAGAAATAGGATATACGGTGCGGAAACCGTGGATGACGTCGTAGCCGAAGATAATAGGTATACCAAGGCGTGATTCTTCCATTGCTTTCTTTTGGGCGGCATTGCGTAACTCGGGATCTTCGTCGAAGTAAATAACCGAACCTAATGTAGCCGGGAGATTCTTTACTTCTTCGCCTAGATTGTTGGCATTGTTGTTGCGTCCCAAGGTGTATTGGTTTAGTTGGGATACTTTCTCTTCCAAAGTCATTTTACTGACCAGGTCATTTACCCTGTCTTCAATGGGAGCTTTGGCATCCTTATAGATAGGCTGGTTCTTGTCGGCAGCTGTTGCGCCGGTCAGCCAGCCACTTACAAGGAGGCAACTGATAAATGTGAGGTTCTTCATGATGTGATATAATTATTATGTGTATATATTAGACACGTAACTACTGCTTTACTCCTATAGCGGGAGTGCTTTTTTAAGAAATAAAAACAGATTTGTGTCAGTTGTTGCCTCCTTCTTGGCAAGCTTTTGCCAACTTGCTGGCAACAGTTTGCCAAGAAGGAGGCAATGCCTTGCCAACAAGTTGGCAAAAACTCGGATAGCATTGCCGGAGCAGTCAGAGTTATTTAAAGCAAGCCTTATCCGTCAGTGACATAAGAGTTTGTGTGTTGTTTTTTAGTTCGAACACTACAATGGAGTTTTCTCCTTTTCTTAGTACACCGGTTGGTATGGCTAATGTTGTTTCGGAGTTCTCTTCCCAATATGCGCCGATATACTGCCCATTGATCCAGGCTTCACCCATGCCCCAACCTGATACGTTGAGGAAAGTCTCCCGTGCTGCGTCATCTATCATTACTGTACCTTTATGGAAGCAGGGAGTAAGGGAAGTACCTTCTGTAAATGTCAGATTATCCACTTCGCACTCTTTTATAAGCAAAGGAGTCATCTTCCAGCCAGTCAGTTCAGTATCTCCTAAGGTAATGCTGCCGTAGATTCCTTTTGAGTTGTCGAGTATTTCCGGGCCGTAAGTGATGCGACCGATATTCTCGGCATACATACTTAGTTTATGCGTACCCGGCGATAGTTGGGTTTCCATGCTTTTCTTGTTATCTTTCAGGTAGCCTTGCAATTTGCCATCCACATATACTGTAGCATAGTCTCTCACATTCTCCAGAGTCAATGTGGGATTCTCTTCTTCCACATTGACGGTTGTTTCGTAAAGGGCATAACCGAAGTCCATATCCAAGTCGTTCATCGGAAGCGGGTTTTCATCTTCTACACTCTCTCCATAAGCTTGTTCCAAAGAGGCTATTTGCGACATTCTTATATCTTGGGCGGCTGCCGGTGTGGCAAGTACCCATAAGAAAAGTAGAAATAAAGATGTTCTTATCATATTCTCTCCTTCTATTTATTTAAGAATGATTCGATGTAAGATTCTTCAACGGCTATCTGCGGATTGAATTTGTCGCTCTTTACGTAGATGTCGATGCTTTCCAATAACTGCTGAGTGGCGGGACGCTCTTTTATATTCTTCTGAGTATCTACAGCCAGTACCAACAAACTACCTTTGTTGACTTTTGCTTCGAAACCGATGCCGAGTTTCTCATTATTGTCGTAACGGTCTATCACTTGGATAAAAGGACGAAGTTCTGCCGGAGCATCTTTCATTTCTATCACTTTGGCATTCTCCAGAATATCCCACCATTGCCAATCGGTATGATAAGAGGTGATGAAGTGGTCGAATACCGGTTGGTCATCGTGTATCAGGCAACCGATGGTCATAGGTGCCCACTTGAACATGATAGGATTCCAGAAGTGATTATGGAAAACAGACTTACGCCCCTTTACTTTAGATGGTTTGGGGCAGAGTACCACTTTCTTTCCATCGGCAAGGTATTGTTTAGCTTTCTCATCGAAGACGTTGGTGTAAAGTACTTTATCCGTAGATTGCATAGGGTTGTCATGACGGGGATATACCCAAATATCCCAACTATTCTGAACATGAGCAACAGAAAGATGTACAGTCAGTTTCTGTGGCTCGGTAATGCTGTTTAGGGCATAACTGAAACTATCTAAAGGAAATACTCCATCCTTGCCGATAGTGCGGGACTTCATCTTTCCACTTTTCAATGTCTTACCTTCGCTATTGGTGATGCTCCAGTTAATTTTGGCATTCTTCAATACAGAAGGGCCGTAGTTATACACTTCGGCTTTTGCTTCAAATACCTCGTCATTGTAGAGCGCACGTTTGTCAAAGCGAAGCAAGGCAACTGTGGGAGCGCAGAACTCGCGCCATTTTTCGGGAGTAATTAAACCTTTGCTATTCCAGAATGGATCGAGAATACCTACCGGAGCATATCCCTGACCCGTAAAATCATTGAGTGATAGTAACTGAAAACCTGCTTTCAGGTAGGTACGCAATTGTGCTTCGATTACATCTTTGTATTCAATGGCAGTCAATGCGCCGGATGCACGGAAGAAATCGTTTGCTTGATCGAGCATGTGATTCTTATCCAACAATTCACGGAACACTTCGAAGTTGCGTGCTTGTACCGGGCCTGTGAAGTTCTTTATCTCCTCAAAATTAGGATAAACACAACGTTGACCTGATTCATGCGAAATAATAGGCAAACCTACTCCCAATTCTTTATTCTTATCCCAGTTGGTATAAGGACGACCTTCGTAGATAGCCATGTGCCCTTTAGTCGTCTGATGAGTGATATAGAATTGGTCTGATTTTACACGGGTACGTGCAGTGGAACCACTGAACAAGCGGCGGTTATCCAGTTGCCGGGCAGTGGCGGTTAACTCTTCGATGAAGTTGAAATCACCCGTTATTTCATTGCCGTTGCAATAAAGAATAAAGGAAGGATGATTGCCATACTCTTTCAAGATAGCTCGCAACTCGCGACGGAAGAAGTTCCAACGTTTCTCATCGGGTTGTGCATCCTTACCCCACATCGGCATTTCCACTTCCAGATATACACCCAACTTATCTGCCATGCGGAAAGCAGCGGCAGGCGGACACCAGGAATGAAAACGCATGTGGTTCATGCCATATTCTTTC
>OHES01001120.1_pt1 | contig 13315 bp, 7 predicted proteins | sample 1567371 | NCBI WGS metagenome assembly OHES01 (sample SAMEA3879533, study PRJEB24766) | human gut metagenome | biome: human-associated habitat; feature: feces | place: USA | collected 1985/1987 | reverse complement strand
TTGGAGGAATATCTTTCCAATTTCGAACATACGGTATTGGAAGTGACGGTCGTGACTCACCACCAATACCGTATGTTCGAAATTGGAAAGATATTCCTCCAACCAGGTTACCGTCTCCATATCCAAGTCATTGGTAGGCTCGTCGAGCAAAAGATTGTCCGGATTTCCGTACAACGCCTGAGCCAGCATGACACGAACTTTTTCTTTACCGCTCAGTTCACCCATCAATGTATAGTGTTTGTCTTCTTTAATGCCCAATCCGCTCAGCAACATAGCTGCGTCACTTTCGGCATTCCATCCGTCCAACTCGGCAAATTTTTCTTCCAATTCGGATACTTTCAGTCCGTCTTCGTCTGTGAAATCTTCTTTTGCATACAATTCTTCGCGTTGCTTCATGATGTCCCACAACACGGTATGTCCCATCATGACGGTATCCATGACGGTATATGAATCCCACTTGAAGTGGTCCTGACTCAACACCGAGAGACGTTCGCCCGGTCCGAGCGCAATCGTACCTGTTGTCGGGTCCAGATCTCCGTAAATCGTACGAAGAAACGTAGATTTTCCCGCACCGTTCGCACCGATAATACCATAACAATTACCACTCGTAAACTTCAGGTTAACGTCATTAAATAACACTCTTTTACCAAACTGTACCGAAACGTTTGAAACTGTAATCATCTTATTATTTACTATTTTACTAGTTACTACTTACTGTTTTAGCGTGCAAAGGTAGACATTTAAAATGAATTATGAGCTATCCGATATGTGCCAATCTGACATAAAAGTGTTACCTTTGCTGCGTTTTCTGGCAAAAACGCCGACTTGGCAAAGTTTTTGCAAGCAAGACTAATGACATCCGGTCAGTCCGGTATGTCGAATAGACGGTATCTCTAAAAAAGATAACGTGTTTTTAAACAATAAATAGTAACTAGTTAAATAGTAAATACCAAAATGGATCCAAAAGAAAAAAAAGTGAAGGAAGAAGAACTGAACGTTGAAGAAACTCAGAACGGTGCGGATGAACAACCGCAAAACGAACAAGCTGAAGAGGCGGCTCCACTGACGCACGAAGAGGAGTTGGAAAAGGAATTGGAAAAGGCTCAGGAGACTATTGATGAGCAGAAGGACAAATATCTGCGCCTGTCCGCCGAATTCGACAATTATCGTAAACGCACCATGAAGGAAAAGGCGGAACTGATTCTGAACGGTGGAGAAAAAAGTCTCAGCAGCATTCTTCCGATAGTGGATGACTTCGAGCGTGCCATCAAAACGATGGAGACGGCAACCGATGTGAGTGCCGTGAAAGAAGGTGTCGAGCTGATTTATAATAAATTCATGGCTGTATTGGGGCAAAACGGTGTAAAGGTTATCGAGACTAAAGACCAACCGTTGGATACCGATTATCACGAAGCCATCGCGGTAATCCCTGCTCCATCTGAGGAACAGAAAGGTAAGATTCTGGATTGTGTACAAACGGGTTATACATTGAACGACAAAGTGCTCCGCCACGCTAAAGTGGTAGTAGGGGAATAAGGACAACCCATAAAACTCATATTTTTTTAAAGAAGCATGGCAGAAAAAAGAGACTATTACGAAGTACTGGAGGTGACAAAGACGGCCACAGTAGAAGAAATAAAAAAGGCTTACCGCAAAAAAGCGATTCAATATCACCCCGACAAGAATCCTGGCGACAAGGAGGCGGAAGAGAAGTTTAAGGAAGCTGCGGAAGCGTATGATGTATTGAGCAATCCGGAAAAACGTTCGCGTTATGACCAGTTCGGTCATGCGGGAGTGAGCGGTGCGGCAGGAAATGGAGGACCGTTCGGCGGTTTCGGTGGCGAAGGCATGTCGATGGATGATATTTTCTCCATGTTCGGTGATATCTTCGGAGGTCGCGGCGGCGGTTTCGGAGGTGGCTTCGGAGGTTTTAGCGGATTCGGTGGAGGCGGTGGAGGCTCACAGCAACGCCGGTACCGGGGTAGCGATCTTCGCGTCAAAGTGAAACTGACTTTGAAGGAGATCTCTACGGGAGTGGAAAAGAAGTTTAAATTAAAGAAATACGTTCCGTGCGATCAATGCCACGGTTCGGGCGCCGAAGGTGACGGAGGTTCGGAAACGTGTCCTACTTGTAAGGGTAGCGGTTCGGTGATCCGTAATCAGCAGACGATTTTGGGCACGATGCAGACTCGCGTCACTTGTTCTACGTGTGGCGGCGAGGGAAAGATTATCAAGAATAAATGTAAGAAGTGTGGTGGCGACGGAATCATTTACGGTGAAGAAGTGGTGTCGGTGAAAATCCCTGCCGGAGTAGCTGAAGGTATGCAGCTTTCTATGGGTGGCAAAGGTAATGCCGGTAAACATAACGGTGTGCCGGGTGACTTGCTGATTCTTGTAGAGGAAGAACAACATCCGGACTTGATTCGCGATGAGAACGACTTGATTTATAATCTGTTGTTGAGTTTCCCGACTGCCGCGTTAGGCGGTGCTGTGGAGATTCCGACCATCGACGGCAAAGTAAAAGTGAAGATTGATTCGGGCACACAACCGGGCAAAGTACTTCGCCTGCGCGGCAAGGGATTGCCAAATGTGAATGGATACGGAACGGGAGATTTACTCGTGAATGTCAGTATTTATGTGCCGGAAACGCTCAATAAGGAGGAAAAAAGTACATTGGAAAAAATGGAAACTTCCGATAACTTCAAGCCCAGCACTTCGGTGAAGGAGAAGATTTTCAAGAAGTTCAAGAGTTTCTTCGACTAATTTTTTTTATGAGAAGGTGCGACATAATGAATAGTAAACCTGCGTATTACTATTCATTATGACACACGATAAGACGTCTACAGGTATTAATATCCCGGGTTCTGTGTCAAATTCGTGTTCATCACCCGTATTTTCTCCGGTATAGGGAATACAGTTGTATATCCACTTGCCTCATCCGGCAGTTGCGGACGGCTGCTGTAAGCTCTTGTAAACTTCCCGAAGCGGACTAGGTCCTGTCGTCTCCATCCTTCCCAAGCCAGTTCCAGCTGACGTTCGGCAAGGATATTCTCTAAAGTGGCAGTGCGGGGAGAAGCGTTGACACGGCTACGAACTTCATTGAGTTCTTCATCTCCGTTTGCTCCGTTCCGGACTTTCGCTTCACTCTTCATCAACAAAGCGTCTGCATAGCGGAACAATACAATGTCATTCTCCATCAACTTACCGTCTTTTGTGGCAGTCGGATCGACTTCATACTTTTTCATGCGGGCTCCTGCGGTTTGTTCGTATGGGGTGTCTGTTATATCCAGAGATACTTTCCAGGGCAGATATTCCAGTACCGTTCCATTATCCAGTTTGATTATGTTTCCTTTCAGGTCGTGGACAATTCCTGCAAAATAGCAAATATCAAAACGGGGATCTTGTTCCGCGGTTTCATAACCGAAAGTTTCGAGGGCTTCAATGGTGGCGCTGGGACCGTTCTCACCGCTTAGTCCGTAAGCCTTGGCATGATTATAGTGGCGGGAACGGAAGAGATATTGCATCTGGTTGGTGTACAGAGTTTTGTTCATCGGGATAGTGAAGACATTCTCTACGGACGGTTCGTTGAATATAGAGAAATTCGTTTCGTATTCCGGTTCCAGTTTGTAACCCATAGTCTTGAGTTGGTCACAATAGTAGATGACTGTTTCCCAGGCATTGAGTTCGCTGCCGTTCACTGTGAACTTTATATTTTTTCCATCCGGGCGTTGTCCGTCCGTCCAATCATTGTCTGTATAAACTTCGGAGTTCAAAGCCAGTTTGGCCAGTAGGAAAGTTACCACGGGGCGAGTGATACGGCCATAGTAAGGGCCGGACTGGTTGCTATGTGCATCGCTCAACAAAGGAGCCGCCTCTTGCAATTCCTTGACAACAAAGTCAAAGACCGTTTTCCGTTCACTTTGCACTACATCTTTCATTGCTACGGAAGAGGATTGAACTAGCGGGATGCGTCCGAACAAATCCATCAGGTAATAATAATACATAGCCCGCATGGCACGTACTTCGGCACGGTATGCCGGCAGTTCCGTAGCGGAATGAGTTTCGGCGAATTTGTCTATCCGTTCCAGTGATTTGTTACTTAACATGACGACTTTATAGAGATATTCCCATGTAGCCTGAATGGCATCATTCTCTATTCCCCAATCGTGCAGGTAAAGTCCTTGCCAAAAACCACCGTCATACCAGTCACCTCCACGGGTGGGGATAATGGCTTCGTCGGAGGTAAAGGTGTTCAGGTCGTAGACTCCCCTACCCGTTCCCTGCAATCCCTGACTATCACTATAACCGCCTACGTATGTATAAAGCGAAGCTACTGCATTGAGATATACTTCCGAGATTGTATTGTAAACGTCATCTTCGGGTAACTTATCTTTCGGATTTTCCTCCAAAAACTTACTACATGAGAATAAACCCAGGCACATTGCCAGAAAGAATCCTAACCGACTTTTATTTTTCATATATTGTTTCATCATCTCCTCCTCCATTAAAAGTTAATACTCAATCCCAGTGTGTACGTCCGCGCCAACGGATATCCCCGTTTATCATCCACGCCTAAAGTGGAGTTCACCGTTGAACTGTTAATCATAGGTGAAAGTCCCGAATAACCGGAAATGGTTGCCAGGTTGTTGACTGTAAATGCCAGACGCAGGGAACGGACATATTTCTTCAGTTTCTGTACTTTCTCAATCGGCACGTTCCAACCCAGCGTCACATAGTCGAAGTTGACATAATCTCCCTTTTCCAACCAATAGTCGGTGGCGGTTTGATCCTTGATGTTCTGTTTCGGGGCTTTCTTCATTACGTTATAGTCGGGAAATATATTCATGTTCATATAGGTCAGGGAGGTTCCGTTGTAGATTTTATGTCCGAAAGCTCCGTTAACCTGCAAAGACAGGTCGAAACGCTTGTAACGGAAACTGATGTTAGATCCCAGAATCGTTTTGGGTACGGCTTGCCCTGCCACGTAGCGGTCTTCACCATCTTCAAGGCTGACACCTCCGCCATTCAGATCGGCGATGCCATAGGTGTATCCACCGTTTCCATCGGATTCGAGTCCCGTACTGTGGGGAAGATAGAACACGCCCAACGGTTGACCCACCATCTGATATACGATGTGGTTGTATCCTCCGTGAAAGCCGGCTCCGTCAAGGCTGGCAAGACTTTTATATTCGGGGGCAGAAAGCATTTCGCCGTTGTACATACCGCTTAATGAGAGCAGTTTGTTGCGCTGGAAAGTGATATTGGCATTGATATTCAGTTCCATATCCTTGGTCTTCAAGGGGGTGATGCCGATGGCGATTTCCGTACCCCAGTTGCGCATGGAACCGATGTTGGCAAGTAAGGTGTTATAGGTGAAAGGCGGTACGCTTACGTTGTAAAGGTAAAGCATGTCTGTGGTTCGGGAGTTGTAATAGTTGGCGGAAAGCAGCAGGCGGTTGCCGAAAAGAGCTACGTCGATACCGGTATTAAAGGTATGTTTCACTTCCCATTTCAGGTCGGGATTTGTGTTCCGTAAGTCTCCTAAAGATACGACGGCGGAGTTTCCGACGGGGACTACACCGTTCGGCTTTACAAGGTTCAATGTAGTGTATGAGTCAATCCCGCTCTGATTACCTGCCAGACCATAGCCAATACGGAATTTCAGATTATCCACCAGCGGCAACTGCTTCATAAATTCTTCTTCACTAATCACCCATGCGGCAGATGCGGAGGGGAAGAATCCCCATTTATGGTTCGCTCCAAGTTTTGAAGAACCATCAGTACGTGCATTTACTGTTATGACATATTTACTGTCAAACATATAATTGAAACGGCCCATATAGGATAGAAGAGTATTCTTCTGGGCCCCGGATGATGCATTACCATAGCTTAATAAAGAGCCGGCAGCGAGATTGTTATATTTGAAATAGTTAGTATCGAACCCTTCTGCATATACGGAACTATTGAAAGTATAATAAGACTGTCCTTCTATTAATGCCAAAGCATTAATAGCATGCTTTTTAAATTCTTTTGAATAGTTCATTTGTATATTTCCCATCCAATCTTTACCATGTTGATTACTAACTTGAGCACGCCCACGATTCCCCCTATAGGCATAAACGTCATTTGGATAATATGATTTATTATTTGTATTTACATACATGAATGAGCCAAAAGCACTTATTGTTAATCCATTTATTATTTTGTATGTAGCTCTAGCACTTGCGTTAATACGCGCACTCTCATTTTTTAAATCATATTCCATGATTTCTCCCGGGTGTACAACCATTGATGAAACATTGTTGTCAATATCCCATATACCTGTTTCCGGATTTCTTTCGGAAGGATAAGTCGGGTTATAAACAGCAGCGCTTGACCATATATTAGAACCGGGTTTTGATTCACGGTAAGTAGCGGATAAATTAAATTCAATATTTAATTTATTCTTTAATCCATGTAAGTTTGAGTTAAAGCGTCCGTAATAGGTGGTATTGCCTGTATTACGTACTGATCCGCTTCTATCATTTATACCAAATGTGGCACGCATACTTCCTTTTTGAGTTGCTTGTGTTAGAGAGACCGTATGACTATTTTGGGTATATATAGAATTTTGTATCCAATCCATCCAGTTGGTACTTGCCCCCATATCCTTTCCTACTCCAGAAAATAAGTTTTGGTTGACATGTCTCCATTCATCCGGAGATAACATTTGTAGCTGTTTATATGCGTGACTGATACCGAACTGCCCATTGTATGTAATATTAGAAACACCCTCTTTCCCTTTTGCTGTAGTTACAACAATTACACCAGCAGCACCACGTGAACCATATTGTGCTGTTTCTGAGGCATCTTTTAATACAGTCACTTCTTCAATATCTTGTGCTGCGATTGTGTTTAACATCTCAAGCGAACCGAAAACTCCGTCTATGATTACTAGCGGGTCATTACCTCCAGATAAGGAAGAGGTGCCTCGGATACGTACTGTTGGTTCTGCATTGACATTACCGCCATCTTGAGTTATAACCATACCCGGGACTTTACCTCTGATGGCATCAATAGGAGTAGCAATGTAGCCGACATTCATATCTTTTGCTGTAACGCGGTCTACTGCTCCTGTTACAGATCTTTTGTTACCAACAGCATAGCCGATCACTACTACTTCATCCAATGCTTTATTGTCCTCAGCGAGGGTTACATTTATTTTTCTTCTACCGGAAATGGCTACTTCTTGAGTTATACACCCCACGTAGGAAAAGACAAGAGTAGCATTACTGTTTGTGTTGATTGAATAATTTCCATTAAGATCAGTTATGACACCTTGTGTGCTTCCTTTTACCAATATACTGACACCTATAATAGGCTCACCATCAGTTCCGATAACCGATCCAGTCACATTGATTTGCTGAGCCAATAAAATACTTGGATAAAGCATGAATATAAGTGACATCCATATGAAATACTGGGTAAATCTTGTATGTGTTTTCATAATTACATTCTTAAAGTTAATCTAATGTTTATAATGGAGGTTATCCTTTCCTAAGGATAACCTGCCCTTTTAGTGAGTAGCCTCGTTTATTAAATCGAGTATTCCATTAACAATGGCACTTTCTGCATATCCGGGCTTCAATCTTGAAGAGAGGACTTCAAATGTTTGAAAACCGTATGCTGCATCATTGGGAATATATCCGGAGCGTGCTGTGCCGTTTGTAATTGTTGCCATCATTGTGCGTGTGTACGGAGATTCATTTTTCAATCTGATTGCTATATAATTAAATATTTCTGCATTAACAGATGTGATAGGTATATCATCTAACATAATTAAACCAAGGCGAAGTTCAATCGGATCTGCATCCTCATATTTACCTTCGTATCCGGCTCTTCCTTTATTCAATCTGTTACGTCCAGGGCATGTCACGATCTTGGTTCCTGTATTAATTGGTATAATTGTCTGATAACGTTTTATATTGCGCATAACGTGTTGAACCTCTTCTCCTAACATTTGTCCCATAGATAGAATAATGTCTTTCTGTTGTTGCATTAATTTGGCTACTTGAGGGTTCTTTCGATCAAGACCTGTACCTCCCGGAGGCATTGCGTTTGAGATGTCTTCGCCCCTTTTGGCGTATTCTTTAATACGGATATCACGTAATTCATATGTTTGGTTGAAGTAGATGGGATTTTGGTCACCACAGGCTCCAGTTGACCATACTGCTACTATCTCGTTGTCAAAAGTATCTTCAATATATTTGGAAGTTGTTCCCGGCACATCACCGCTAATCATATCTAATTGTCCTGCTGCAACACCATGCATTGCATAATTGTAATATACAGCAATAGGCTTATCATCTACTGTTTTGAAGCAAATTACGGCAACAGTTTTGTCTGATATTCCCTCGTAGTTAGGGCCTTCCCACCAACCATGACGTTCTTGATCAAAATTATTACGATTGATATTGATATATGAAACTCCACTTCCATATCCCATTTTAGCAGGTTGTAGTTTGTCTGCCGCTTCTTTGATAGAGGTGAAAATCTTTTCATTCAATACTTCCGGTTTTAAACGTGCTCCACTATGGGTATGTGATGCTGTAATCATGATATTGGCTTGAGGAATTCCAATTTCTTTTTCAACTCGTTCTGTAATAGCTTTCCATTGTGCATCACCGATTCCACCTACATCTGCAGTAACCAAGGCTGTTTTCGTATGATTATTATCTATAACAATCGCTCGGCTATGAATATGATCAAGGATACCAAAAGAATTAGGAGGGAGTTCGTTTTGATTAGGTGTAATGTCAACTTTTGAAGCTCCAACTTTCAATGTTCCACTTGGACCGTTTTGTGCATAAATAGGGTTCATAAACATCATGGAAAGAAGCATTATAGCTATTCCATACCTTTTTTTCGTTTTACATGTTTTCATGGTCTTAAAATTTTGGTTTGACTTAATATAAGTATTATTTTATAACAGTGGCAAATATAGCGCTAAGAAAATACAATGCTTGTCAAATATGATTCAAAAGCTATGAATTTTGTTACATAAACGCATATTTATACTATTGAAGTAACATTTGTTATAGTAGTTGCAACATTAATAGTATTGATCCTCTATTTTTTGTTGTTTCTTTGCAGAACCTATTAAATATAATACCAGTAGACATGAGACATTTATTAACACAGTGGAAAGCAAACGCAAAATGGGGTATATCATTATCTTTGTGTGGTATGCTCCTCTTTTTAAGTTGTAAACAAGCATCTCTTTTTCAGATGCAGGTAAAGCATGTAGATGATTTGCAAAGTATCATCAGTGTGGAGGGAGCGAAAAAAATATTGCTTCTTCCAATTCAAGAGTCTGCTAATGAGTCTCTATTGCAAATAGAGGATGAAAATGAAAATAAGATTGTACAAACTTTGGACGTACGGATGGCAGTAAGTAGTATAGATTATTTTGTCCCTCTTTATTTGGATAATTTTCGACAGAACAATGATGAGGAGGGGCAGCCTATCAAAATACGTGTAAAAGGGCTTGATAAAGATGCTATGGCTTGGAAGGCTATAGAGTTGGCGGACACTTTCAATACTGCTAATCGTGAAGCTTTTCGCCCGATTTATCATCATACCCCTTTATATGGTTGGATGAACGATGCTAATGGTTTGGTTTATAAGGATGGAGAGTATCATCTTTATTTCCAATATAATCCTTATGGGTCCGTTTGGGGAAATATGCATTGGGGGCACTCTGTTAGTAAAGACTTGGTTCATTGGGAACATAAGTCATTTGTATTGGCTCGTGATTCTTTAGGACATATTTTTTCCGGTAGCTCTGTTGTAGATAAGGAGAATGTAGCTGGCTATGGTGCTGGAACTATTATTGCATTCTATACTTCTGCTAGTGAAAAGAATGGTCAGATTCAGTGTATGGCTTACAGCAAAGACAATGGGTATACTTATACAAAGTATGAAAATAACCCTATTCTGACTTCTTTTGATGGATTAAAAGATTTTCGCGATCCCAAGGTATTCTGGTATGCTCCTGAAGAAAAATGGGTTATGATTGTCTCTGCAGACAAAGAAATGCGTTTTTATACTTCACATAATTTAAAAGAGTGGACATATCTTAGTGCTTGGGGGGAAGAGTATGGTGTACAGCCGCGTCAGTTTGAATGTCCTGATATGGTGCAATTGCCAATAAATGGTAATAGGGATAATATGAAATGGGTTATGATTGTCAACGTGAATCCTGGTTGTTATTTCGGAGGAAGTGCAACACAATATTTTGTAGGTGATTTTGATGGAACTAATTTTACTTGTGATAGTCCTAAAGAGACTGTGAAATGGCTGGATTGGGGAAAAGATCATTATGCTACAGTTTGTTTCTCTAATACTGGTGACAGAGTTATTGCGGTGCCTTGGATGAGTAATTGGCAATATGCTGACATAGTCCCTACTAAACAGTACCGTAGTGCCAATGCATTACCTCGTGAATTGGGGTTGTACGAACAAGATGGTGAGTTATATGTATCAGTGACTCCTGTAAAAGAAGTATGTAATTTACGTAAAGAAATAAGAGAGATACCTCCATTTGCGGTTAATATGGAATACCATGTGGATACATTGTTGAATAATAATGAAGGAGCTTATGAAATCGAAATGCAATTTGTAAGTGGTACAGCAAATATCATGGGACTTAAACTTTTTAATCAGAAAGGTGAGGCGGTAAATATCTACTTTAACCTGTTGGATAACAAACTTGTAATGGACCGTACCAAGAGTGGTAACGTAGATTTCGGCTGTAATAGTAAGCCCCATGCCATTGAGGCGCATGATAGGCGAGTGGAAATGTCTATTAATTATATCGATGATTTCGCATTGGCTACCTGGGGACCAGTTTCAAAAGCTTCTACTCATATGCTGAATATCTTTGTGGATAAATGTTCAGTCGAGATATTCTTGGATGGTGGCAAGATTGCTATGACAAATTTGGTATTTCCTAATGAACCGTATAATCACATGAGTTTCTATGCAGAAGAGGGGAACTATAAGGTGAATGGTTGTAGGATTTATAAACTGGAGATGTGATTAAAATGATTATTTCTTTAATAGGCAAAAGAACGAATGGGTATAAGGCGTACGTTTGAAAAGCTTATTAATAGTACTCTGTTGATTATGTCTTACTCTTAAATTCTTTTTCTAAACTCAATTTTGAATGTATATGAAACAATTAAAGACTTCCTATCTGACGAAGCTCATACCTGTGATGCTTTGCTTTTTTGCCATGGGTTTTGTAGACCTTGTAGGCATTGCCTCCAACTATGTAAAAGCAGACCTTGGCTTAACAGATGCCCAGGCAAATATATTCCCCTCATTAGTTTTCTTTTGGTTTCTTATCTTCTCTGTGCCCACCGGCATGTTGATGAATCGTATAGGAAGGAAGAAAACTGTACTTTTAAGTTTGATCGTGACTTTTGCCTCTTTACTTCTGCCTATATTCGGCGATAGCTATACGCTGATGTTGCTCTCTTTTTCCTTATTGGGCATTGGTAATGCTTTGATGCAAACATCATTAAACCCGTTGCTTTCTAATATCGTAAGTGGCGAGAAGCTGGCAAGCAGCCTTACCTTCGGACAGTTTGTAAAGGCTATTGCTTCTTTTTTGGCTCCATACATCGCCATGTGGGGAGCTACGCAAGTCATCCCTTCGTTCGACATGGGTTGGCGGGTACTATTCCCCATTTATATGGTGATTTCGGTGGTTGCTATTCTGCTGCTCAATGCAACTTCTATCATCGAAGAGAAAGAGGAAGGCAAACCGTCTACCTTTACCCAATGCCTTGCACTTTTGGGTAAGCCGTTCATCCTGCTTTCATTTATCGGAATCATGTGCCATGTAGGTATTGACGTAGGTACCAATACAACAGCTCCTAAGATACTGATGGAACGTCTGGGCATGACACTGGACGATGCCGCTTTTGCTACCAGCCTTTACTTTATCTTTCGTACGGCAGGTTGTTTTCTCGGTTCGTTTATACTTCAGAAGATTTCTTCACGAACCTTCTTCGGTATCAGCGTGTTGTGTATGCTGGCAGCCATGGCAGGATTATTTATCTTCCAGGATAAAACGATGATTTATGTTTGTATTGCCTTGATAGGTTTCGGTAATTCTAATATCTTCCCCGTTATATTCTCACAGGCATTGCTGGCGATGCCGCAGAAGAAAAACGAAGTTTCCGGCCTGATGATTATGGGGCTTTTCGGCGGTACGGTTTTCCCTATTGCTATGGGACTGGCCAGTGATGCCATGGGGCAAAGCGGGGCTGTAGCTGTGATGACGGTTGGCGTGTTGTACTTATTTTTCTATATGCTGAAGATGAAACGTCGAGCACGTGAATATTGAAAATCTAACTAAAAAACGGCTCTACAATGCTCTCTGGGTGGGGGAAACCTAAGGTAACGACAGAGGCCATCTCACCTAACGACTGAGATAGCCTCATGTAACGACTGAGGCTACCTCACCTAACGACAGAGGCTATCACCATTAAGGAGAGAAGTAAAATGATTGAATTTATTAAATACTATTTATCATGAATAATATTGTTGTAGGAATGGGCGAGGCACTTTGGGATGTGCTGCCCGAAGGAAAGAAAATAGGTGGTGCTCCGGCAAATTTTGCTTATCATGTATCACAGTTTGGCTTTGATAGCCGTGTAGTAAGTGCAGTGGGCAATGATGCCGATGGAGACGAAATATTGGAGGTATTCGCACAAAAAGGTTTGCATACCCAAATAGAACGTGTAGCTTATCCTACCGGAACCGTGCAGGTAACTCTCGATGCGGTTGGCGTGCCCTGTTATGAAATAAAAGAAGGCGTTGCATGGGATAATATTCCTTTTACCGACGAACTGAAACACCTGGCATTGAAAACCCGTGCCGTTTGCTTTGGTTCTTTGGCGCAGCGCAATGAAGTGAGCCGCACTACTATTAATCGTTTTCTAGATACCATGCCCGATGTAGAGGGACAACTAAAGATATTCGATATTAACCTTCGCCAAGGATTTTATACGAAGGAAATACTTTGCGAATCCATGCGTCGTTGCAATATCCTTAAAATAAACGATGAAGAATTGGTAACTATCAGCCGTATCTTCGGCTATCCGGGCATCGACCTGCAAGACAAGTGCTGGATTCTTCTTGCCAAGTATAATTTGAAGATGCTTATCCTGACTTGTGGCACGAACGGAAGTTATGTGTTTACTCCGGGAGCGGTATCTTTCCAGGAAACTCCACACGTACCGGTAGCCGATACGGTAGGGGCGGG
>OHES01001119.1_pt1 | contig 13321 bp, 9 predicted proteins | sample 1567371 | NCBI WGS metagenome assembly OHES01 (sample SAMEA3879533, study PRJEB24766) | human gut metagenome | biome: human-associated habitat; feature: feces | place: USA | collected 1985/1987 | reverse complement strand
ATTGTAGAGTTCAACCCCCTCGCCCTGTGGGCACTCCTCCTATATTCCTTACAGGAACACCCCGTAATGCTACGGGGCACGGCAAAGGGAAGAGGGAGATACACTACCCTATTCCTGTTATCGAAAGCATTCACACTTCTCCCTTGTGTTTTGAGCAAAATATAGGGGAGAAGGAGTAATACACTCTGTATAGAAATTTAAACAAGAATCAAACTCTCCCCAAAAGTTCGGTACGCGGTTATCTACAAAAATTCCATAGCTAAAATACATGTCTACCCCTCGGATTCTCTACTGAACTCACAGCTCAGGTACACCGGCTTACCCTCTACTCTTTTCACAAAAAAAACGGGAACTTCGCGAAGCTCCCGTTTTTAAACACATGATGAATTCTATTATTTAATAACCAAGCGATGGTTGTGTTCGTTGCCGTTTAGAGTGATACGAATCAGATAGATTCCGGGATTCAAACCTTCCACAGAAACAGATTGTGCAGGCATAGCGACCTCTTTTACCAAGCTGCCTTGCAAATCATAAATAGCGATATTCGAAACACCTTCCGTCAAGTTGATATTGCCTTGCGCAGGATTAGGCCAAAACAATTTCTCAACAGCTACACGCTCTATCGACGTGGCTTTCTCCACTTCATAGGAGCCGATGGCCGGATTAGTCGCCGAACGAGATTTGCCGCGTTGGTCCACTGTGGGAACACCTTCTACCACAATACCGGCTCCGGCTGCGATACCGTCGGCTGCAATAGCGATATTTTTGGTCGTACCCTCATTGAAAGCCGGAATAGGTTCATCTTCCGCAAACAGTTTCTGATCGGTATAAACTACATTATCCACAAATTCGTCGGTAGTTACAGGTGTACCTTCGGCTATCGTACCGTAAATATTATGGCTACCTACAAGCGTACAATTGTTATGCGTATACACATCAGCAATACCGCTTACACCACCGACAACAATATTATTATACAAGTTGAAACCACCATTCGATGCAGAGTGGATACCTGTGCCATACGATTCATTCTTCAACTCGTTCCCCACAAATGTACTGTTGTAGACATTAATGGTAGCGGCTTGACAAGCCAACGCTCCACCACCACCGGTACCACCTACATTTTTGTAGAAAGTACAATTCGTGAAAACTCCATCGGGCACTTTCGCAAGAATAGCACCACCATGAGCCGTACAAGTATTTTCCCCGAAATAGGTATTCGACACCTTACAGCTGTTAATATCTGCCGCCTTCATTGATGCATACCAAGCTCCACCAGAGCCACCACTACCTTCTACTGCATTACCTTCAAAAGAGCAATTCTCAACAGTAACATCACCCATCCAAGTAAGCAATGCCCCACCGCCACCTTTTGCTGCCGTAGACTTATTTTGGGTAAAGGTAGAATTTTAATAGTCAGAACTCCATTTGTCGCAATATCATCTTTTTGACCTATTGCACCCCCATAACGAGTCGTTGAATTTTGAGTAAACGTACAATTCACTATTTCCGCCGAAGCTCCTGCTTTTTGCAAGAATATGGCACCTCCGTCACTCTTAGCACCGGTAACCGTATTACCCGTGAAAACACAATCGGTAAAATAGTTAGTGCTACCCGAACAAGCAACGGCGCCACCGTGAGTCGTATTGGTATTATTCTCAAACGTACAACCCGTAAAACGACCCGTCACACCGCTGTTGGTATATAACGCACCACCGGCACTCGTACCCGAAAGGCCTTTAAAAATACAGTTCGTAAGCGTAATATCGCCGCATGCCATAATACCGGCAGCATAACCGTTTTTCGCCTTTTCGAAAATCAGGTTCTCGCCGGTGAGCGTACCGTTCTTACCGACCAAAATAGTAGCCGACCAAGTAGCCATAGTCGTTTCCGTATCGACCAAAGCCGTACCGTCACCACCGTAGAGCGTACAGTTTTTCAACGTAAGCGATATTAATTCCGCTCCATCTTCGGGTTTGTAAAGCCCGATTTTAAAAATACGATAATTAGAGACTCCCGGCTCGGCCACAGAAATCGTTTTTCCTTTACCGTCGATAGTCAGGTTTTTGTCTATCAAAATCGTTTCGGGAATCGTAACGGTGGTCTCATCACCGATAGACAGCTCGATGACCGACCCGCCCGGGGCATTCGCCACGACATAAGGGAGAGTTCCTTCTTCGTCTACACCTCCCGATGTTTTGGTCACCAATAAATTTTCGGCAAAAGCCGTACCCGAAAACAAAAATAGAGCACAGCTCACTAAAAGTAATTTGTTTTTCATAATAACACTTTTTAGAATTGACAAGAAATGAAATAATTATTTTTGTGCAAGTATAATATTTTTTTATTTATATACAAAGTATTTCGTTTACTTTCTTTCTAAATTCTATAATTTTCTATTTGAATCAAAAATGAAACATAAAAGAAAAAGAAATGAAACACAAACACACAAAAAAAGGAGTGGCGATTGCCACTCCTTTAACCCTTACGATAGGAAATCTATTATTTCTTCATAACTTCTGCCACCTTTTCCTTCATTGCCTCTTCGCGCAAATCGCGAGCGACAATCGTACCGTCGGGAGCAAACAAAATGATGTGAGGGATTCCTTGAATACCGTATAATTCGGTAGGAATCTGCTGTGCATTAATAATCTGAGGCCAAACGATTCCCAGTTCCTTTATAGCTTTTTGAGTATCTTCTACTTTATCCCAAACGGCTACGCCCAAGACATCGAGTCCTTTACTATGATATTTATCGTACAACTCCTTGATATTAGGAATTTCGGCTCGACAAGGACCACACCAAGATGCCCAGAAGTCTACCAAAACATATTTTCCTTTTCTTACATAATCAGAAAGCGAAACCTTGCTGCCGTCCGGTTGCTCGATCGTGAAATCGGTAAACATAGCGCCTTCGGCCGTCTTTTTCAATATCTCCTGTTGCTGAATCATCATTTTTATAAGCGGATTGGCCTTCAAAGTTTCGCCGGCGAGATTGAGCACGGAATCGAATTGAGCCGGTTCCAAATTCCAGTTGGCAATAGCCCATGCACCTACGGCATTATCTTTATTTCTATCGAAATTCTCGGACATTACTCGGTTAAATTCGGGCATAATAGTATTCGTTTGGAAGTCTTGCCAAGCCTCGCGAAGCTCTTCTTCGGACAATCCTTTCTGCATAATTTCCTGTTGTTTGGCGATAATCGTATTCTGCAAAGAATCCATATCGGACATAAACAAAGCGAAACTATCGTTCAGAGGAGTACCCGAACGTTTATCGGTCTCTCCCATTTCAACAGCGATATCGCCGTTTTCAAGAACCAACTCCATACGATACGGACGTGATTGTATCTGGCAAATCAATGCGGTATCCGCTTTACCGGTAAACGTAAACTTACCATTGGCAATCACCGCGCTATCCAATACATTGCGGGATGCCATATCGGTCAAATAAACTTTATTTCCGTTCAGCGTTGTATCGGAAACCGTTCCGTTAATCGTGTAAGAAGACGGATGCGTACCACAAGACACAACCGTTGCAGCCGTAATGGCCAATAAGAAAAAATTACTGTTCTTCATATTTATTTTTATTGATAATTGTAACAAAAAAACGACGCAAAACGAAAACAACGGCAAGCTCGTTCGATCAAGCCGAGTGTAGCCTATTTTCGCGCTTATTGCAAAGATAGATATATTTTAAGAAAAAACACACGATTTACTTTCTTTAAGCATTCGGGAGTTTCCCCGGCAACAGACTATACATTAAAGAAATATTTCCTTATTAGCTTGTTTATTCCGCATACTTCATTTAATTTTGCATGGTGTAAATTTGCATAAATTTCATTTACAACAAATAATAACTTAAATTCAAATCCTATGTGGTTAAGTAACTCGTCCATAGGACGAAAAGTAGTCATGAGTATTACCGGACTCTTTCTCGTCCTATTTCTAACGTTTCACATGTGTATGAACTTAGTGGCGTTAATCAGCCCTGCCGGCTACAATGCCGTTTGCCAATTTTTGGGAGCCAACTGGTATGCTTTGGCAGGAACTGTCATTCTCGCTGCCGGAGCCGTTCTTCACATTGTCTACGCATTTTGGTTGACCTTGCAAAACCGGAAGGCGCGCGGTAACGACCGTTATTTGGTGAACACTCGCCCGCAAACCGTAGAATGGGCATCTCAAAACATGCTCGTTTTGGGTATCATCGTTTTGTTGGGATTGGTTTTGCACCTCTTCAACTTTTGGTACAAAATGCAGCTCAACGAAATCGTCGGTCATTTGCCCGAAGTAAATCCTCACGACGGAATCGCCTTGATCCGCGAAACATTCGGTTGCCCGATCTATGTAGTTATTTATCTCATTTGGTTCGTTGCTTTGTGGTTCCATCTCACTCATGGATTTTGGAGTGCCATGCAAACCATCGGTATCAATAACCACGTATGGTTCAACCGTTGGAAATGTATCTCCAACATTTTCGCAACAATCATCTGCTTAGGCTTTGCCGCCGTTGCCATCTCTTTCTATGTGATGAGCCTGACCGGTTGCGGAACTTGCACCCTTTAATAAACCAAACTATTTATTCACAGAAAAACAATTGTTATGTCTACCATAGATTCTAAAATACCCGAAGGCCCATTGGCCGAAAAGTGGACCAATTATAAAGCTCACCAAAAATTGGTGAACCCGGCCAACAAACGCCGTCTTGACATTATCGTCGTAGGTACGGGGCTTGCCGGTGGCTCTGCTGCCGCCACTCTCGGCGAGTTGGGTTTCAATGTATTGAACTTCTGCATTCAAGATTCACCTCGTCGCGCCCACTCTATCGCCGCTCAGGGAGGTATCAACGCCGCCAAAAACTATCAAAACGACGGAGACTCGGTATATCGTTTATTCTACGACACCATCAAAGGTGGCGACTATCGTGCCCGCGAAGCAAACGTTTACCGTCTGGCCGAAGTATCGAACAACATCATAGACCAATGCGTGGCACAAGGCGTTCCCTTTGCCCGCGAATATGGGGGTCAATTGGCTAACCGTTCTTTCGGTGGCGCTCAGGTATCTCGTACATTCTATGCCAAAGGCCAGACCGGACAACAGCTGTTGTTAGGTGCATATGCATCGCTCAACCGTCAGGTGAAAAAAGGTACGGTAAAACAATTTACACGTTACGAGATGCTCGACCTCGTGATTATCGACGGTCGTGCGCGCGGTATCATCGCCCGTAATCTGGTTACCGGAGAGATTGAAAGATTCGCGGCACACGCTGTCGTTATCGCTACCGGCGGATACGGAAACGTTTATTTCCTTTCGACCAACGCTATGGCATCGAATGGCTCGGTAGCCGTTCAATGTTATCATAAAGGCGCTTATTTCGCCAACCCGGCTTACGCTCAGATTCACCCCACTTGTATTCCTGCACACGGCGAGTTCCAATCGAAACTGACTTTGATGTCGGAGTCGTTGCGTAACGACGGTCGTATCTGGGTTCCGAAGAAAAAAGAAGATGCCGAAGCTATCCGTGCCGGCAAATTGAAACCGACCGATATCAAAGAAGAAGATCGCGACTACTACTTGGAACGTCGTTATCCGGCTTTCGGTAACCTTGTTCCCCGCGACGTGGCCTCTCGCGCAGCCAAAGAACGTTGCGATGCCGGTTATGGCGTAGGAGCCACGGGGTATGCCGTTTATCTCGATTTCAAGGAAAGTATCGAACGCTTGGGTAAACAAGCCATACAAGGTCTCGACCACCACGTGATCGAAGCCGCTATCCAAATAAAAGGAAAAGAAGCCGTGGCCAGCCGTTACGGAAACCTCTTCCAGATGTATGAAAAAATCGTCGATGACAACCCCTATGAGACTCCTATGATGATTTATCCCGCATCGCACTACACGATGGGCGGTATCTGGGTAGACTACGAATTGATGACTTCCATTCCCGGTCTGTTCGCTATCGGCGAAGCCAACTTCTCGGACCACGGAGCCAACCGTTTGGGTGCTTCGGCCTTGATGCAAGGTCTTGCCGACGGTTATTTCGTACTTCCCTATACGATTCAAAACTATTTGTCCGACCAAATCCAAGTTCCCCGTTTCTCGACCGACCTGCCCGAATTTGCAGAAGCCGAAAAAGCGGTAAAAGCCCGTATAGCCCGTTTGATGAATATCAAGGGGAAACGTTCGGTAGACTCCATACACAAAGAGTTGGGACGTATCATGGTAGACTATGTGGGCATGGGACGTAACAAAGCCGGATTGGAAACTGCCCTCGAAAAAATCGAAGAGGTGAAGAAAGAATTCTACACCAACGTGCGCATTCCCGGCGAAGCCAATACACTGAACGTAGAGCTCGAAAAGGCTTTGCGTGTGGAAGACTTCCTCGAAATAGGCAAATTGATGGCCCTCGATGCTCTCAACCGCGAAGAATCTTGCGGCGGACACTTCCGTGAAGAATATCAAACAGAAGAAGGAGAAGCAAAACGTGACGATGAACACTTTATGTATGTAAGCTGCTGGAAATATCAAGGCGAAGACAAAAAGCCCGAATTATTGAAAGAAGAACTGAAATACGAAGCTATCAAAGTTCAACAACGTAACTACAAGAAATAATTTGTTTAATCGCCGTTTTAATTCCGGTATAACACGATAAAGTTATGGAAAAAACAATAAATATAACACTCAAAGTTTGGCGCCAGAAAGGTCCCAAAGAAAAAGGTAGATTTGAGGAATATAAACTTAATGGTGTATCTACCGACAGCTCTTTCCTCGAAATGCTCGACTTGCTCAACGAGCAACTGATTAACGAAGGCAAAGAGCCTGTAGTATTCGACCACGATTGCCGCGAAGGTATTTGCGGTATGTGTTCGCTCTATATCAACGGACACCCCCACGGGCCCGACACCAGCGTTACCACTTGCCAATTGCACATGCGTAAATTCAACGACGGAGACGTAATCACCGTAGAACCGTGGCGTTCGGCCGGGTTCCCCGTTATTCGCGACTTGATGGTAGACCGTCGTGCATTCGACAAAATACAGCAAGCCGGAGGATATATCTCGGTAAACACGGGCGGTGCACAAGATGCCAACGCAATTCCTATCTCTAAAATCGATGCCGACGAGGCTATGGACTCGGCTACTTGTATCGGTTGCGGAGCTTGCGTAGCAGCTTGTAAAAACGGTTCGGCCATGTTGTTCGTTTCGGCTAAGGTAAGCCAATTCGCTCTGCTGCCGCAAGGCCGCGTAGAGGCTGCCGAACGCGCTCGTGCTATGGTTGCCAAGATGGACGAATTGGGATTCGGTAACTGTACCAACACCGGTGCTTGTGCCGCCGAATGTCCTAAAAACATTTCGTTGACGAATATCGCCCGTTTGAACCGCGAGTTCATTTGCGCTAAACTGAAAGACTAAAAATACTAAGTTCATATCTTGAAAACTATCCCGGGTTTCCGGGATAGTTTTTTTATGCCCCTACCCGGAAGCTGCGGCATGTCGTCATCAAGATGACTGAAAGATTGTATTTCCCAAATAGCGAATTATTTCTATCTTTGTCACTACGAAGATAAGATGCGGTTCGGCGTAGCCAAACCGGAAACAGGTTTTCCGTTTGTCTCTGCTCTCACCTTTTCGTATCTTTGGGAGCTATTCTATTTTCTATCGGTCATGAAACGGGGTTTTATATACACTATATTATTATTATCGATATTACTCGGCTCATGTAACCATCGTGACACCGAAAAAGCTGAAATCCTCTATCAAAACGGTGTGGAGATGGAAAAGCGTTACATGCCCGACTCAGCCGTCATTTTCTATCATAAAGCATTAAAACGACTCGACGAATCGAACGACAACGAGTTAAAGAGTAAAATATACAATCAACTCGGGGACCTTCTTCTGGAACACAACATTTACGAAACCGCTCGAAGCGCCTACCAACAAGCTCTATATGTTTCGAAAGAATTGGAGGACAAGAGCAATCTTTCCCACGCCTATCGGGGCATAGGGAAATACCATTTTCTCTATAAAGACCGTGACAGCGCCCTTTACTATTTCGAAAAACCGCTCGGATTTTTCCCTGAAATAAAAAATCGGGAAGAACGTTCCTCGGTCTATAATAATCTGACAAGCGCCTATAAATTGAAAAACGATATAAAATCGGCATTGGAATGTAATGCGAAAGCGTTGTCGTTGACCAACGACGAAGTAAAACGATTGCGCAACTATGCCGTACGGGGACAATTATTCGCCATGCAAATGCAATACGATTCGGCTTTGTTTTATCTCGAACAAGCCAGCCACAGCGAAGAAAAATCGGTAAAGGCCTCGGCCTATTTCAAGCTGGCCGATCTACCCGAAAAGTCGGGTATAACAGACTCCATGAAATATCGTTATTTACAGGAGGCTTATCGCCTGTCCGATTCGATCGAAAACATGGCCGTTTCTCACCAGATAGATCGACAAGAGCAAATACGGATAACTTCCGACCTGAAAGAGCAAAGTCATATACGGCTCATTGTATCGATAACCGTTAGCATAATCGTCGTTCTGCTGTTATCGATCGTGGTATTTTTCATTTATCGGAAACATCTGAAACTCCGCAACGAACGAATCTTCGCCCACAAATGGGAAAGACAAGAAGCCCGCGCCCAAGAAAACGAAAACCGGGAATTACAAATTATAGATATTATCAGAAAAGCAGGAGAAACATGTAGCAAACATTTCAAAGAAAGCAATATCTATACCGATTTATACAAAAAGATAAACTCCGATAAAGAATCGTTGAGTTATAACGAGCAGAAATCGTTCCAAACGACTATATTGAAAGAGTTCGATACCTATTTGCAACAAGTTTCGAGCATAGTACCGCTAACCGACAACGACGCTTTTCTATGTGCATTGTTGCAACTCGGTTTTTCGACGAAAGAGTGTGCGGCTTGTCGGGGTATCAGCAGCGAAACCATACGTTCCCAACGGACACGCATCCGAAAAAAAATTCCTCAAAACTTTCTCTCTCAGGGATTGGGTATCGTCATTTTAGGAGAAGAAAATCTTTCAAAACGTTAAATTGCAACGTTTCAATAAATAACTCGCTGATAATCAAAGTGTATTTATTTTTAAATAGCAACGCTTTCTATGCTGCTATGTACATATATTTTTTTCATTTTTGTAATATTAATCTTCAATCTGAAAGAAATATACAACACAAAACATAAAAACAAAACAAAGCGTATGAAAAAAATTACAAGTTTTCTAATTTCTCTATGTATCGTACTCGGGTTCTCGGAAGTACAAAGCGAAATAAAACTTACTACATCGCTGGAACTCGGTAGTGATTTTACTTTTTACCCCAAGCCAGTAGCATCCGACGGTAAAGTAATCGTCGATTGGGGAGACGGAACTAAAAAAGAATATACCGTAGATGGAATGTGGAACAAAAGCGTGAACGGAACCCAAGTGGGCGACACAATCCGAATATTTTCTCCCATGCAGACATTCGATTGTTCCGATGCCCATGTAACTTCGGTCACCATTATCGATGAACCTGATTTGACTTTACTGGATTGCTATAAAAACGAAATAGAGCGTACCAACCTCGATATTTCCGGAGCTTTGAATTTGGAAACTCTAAACTGTTACAACAATCCCAAGCTGCTATTCCTCAATCTATCGGCTCATAAAAAATTAACAACACTCGACTGCCGACACGACAAAAGCAACACATCGGATCCAGACGATAAAGGAGGTATTACAACCATCATCTTGCCCAGCGAAGGAAGTGAATTGGAAAATATAACTGCCTATAATAATGACATAAGCAGTATCGATTTTTCGGGTTGTCCCAATTTGCGTTACATCAACTTGGAAGGAAATGCTCTGATGGACATAAATGTATCGAATTTAACGAAATTGAGCAAACTCGATATTCGTAAAAACCATATTTCGAACTTAGACGTATCGAAAAATACAGCTTTGGAAAAACTCTACTGCGACGATAACGCCCTGACCGAATTGAATGTATTCGCCAATACCGAATTGATGGACTTGGTATGTTCCAACAACCAAATAAGCAATCTGGATTTAACGGCAAACATCAATATCACTAACCTGTCTTGCGATGGCAACCTATTGAAAAAAATTACAGTCTCCAACATGCCACGTTTGAAATCGTTGAAATGCAGTGATAACCAGTTGGAAGAGATAGATCTTAGCAAAAACCTCCACCTTCAAAAATTCTGGGGGCAAAACAACTTATTCTCATTCCTTGATTTCTATTATAATCAGGGGTTGAATACGATCGATATTCGCAATAACCCAAGAATGACCCCTTGCAGTCTCAATTTTATGTATCAGACCCTTTCCGGTCTCGAAAGTGCAAGTCCGTATGTGAATTTATTCCTAGAAGGAAGCAATGCCGAAACTTCTTCTACAAGTATTGCTACCGAATCAAAATGGACAGTAGACGTAACAGGCGACGGCAGTGCCGTATGTAAAGATGTAACGGCAACGATCGAAACTTCGGAATTCGGAACCATTTCATTATCTCAACCGGATCTTGTTTCCCACGAATTGCATCCGATAGAAAACAATACTTTGGAAGCCGGCGTACCGGTATACATAACCGCGACTCCCATTGAAAATTATCAGGTGCGTTACTACGAAATAAACGGAGAACGCATAAACGGTTCCATATTTGCAACTACCGAAAATGTCACCGTATCGGCTGTATTCGTTCCTACCGCCTCTAACAATTACATAGAAATGGGAGTAGAAAGCAATGCTTCGCTTTCATTCGGCATAAGCGGCATAGACCCCGAAACAGAAGTAGAAATAGATTGGGGTAACGGAGAATGGCAGACTATGACTATCGACAACGAATCTATTACCCGTATCGACGGTAATTCAAAAGGTACGACCGTTCGTATCAACGGACTGATCGACTATTTCGATTGTTCGGAAAATGATTTGAAATCTCTCGATGTATCTCATAACGCCATTCTCGCTACACTCGATTGTTATTGGACCGGTATCACCGCTCTCGATCTATCGAAAAACACTGCATTGGGTAAACTCAACTGTTCCTACAACAGTATCGGAACTCTCGATTTGTCCAACAACAAAGCATTGTTCTCACTCTCTTGCTATAACTGCGAACTCGGTTCCCTCGATTTGTCTAACAATACCGAATTGGAAGAGGCTGTTGTTAAAAATAACGAACTGACATCGCTGACTGTTTCCTCGAATACAAAACTACTATTACTAGACGTGCAGAACAACGAGCAACTAAAATCTATCGATGCCAGTATGTTAACCGATCTGGAAGAACTTCAATGTTCCTACACCGGTCTTACGACCCTAGATGTCACCTATAATACGAAGTTGGTAAAACTCATCTGTTCGAACAATAAACTTACCACTCTCGATCTATCGAAAAATACATTGCTCGAACGCCTGTTCTGCGACGGAAATCAATTGACTTCTCTCGACCTGAGTAATAACACGAAACTCAACTATCTCGAATGTTCCGGTAACGGAATGTCCGCCTGCGCTTTGAACGACTTGTATTACAATCTACCCAAATGTTCAACGACACCCACCAATGTAAATATGTTCATCGCAGGAATCAACAACCCCAACGAAGCGGAAGGTAGCGAAACCTCTATGGCTACTAAAAAAGGTTGGAAAGTTTCTGTCGATGGAGATGGCAGTGGTTGTAACGAAGCTTACATAACTATCGAGCCTACCGAAAACGGAACTTTGGAATTGCGGAACAGCGACAACGAAATCGTTAATTCGGGTAGTAAAGTAATAAAAAATACGACAGTTACCGTAAAAGGTAATCCCGATGAAGGTTTCTATCTGAAAAATGTTTGGGTAAATGGCGTAAGCGTCACCAATGGAGAATTTGTAGTCAAAATGGCCTCGGTCGTAACGGCTGCTTTCGACGAAGGTTCAAGCATAACCGAGATAGAAAATTCGGGAATGAAGATATGGAGCACTCCGGGAATTATAAGAGTAAATGCCGAAAATGCCCATGTCCAAGTCTATTCGACGAGCGGTGCATTAGTTTGGGAAGGTAATATTTATCAAGAAAAAACCATCGATGCAACCCGAGGAATTTATATAGTGAAAGTTCGTAATGCACAATCCACACAAAGTAAAAAAATAGTTGTGGAATAAGCCGATCTTCATTTTAGAAAAAATCCCGTTGTAGATTCTTTACAACGGGATTTTTCATATTACATGGTACAACCCTATTTCCATCAAGCCGACACGGAAACTTCGAAGCCCAACGCTCTCGCTCTGTCGGCTATCTGTTCCAACTCCTCACGAGACACTTTTTCGAGCGATTCCTCCGGCGTTTTCCTATCGATGGTATAAACCATTACCGAACGAGGAGAAATGCGCTGTAAAGTCTCCAACCACGGTTTCAGCTCCTCCTCGACCGTATTGTCAATACGCTTGCCGTCGTGCCACCCTCGCAAAAACATTGTTTGGATAATGACATTACCCGAAAAACGTTTTAAATTATCCACTACCTTATTCACATCGAAATGCGGATCGTTCGGATTATCTATCAACACGACTGTTTCGGGACGAAGCGAATCGAGTTTAAGTATATTATTATCTACCCTATTCAATGCCCTGAACACCGATTCGTCGTGAATGCGGGTAGCGTTGGATAGTACACTTATCTTGGCTTCGGGATAATAGTGATCCCGAAGATAAAGCGTGGTATCTATGATTTTCTCGAATTCAGGGTGTAGAGTAGGTTCTCCGTTCCCGGCAAAAGTTATCACATCGAGCTTCTCCCCTGCCTCGTGCATGGATTGTAAACGAGATTTTAACTCCTCCTCTACCCTATCGGACGAAGGCAATCCGCTCTTCCCCACTCCTTGTGCATTATAACCGCATTCGCAATACACACAATCGAATGAACACAACTTACCGTCCACCGGGAGCAGGTTGACACCCAGCGATATTCCCAACCGACGACTGTGTATGGGACCGAATATGATTTCGTGAAACAATACTGTCTGCATAGTTTTACCTTTTTACAGTTACAAATATAATGAAAGCCGGGAGTAGAGGCAAACGTAAATCTCATTTCTGAATCTACCTATGTCGAATTATATTCCTTATTCCATAAAAACAAAGTTTATAAATTATTGCTCCATATTCAATGGAAATCTTACTCAATTCTTCATATCATTATCTATTATAAACATTGTGTTTATAACTATAATTAATTTATTTCCAGTATAATAACTATTCTATTCACATTCATATAAACAGATTATCAACTCAAAAATGATAATAGAAACGAA
>OHES01001118.1_pt1 | contig 13340 bp, 13 predicted proteins | sample 1567371 | NCBI WGS metagenome assembly OHES01 (sample SAMEA3879533, study PRJEB24766) | human gut metagenome | biome: human-associated habitat; feature: feces | place: USA | collected 1985/1987 | reverse complement strand
TAATTATTCTTTCAAAGGAATGAGCTTTACCTACCACCTCCCCCCTTCGGGGTACTCCTCCTCCCTGGAGGAGGAGAATTAAGTTACTCTGTTTTACGCTTTTAAAGATGTGTATAAAGAGTAGCTCCCGGGAGGAGGGGAATAGAGTTACTCTAGTAAATCGAACTCAGATAAATTAGAACAAAAAAGGGAAAAGACTTTTCTATACAGATCTCCTCCCTTCTCTAATTTGCTTTTAATTGTAGTTTACAATCCTTTTACCGTCTTCATCAACTGCTCTCCCAAACCAATTGTATATCCTTGCGAAATAAAGACTACACGGTTGAAAGTGTCGGCAATGATGAATATAGGCAAGCTATCTTTATTCTTCAGTTTCATGCTCTCGGCTATCTGATCTGATATATTAGCGGTATCTACACCATATATAATAGTAGAGGGCAAATTAGGGAATGCGGTTTTCACGAACTTCCCTGCTTGAGTCTCATCCGGGAAAAGCAATACCATCTTCCTACCCCACTTTTCTAAATCTGCTTTGAATGCAGCGATATCACGGAGTGCATGATTGGTCGGTTCCTGATTAACTCCCAATATTCCCACGACAAAATACCCGCGGCCACAAGCTTGCAATAGGCTTTGTTGTTCAGCAGAAACTACTCCATTATCCTGTAGTGGAGTAAAAAGTGATTCGGAATTGAAGTTTCCAATTACCTGAACTTCATCTTTACTTTCGCGCATCACCAAGTCAATATTAGTTGTCTTGCCCGGCTCTATGCTGAAGTATGTAGCTTTAGAAAGCACTGCACCGCTTGCCATACGAGTTCCTGTAACCAGTATATAATCTCCTTCATATAACATAGTGCCATACTTAAGTAAATTGCTCCAAGTAGTACCGGCACCCATATCGGTGTCCTCTTCATCATAAGCCAGCAGATGTAGATTACCTTGTGGTGTTATTTGGGAAATAGTGAAGTGAGAATAATATTTCGGATCGTCCAATGTCTTGGTCGGTGCATATTTAGCAACAAGCTTACCTTTCTGGACGGTAGTTTGTGCGGTTTCTTCAAAATTCACATCTATAAGCTTCTCATCACCTATTAATTGCACTTTACCGGTCACCTCGTCAATACGGGCAGGAATACCTAAACTACGTGCCATGGCAACGAAGAAAATATCGCGACTATGAGCATCGGCCATGCGTGCTTTCCACACTCCTTCCGGAGAAACTGGCGCCCCGCCTAAATTACAATCTTTATTTAACCGAATATTCTCCTTTACCCACGTAACGAGTTTCATCGGATCGGCAACATAAGCCTCAGCCTCTTCTTTCGGAATTACCTTTCCAAAGAAAGATTTATAGGGAGTCAGCATTTCATTACTTATACGTGGATTACGTACAAATCTTCGGAAATTGTCGGCACTCGTAATCAAACGAGACAACATATGATCTATCAATACGTCCACACTAACGTCACGAAGATCCTTTGCCGAGATTTGTTGCAAGAGATCTAACCCTCCTTTTTTTGACTTTTCAGAACGCAAGCGCGCCATGAAATTGCGAATGACTCCATGATTTCCACGAGAAGCAACTAAAATCTTAGCAACCACATCTTCATCCAGTTTATAGTCTCTCGCAAAATTGCGTGCTGATTCTTCAGTCATGAATGTACCTACGTACTCATTACGTATCGAATCTTCCTGTGCCAAACGCTGATCGTTTCGGATACGTTGCTCAGGAGTAACTTCGGGGATATTCGCATTTTCGGCAGGAGGTACAATATCAAAGTCTACTGAATAGTTTTCACCGGCATTTTTATCCAGTTTAACGGTCAGCTCATTATCTTTGCCAAAAGAGAGCTTGGCAAAACCGAATTTTCCATCTTTAGATGCCCATACCAGCATATCACCTTTACCGGCAGTCAGGCTACAAACACCGGAAGCATCAGTCTGCTTCTTAGCAACCGTATAAAATTCGGCATAGTTGTACAGTTTGAACTCTACGCATGCATCGGCAACCGGATTTCCTTGTTCATCTTTTACTGTTACAGATGCCTTGGCGGTGGGCGCATAATTCTCAATAACATTGATTTCCGTATAATTAGGAGTAACGGACATTATTTCTTCCGCCCCCTCATAGCGACCGAAAACCTTGGTATGCATCAACATTCCCCGACTGGCAGGTGCATTAAACCAACCCAGGTTTAACACAGGTTCCGGCTCGCAAGCTCCCAGAAAATACCATTTTCCATCCGCCCAAGCCTCTACCCATGCATGATTATCATCGGTATGCGCCCAACGGGGTGTATATACTTGCCTTGCCGGAATACCCACCGAACGAAGTGCGGCAACCAACAAAGTGGACTCTTCACCACATCGCCCGTAAGCCGTACGCACCGTTGCCATAGGCGAACTGGTTCGGGAATCGGAAGGCATATAAACAGCTTTCTCATGACACCAATGGTTTACTTCAAGAATTGCATCATAGAGAGACAATGATTTTACACGATCTCTCAATTCCTCATAGAATACCACCCGCGCACTATCCAATTGCTCGTTGTTTACTCGCTCCGGAAGCACAAAATGCCGAAATAACTCCTCAGGAATCTGATCTCCCCAAGGCATTTCTGCCGCCGCCCGCTGCGAAGCCCGTACATTCATTAAGTGAAACTCTCCGGAATAATCAGTTATATCAGCCAAAGGCATATAGGCATACAGGAACTCCAATGCTTCCCGTTCATACGAAGTTAGTTCCGTATTGACTATAGCAAACAAATCATCCTGTGCAATCAATGCCTTTTTATCCTGAAAATCTTGCTCTACGCGTTCGCGATAAGAAGCATCTGTCATGAAATGGGATTCACCGCAAGCGGTCAGTAAAAACAGTAAAACGGTTCCTAAAAATAATGCAAATTGTTTCATAATGTCGTCTATCTAAGGTACAGACCACAAAATTAAAGTTTTTTTTAAGAATCTACTTCAAATGTATCACTAAAGTCATGTCTTCAGTAAAAGAAAAGCGGCATTTGTCAAAAGAAGGTGCCCCCATTACACCTTCGGCATCATTACTAAAACCAAACTTTTCAGTAGGAATGCCGAAAGCGCCAGTATCCAGTTTTCCATTTCCATTCTCATCCTGATAAAGAGAAATAGCATAGGTACCCGTAGGCAATCCCTTACAAGGGATGGAAAGTACCTTGTCCCTCACCTCTACCCGGAAACCTGCCAATGGCTTCTTCATAAACGTCTCCTGAGAGTTGTAGATGGCTACGTAGAGGTAGCCTTCCGGTTTCTCTATATCACGAACTTCAAGAGTTAAGTTCTGTGCAAACAGCAGCTGAACCGCACCCTGTAATACAAACACTAAAAAAATAATCATTGCTTTCATTTTTCGTTGAGTTTAAAAGTTAATATTAAGAGTATCCTCCATCCCCTTCAGGGGAACGAGGGGGTTAGAAATTGGAAACATCGTAAGCAGCCTTCTTTCCAAGGGTGATATATACTCCTATGTAGAAGAAGTGGTCGCTAGACGCCAAAATGGCTTTATTATCCACCTTCCCGAACTCATTCTTCCGGCATAAGATATTAGTTGCGGAAGCGTGGATAATCACCTTCTTACTCACTAAATAAGTGAGTCCTACATCCAAACTATTATAAGGCTTCACTTCATCGTTCATCAAACCCGGTAATGCAGGGTTATGGTAAGGACGGCCGCTACTGAAACGATTGGTAGCACTGATAATGGTATGCAAACTTGGTAAAGAGTATTTCACTACCAGGGCAGCATTATGACGGGTAGCATACTGTGGTGTGGTCACTTCGGTATATTCCTGATATTTACGTTTGGAAATATTATAGGTATAAGAAAGCTGGTACTCCAAATTCTGAAACAAAGCACGATCACGGAAGAAGAGATCGACACCTTTGCTATGCCCATATCCGTTAGATGTCAGGAAGATAGCTTCATGTTCGGTATTTACCTCATTCAATGCCAGGCGATCATAATTCTTATAATAGAATTCGGCATTATAAAAACGCCCGCCATTACCGTACTGGATACCCAGATTATACTGTAAACAAGCTTCAGACTTCAAATCAGGTTGACGAACCAGATACTTATTCTCCGGTAATTGCGTATAACGTCCAATGGTTCCCGAAAACATAATATCTCCCCAATGGTAATTCAATGCTAATCGCGGAGAGAAATTCACTTTCCGGTTCAGTGACGTATATTCCGTACGAAAAGAAAGTTCTGCTTTAAGTTGCTCTACGGGATAATAAGTAGCCGAGAAGAAACCTGCACTAACCGTAGGCGACATGCTATTACTATCATCTATTTCGGAAAGCTGATAATGATTCTTATAAGAACGGATATAGCTCTCCAATCCCATATCTATACGAAAAGTCGATGACAAACGTTTAAAGACTTTTGTTTTCAGATGTAACTCGTGTTGACGCTCCAACCAAGCATCACTTGGCATAACAGCATCTTTTATTTTCTGCTCATTGAACGAATAGGCGGCACCCGCAAACCAATTCCATCCACCCGACATTCGACGACGAAAAGTAGCATTGAGATAAACATTATCCTCACCCAAGCCAAATAACCTACGTTCTTCTCCTTCGTAAGTAGAAAGGTCGGTACGGTCGTACTGGGCATAAATCTTTAAAGTTGTAGCCTCATCAGGAGTATACCGAAACTGGGTGGCTCCTGAAAACATACGGTATGGCTTTGAGAACTCCTTTCGACCGGAATAAATCTTATCATATAATGCCAAATTCTGATAGTTTAAATCCACTGACAAAGAGCCTTTATCAAAGACGTGAGTGCCTCCGCCTCCTACACCTACCACCGAAACATTCACTCCCACTTTATTAACCCGGCTATAATCTTTTGTTTCCAAAGGAAGTACGGCAGAAAGTGCTTCTCCATATTCTTGTGAGGCACCACCGGAAGCCAGATTCACTCCGCTGAACATAAAGGTAGAATAACGGCTTCGAGCCGGTGTATTGATACCATTTGAAGTATAAGGATTCAATACATGCATACCATCTATATAGGTCTGCGTTTCACTGCTACTGCCACCGCGTACCAGCAGTTCTCCGGTTTCACCTTGTACCTGCGTACCGGGCAGTGTTTGCAACGCTCTATATAAGTCACCGTTTGCACCGCCCACCGTAACCAGTTCCACCGGATGCATATCGCTCCAACGACTATTAGCCGCAGGAGTCTTATGCCCTTTCACTACTACTTCCTCCAATCCGACACTATCAATATTGAATTTAAGTTGTATCGTATCTGTTATTGCCTTTTGTGCCCTGATGGGATGCACAAAGAATAAGATACTTAAAGCTAAAAGAATAATTTTCCGTTTCATATCTCTATGTTCTTCAATTCGCTGTTGCAAACATAGAGTAAGATATCAGAGTAAAAAAATATCCGGGACAGACAGCCCGGATATGTGATTAATGGCAATCATCCTGTGACGAATGACGTATTTCTGTGACGAACGACTAGCTTCCTACCTCATTCTCTATCAATGTTTTCATCTCTTTGGCATAGGCCCGGGAAACAGGGACCTCTTCTTCACAGCCCTCCAATCGCAAGCGATATCCTTGTGAGTTTCCTTCTACTTTAACTACCTTTCGTACATTTACCAGAAAAGCGCGGTGGCAACGAATAATATAAGAATAATTGGCTATCGTTTCTTCCGCCTGTTTCATCGTAACTCGCAATAATTTTTGTACTACTTTTCCATCTTTGACAGAATAGCAAGTCACCTTTACATAATTTCCCTCTGCTTCTGCATAAAGAAAATTATCCGCTTTTACTTCCAACACTTCTTTCGTTCCTCCTGAAAAAATTAAAGCCTTTGAGCAGTCTTCTTCTTCCGGAGTATGATTCCTGTCTTCGGATACTATCTTCTTTGAAAGATAGAAATTCATCTCCGTCGCCTCTTTCAGATTACGGGCTAACAGTAAATTCCGGTTCCACATCAAAAAGATAGTAGTAGGAAAAGGAGCCAATATGGCAACCCATAACATACAAACCAACAACAAATACCAACTTGGTTCCAGACCATATAGCCAGGAAGTATATAGCCAATTACCCACTGCTATCAATACACAATTCATTAATATATTGAGTAATTGTTTACCTAAGGTCCACCTTTGTTCATTATAATAATTTGGAAAAAGGGCAGGTAATACATAAACAAAGACTCCCAATGCCATGCCAGTTACCATCCCATATCCCAACAAAATAAGGAACTTGTGCGCATTATGTATTTGTGCAATACCAAATGGTTGCAGCAAATAGATAATCAGAAAAATGATAACCGAAGGTATCAGTACTGTCTTCCAGCGTTGGCAAAGTGCAGGATAAGGACTATGCAAAAGTTCTGTCAGTCTTTTCATTTCCGTTATATGTATTATATAGTAGGATAATGCAAAGGTATGTAATATATTTGTAATATAGAGATTACAAAATTACGTATTTTCAACAAAGTCGCAGTGAACCGTGCATCTTTTTATGTTATAAAACATATTTCTCGAAAACAATTCGTATCTTTGCAGCGTTAATAAGAGAAAACAATAGAAGATGTATAACCGCTTTCCGAAACGCGGAAGGCACAAAAAGAAGATGATTATGAAAAAGAATGAAAATGAAATTATGATGTTACAGTACCGTATCAAACGCTATCAAGCAATGGGAAACGGAACTATGTGCCAGACCTTGAATGGCAAACTGCAAAAACTGCTTGCAAAGCAGTCCTCAATTACCATGTAAACAACACCTTTAAATAAAATGAATGAGGGCGGAGGGCTGAAAAGTTTCCCCGCCCTTTTCTTTTTACTTATTCTCCAATCTTCTGGCATTGCGGACAATAATAAACCGATCCTCCCAAATACGCCTCTTTCACAATCACTCCTCCACAGCAGGGACAAGGATTTTTCCAGGTTTTGGCAGAAAGAATCGTTTTATATCCACCATAATTGCCATAAAGATCGGGCTGTGTATCACGACCACCTTCAAAGACCATCTCCATTAAAGTATCTTTCAACGTGCGGAAAAGAGTTTCTTTTTGGATATCTGGCAATTTCAGCACTTTCTGTTTCGGATGAATACGGGCATTGAATAGAATATCCTGAGTTACTCCGTTGCCTACTCCCGGAATACGTTGCTCGGTGGCAAGCAAAGCTTTGGCACTCAGAGTACTTTTAGCTTCGGCAAAGAGCTTGTCGAATTGCTTTTCCGTATAATCTTCACTCAGAGGGGAGATACTATCACGACTTATTTTATAATACTTATTATCTATGACATCATTTAGATAAACATTGATAAAGCCATACATAGCCACCGTAAAAACAAGAAACGATTCATCGGCGAAGGTGAGCAATAGCTGATAGTTAGCAGGGACTTTATCACCGGAGTTATAATAGCGCACAATAACTCCGTCACCAATATTCATCGTCACATTATCGGAAAGATAAAAATCGACAAACATTCCATATCCTTTGGATGACAAGATAGTTTTGCCAACTAATACCTTGCCATACTCCAACGGATCACTATTGTAAAACGTAAACTTATGCGGCTTGGTAGCATTGAACACCTGTGTAATCGTCTTGCCAGCCAAAACATGATTAATCTGCTTACTAAGCGTGAGAACTTCGGGTAACTCTAACATATTATTCCTTTATTTTTGATTATCAATCGGGATATAGATTTCTGTTAATAACTCATCAAGAGCAGTTTCACTCGGGGTGTTACAATAGACTTCAAAGGTCAACGGCTTCTTCTGATAGTAACCGCTTCCTGGAAACCACTCCTCGTATATTGCTTTATAAAAGCCGGGCAAATCAGCATAGTTCCCCTTGTATTGAAAGACTGCATACATACCGCCGGGCACTTCTTGTATAGAAAACCTACCCTTATGGCTAACTTCTTCAACCGGCATTATGCCGATATAAAACCTACATTGCTTTATGGGTGTAACAACCGGATTATCCAAACTGATACTTATATAATGGTTCTTAATATCTGGCTTCAGATACTTTTCTTTATAAGTTTTCAACTCTTTCCAAATACCGATATAGTCACATTTGCTATAAAAAATATCACCTACTTCCAAACAGACCGCCCTTTGTGTATTAATACGTTTAATCTCCGGTACGGGCAGATTGTCAGACACAAATTGCTTGTCTATGGATTTGTATTTCAAACGATACTCTGACATAGAAAGACCGAAATGCTTTTTAAAAGCTTTTGCCAGGCTGAACTTTGTCTGGTAATTAGTCTGTTCGCGTATCTTCTCAATAGATTGACCGGTAGCAATCAACAGATGGGCTATATATTCCAGACGCAAGCGCTGAATATAAGTACCGACATTTTCCCCCATAACGCTCTTGAATACCCTTCTAAAATGATAGAACGATAAATTAACCATTTCGGCTAATTGCCCGGGAGTAAGATCGCCAAAAAGATTCTGATTGATATAAGCTCTCACTTCGTTGATAGCCTCATGATGCACACATTGCGTATTCTCTTTCTGACGCCAACGTTTGAGAGTCGGCAGACGTTTATTTAAAAGTGCCCTTAATTCCTGGGGAGTATAATTAGTGCCCGAATACCCATTATATTTATCTGTATATTTCACCCAGATATCAACCATCTCACACATAGGAATATCCACTATATACTTTCCATCTTTCAGGCAATAGTAACAATACTCATCACTACGGAAGTGATCGGCATTCGTTCCCAGATATTCCTCAATGTCGAAACGAAGAGGCATTCCGCAGCTCTGGCAATATTGTTTATCTGCTATTTGATCCATACTACAAAAATACAATGCCTATCTCAGATTTAGTTATCCGAAATAGGCATCTTTATAGAAAGACACTATTTTTTCACGAAAGACACTGCTATATTGCACCGTTCTGAATCTGAGAAACGGAAAGATATTTTCTCCTCAAGCCCTCTTTCAGCCACCAATTGATCTTACCCAACGGGAAATTGAGATATTGCTCCTTATCCAAAGCGGTTTTCTTAGTAAAGAAATTGCTAACAAACTTTGTATCAGCATATATACTATAAATATCCACCGACAAAATCTTTTGCATAAATTGGGGGTACAAAACTCTATTGAAGCTATCAATGTAGGTCTGGAGCTCGGTGTACTGAACTAATTATACAATCTTCTTCCACCAGTTAAAACGCCACAAGTAGATAGCCGAGAATAGAAGAATAGAAAGTATAGGGTAAGTAGTTTGCCAGATACCAAGCGTGCCACTTCAAACATGCCTCTTCCGTATCCAGCAGGTTATTATACTCTAGCCTCTTGATTGAACTATTTGCTGCCAACTTCTCCATCGCCCGGAAACTATCAGCCGGAGTTATAGCCGATGAATAGATATGGAAATCAATATCCCGATGCTTCACTAACAATCCCATTTTCAAAGAACCTACCAAATTTATTTCCGCTCCTATCGACTTCCATATATTAATAATGTCCGTCTTACGAACCACTTCCCATGCTTTCTGCTGATTTTTTGCTGCTAATTCTATTATCTCTTTCATTGTTTGTTGATTTTGGGGCAAAGGTAGAGAGAAATGATAAAGAAGAAAATTGTTATTTATAGCTATTAGAAACCAATCAAAGGAAGCACTTCAATCAAAGCATCTTTATCATTTCAAACTGTTTTCCTTTTGCAACAATCTTCTTTGCCGCCAAGAAATGGGTAATAGCATCACATGAAAGTTCAGTATTTATAATCTTTATCTGAGTACTATTTATTAACCTAATTATCTCTTCAAACAGCACGGTTCCTATTCCTTTTCTTCTGTAACCTTTATCAACTGCTATTTGGGTAATATCTCCTGACTCCGGTTCAAATATACAATATCCCATTAAACTATCTTCAGCAAATATTCCTAAAGTAATAAAACCTTCAGGTACTCTATTTATGGCTTCAAAGCTATTTTGCCATGAAGGACGGAAATCCCAAAAATCAGAAACAGAATAGTCAGCAACATTAATTTCCTTTATAATATAAGGAGAAACGGAGTTCTGCATTTGAAGGCAAGTACTTACTTTCTCTTTGTCCTCTACAAAATAATTAAACTCACGAATAACTTCAAACCCTATATTTCGATAAACAGATACAGCTTTCGTATTATGTTGCAATACTTCTAATAAATACTGCTGAATGCCTGCTTCTTTCAAATATGGAATGGAATATTCGAATATTCGTGTAGCCAATCCTTTTCCTCTGTACTCTTTCAAAGTCCCGGTTCCTGTGTCATAAGCGGTCTGAACGCCATAATAAATTCCGATACCGTTGAAAGTGAAAGCTACTATCCTATCACTTTCGAATGCAGCGAATGAAAGTTTAGGATTGAATCCTCGCCTTTCTAACATCCTCTGGAGTTGCACTTTGTCCTGCTGAACTTCATATTCAGCAAAGGTCTGTTCAAAGGTAGTGAATAAAATATCAAAACTGATATTGGCTAAAGATTTTATTTCTATCATAATATATTTCCTATTATACCTGCATTTTTTTCAAATATAAAGCATTTTTCCCAATTCTTTCCAGATTCCCTCCTCATCTTTGCAATACAGGAACCAATAAAGCATTAATCATTAAAAATAAAGAAGTATGAAAAAGTTAGTAATGTTATTAGTCTGTATGTTCACGATGCACACAATGGTAATGGCAGACAACGATAAGCCTATCCAAATGAATCAACTTCCGGCAAAGGCACAGACGTTTATCAACACCTATTTCAAAAACAATAAAGTTGCGTTGGCTAAGCAAGAATCAGAACTATTCGACAAAAGTTATGATGTGGTATTCACTAATGGCGAAAAACTGGAGTTTGACAAGGCTGGAGAATGGACAGAAGTACAATGCCGCCAAAGTGAAGTTCCGGCACAAATCATTCCGGAAGCCATCCGCAACTATGTGAAAACTAACTATCCGGATACAAAGATCCTTCAGATTGAACGAGACAAAAAAGAATATGAAATCAAGTTATCCAATCGTTGGGAGATCAAGTTCGACTCCAAAATGAGAGTTATTGATATCGACGATTAATTAAAAACAAGGATTTCAACCCATCATATATTCCCGGAACTATCCACCAACGGAAAATGTATCAACTTCGTTCCCGGACGTGGCTGAGTAACAAACCCAATAATCTCTTTCCTCATTCAACACCCGCGAAAACATTCGATGACGTGTACTTATAGAGATAGTGGGACAAAGCGTTATGCACTATTTTTGATACCCGAGTAGTTACTGCAGAGGTGGAGAAAAAAGCCCCTCATCCCCACCCATACCTGCTGATTTTTTATAATTTTGCACATTATCTAAAATATTACACAGTGAGATACAAACGTTGGATTTATTTAGCCATTACTTTCATCATTATATTAGCCGGCTTAGCCTCCCGAAAATATAGTGATATATTACCTGAGTTTATTGCCGAGTACGCCGGCGATACCCTCTGGGCAGCCATGGTATATTTCGGAACCCGTTTCCTTTTTCCTTCGGTAACTATACTCAAAGCCTCCACCATATCTTTATTATTCTCTTACTTCATAGAGATCAGCCAATTATACCAGGCAGACTGGGCAAACGCTATACGAAACACCACGCTTGGCGCCTTAGTCCTCGGGCATGGTTTCCTGTGGTCGGATATGGTATGCTACACAGTAGGAGTAGTGGCATCTGCCGCTTTAGATTATTACGCATCATTCTTGAGTTACAAGCTATTAACCAAGAAATAATTTTAGTGAAAGAGTAAATCATTGCAAGCAAAAGAACATTTCAACCGGTTCAGTATTGTTGTATGGCTTATTTGGCTGATACCTTATTGCATCGGGATTTATATGGGGATGAAACTACATAGTTAAAGCAGTCTTAAACTGTAACAATATCCTTTCCAAAAGGTGTTAACGCCAATGCTGCAAGTTTAAAATGCTGCAACCCGAAAGGAATACCGATAATCGTAATGCAAAGGAACACTCCAAATGTCAAGTGAGAAAGACTGATCCAAATACCTCCCAAAAATATCCATACCACATTCATCAAAACATAAAGGCAGCCCCCGGAACGTTCTCCACTACGAACCTCTTTGCCAAAAGGCCATAACGCCAATCCTGCCATCTTCAATGTTTGCATGCCAAAAGGAATACCAACTATAGTAACCATCAGTAACAAACTTGAAATAAGATATTCCACTGCCGTGACAATACCTCCGAATATCAGCCATAAAATGTTCAATAAACAACCCATAATCCTAGTTTTTTAGTTCTATACGCAAATATAGTGTTATTTCTTTGATAATAAACTTCAAAGATATCAATTTAAGAGTCCCAATCGCTAAACTCAAAGCTCAACTGTTCCCAAACACCCCCTTTTTCTTCCCCTTCTTCACGAGGGTTAGAGACCGAAAGACCAATCAGACGAATAGGATGGTTTTCATACTCCACTTCCTTCAGAAGCTGTTTCGCCAGAGGGAGTATGACATCAAGTGTCAGCAGTTCTTTAGATTGCGTGATACTACGGGTTATCTGGCTAAAATCATGGAACTTAATTTTCAGAGTCAGTGTATTTCCCCTAAAGTCCTTACCTTCCAGTCGGCTTACTAATTCTACTGCGGTATGATATAGCTCAATGATGACAGAAGAACGCTTGTTTATATCCTTTTCCAGCGTATGCTCGCAACCGATAGACTTACGAATCTGTACCGTCTCAACAGGGCGCAGGTCTATACCCCGGGAAAAATCATAATAAATAGCTCCCACTTTCCCAAATTCACGGGTCAACGTCTCTAAAGACCGGGCACGCAGATGCTCGCCATTATGAATACCCAAGGAATGCATCTTCTTAGCAGTTACCGGACCTACTCCCCAAAAACTTTCAATAGGAAGACGCGAAATAAACTCTAATGCCTGATTAGGATGGATGGTACACAAGCCATCCGGCTTACGATAATCGGAAGCTATTTTAGCAAGGAATTTACTATAAGAGATACCTGCTGATGCAACCAGATTCAATCTTTCTCTAATCTTTTGCTTTATTTCTTTTGCAATATCTACAGCAAGCTGAATCCCCGGTTTATTCACCGTTACATCTAGAAAAGCCTCATCCAAAGAGAGGGGTTCAATGATATCTGTATATTCATGGAAGATTTCGTGTATCTGACGGGAGACGGACTTATAAACATCCATTCTTCCGGATACAAAAATAAGCTGGGGACATAAACGTTTCGCCTTCTGAGAAGACATGGCAGAACGGACCCCGTAACGACGGGCTTCATAACTGGCTGCTGCCAC
>OHES01001112.1_pt1 | contig 13414 bp, 5 predicted proteins | sample 1567371 | NCBI WGS metagenome assembly OHES01 (sample SAMEA3879533, study PRJEB24766) | human gut metagenome | biome: human-associated habitat; feature: feces | place: USA | collected 1985/1987 | reverse complement strand
GATCTCTTTGCACAAAGCCATCCCATCCATTACCGGCATCATCACGTCGCTGATTATCAAGTCAACACTTTGTTCACTTAATATTTGCAATGCCTCTTCACCGTTACCGGCCTTTAGCATCAGATAATCTCCCTTAAGTTGATTAACCATAAAGTTCTGGAATTCTTCATTGTCTTCTACCGAAAGCACTATTCTCCGATGTTCCATATCGGGCAAGGAAACTGCATCTGTAAGCTTTCCGGTATCTTCTGCTACTACTTCCTCTTCGCTATCTTCCTTTAAAGTAATAGACATTTCCTGCCGGACAGGCAGAATGATGACGAAAGCCACATCCCGCTGATCGGTATCAACAAATATCTGGCCTTTGTGTGCTTCAATCAATGTGCGGGCCAAAGGCAGACCGATACCAGTGCCTATGCTGTTTTCATCCAGCTTCACAAACGGATCGAAAATACGTTCAACTTGCTCCGATGGAATGCGGTCACCGTCATTTATCACCGCCAATCTGAAGCTGTCGGCGTAGTTCTCCAGACTAATCTTTATAAAAGTATCGGCATGCTTCAATGCATTATTAAGAAGGTTGCTCAGTATCTTAGTAAACATTTCCACATCTACATCAGCAATCAGCTCTTCATGAAACATATCTTCCTGAAAAGTAATATTCTTCACTTTCGCAGCCGGAGTAAAACGTTTGATGGTTTCGCGAATAACAGCTACTACATCGGCATGTACAAAATTAAGTTGCAAGCCTTTGGCTTCGGCCTTACGGAAGTCCAGCAGCTCATTGACCAGTTTCAATAACCGGTTGGTATTTCGTTGAATAATAGAAAGATTATCATAGTACACGTCCGATGTTTTTATTTCTTTCATCACTTCTTCCAGCGGAGCCTTTATCAGACTTAGCGGCGTTCTTATTTCGTGAGTTATATTGGTGAAGAAGTTGATTTTGGCATTATATAATTCTTTCTCTTTGCTGCGTTCCAATAGTTCCATAGCTTCCACATTGCGTTTCTGCAACCGATTGGTATAGCTCCTTACCATAAAATATATAAGCAATACGAAAATAACGGCGTATGCAATATAAGCCCAAACAGTCAAATAGAATGGAGGAAGAATACGAATGTTCATAGATGTTCCGGCTTCATTCCACGTGCCGTCACTATTCGCTACTTTCACACGGAAGGTATATTTCCCGGGAGAAAGATTAGAATAAGTTACTTGATGTGCCTGACCTACATAAATCCAGTCTTGATCCCATCCTTCCAATTTATAGGCATACTGTGTTCCCTGCGGGGAAGCATAACTTAGTGCTGCAAAACCAATACTGAAAATAGACTGGTCATGAGGCAATGTAATTTGCTTAGTATAGGTAATGGAATATTTAAGCAGAGCATCCTCTCCGCCTACGGGAACTTCGACATTATCTATCTGGAAGCTATTGAAAATCACATTGGTTGGTGCCAAGGACGAAAGCAATTTATCTGCTTCAAAAGCAACGAATCCTTTTACTCCTCCAAAATACATCTTGCCCGATTTACTTACAAAACCGGACTTATAGTTAAACTGATCTCCCAACAGACCATCCGAATGTGTATAAGTCTTTATTCTGCCCGATGGTAATTCCAGCCGGAACAATCCTTTGTTGGTACTTCCCCAAATGCATCCGTTAGCGTCTTCTTGCAACTGATAAATGACATTATTAGGCAATCCTTTATCCATGGAGAAATGATCAGTAAAAGAACGAGTCTGCTTATTGTAACGGATTAATCCCGCGCCCTCCGTCCCTATCCATAGTCGATGGCTTCTATCTTCCAAAAGGCAGACCACCATCTTACCGCGAGTAGCGTCTTCTTCCACTACAACCGGATAGTGTTCCCATTTATCCTGCTTTCTGTCGTACGAAAATAATCCTTGTCCTAAGGTGGCAAACCACACTACACCATCAAAATCTTCCAGGATATCATTGACCTGCGAGGATATCTCATTTTCGCAAACACGTATAAAGCTATCTGTCTCGGGCACATAACGATGCAATCCCGTCATGGTTCCAATCCAGATTGTACCGGTATAGTCTTTATAGATAGAATAGATATTATCGTCATGCAACGTTTCTTTCGACAACGAACTCCGGTAATTCTTCAATCTCTTATTCTTCAGATTCAGCACAAACAGACCTTCGGAGAAAGAACCTATCCAAAGATTATCCTCCTCACACAACAGGGCATGTATATTATCGGCAGAAACATATCCTTGCGTAAAGGTCTTATTCACGGGATCAAAACAATTCAATCCTCCGTCCTCAGTACCAATCCAAATGTTACCTTTCTCATCCTCACAAAATTCACTAATGCTTTTACCACTGATAAAATGGCTGCCAGCCACAGGATAGTATTTCTCAAACCGTGCATAAGACTCGGCAAAATAATTCACTCCACCAAAGAAAGTTCCTAACCACATGCCTCCTTCCCTATCTTGATAAATGGAATGAATGGCATTGTCGGAGAGTGAATAAGGATCATTGAACACATGCTGAAAATGCTCGATAGCGCCTGTTTGAGAGGAATAGATATAGAGTCCGCTCTCTGTGCCCAACCACAGGTTTGCATTTTTATCCATATAGATATGACGTACAAACAGGGACTTTCCATCTTCACCCTTATTCAGTAATTCACTAAACTTCCCGTCACGCAGATTAAGCTTCAGCAATCCGTGGCTAACAGTGCCTACAAGCATGGTTTCGGAATCGAGCATACATAGATGGTTCACATCATTGCCCGAAGTATTCTTTTCCGCATTATTAATAAGGATCTGAGTTACTTCCCCTGTAGAAACATTCAGTTTTAAAACTCCCTGCTGATAAGTGGCAATCCAAAGGTGGCCATCCCTATCGAAACAACAATCACGTATTCCCTGCCCCTTTGCCAAATAGCGATCCAATGAATAAAAACGTACTTCTTTTTGAGGAGTCACACAAAAGATACCCTTATCAGAGACTCCCAACCACATATTCCCTTCTTTATCACGCACTATAGTGCGCACAATACCAGTAATAGCCAAGCCCTTTTCAGTCTTAACCGACAAACCGGTAAAGCTATCGAAAACCGGATTATACAAGAAGACACCGATGTCCGTACCTATCCATAGCATTCCGTCCGCATCTTCGGCTAAAGAGAAAATAGCGTCACTCTTCAAACTTTTATCATCTGAAATCCCCCGCTTATATACTTTAAATGAATTGCCATCATATCGGTTCAATCCATTTTGCGTACCAAACCACATGAAGCCTTGACGGTCTTGCAAAATAGCATACACCATATTCTGAGACAGACCATCCTCCACTCCTAAGTTTTTGAAATAAAAATTGGAGTATTGAGATGCAGCACATATACCGGACAAAAGAAAAAGTGGCATCAATAAGGTTAAAAATAGCCGAAGTTTATGCATGTTTCCATTGTATTTATTGGGCAAAGATAATTGTTTAGGTGAAACGTAAAAGTCTTATAAGTGCTAATTAACAAGCCTCCAATAAGATTGAGCCGATATTCTTATTTAATGAGATGATATTCTTAATCAAACTTCAAAATGTGCCCTACTTTTGCACAAAACCCAAAACTAATTAAGTTATGAAACACTTTTTATCGCTCTATCTGGGCTTCTTATTAGTAATAGCCACGCCTGTTTCCGTATATAGTTCAAATAAAACGGTGACCATTGAAAGCTTGCTACAAGAAATGGTAGACCGCAACAATCTGCCACAATATCCCAATCCCTACTACACTTGCAAGCAATTCAGCAGCTATGATCGCGCTACTACGGTTCCCGGTGATAAAAGCTGGTTTGCCAACTGGGACCGTTCCATGTTTATACGTATCGACAGTCTTCATGGAAGGAAAGAATATGTCATGATGGACACAGAAGGTCCGGGAGCCATCGTCCGCTTCTGGATGACATTTTCAGGCCCGGACTCAGGGAAAGGTATTCTGCGTATCTATTTTGATAACAATCCCAAACCTGCCATTGAAGGAAGCGCTTTCGACGTAATAAGTGGAGGATTATTAGCGGGTACTCCGCTTTCCACTTCTGTTTCCGACTTAACTAACTACGGTATGCGGGGACACAATCTTTATCTGCCGCTACCCTACGGCAAACATTGTAAGGTGACTTACGAAAGTAAAAACATCAAAGATCCCGGAGCCAAAACCGGAGGAGAAGCAGTTTATTATAATATCAACTACCGCACGTATGCATCTGGAGCCCCGGTAACCACTTTCTCTGTTAAAGAGTTAAGTAAAAACCAAGCGTTATTGGCAAAAGTGCAAAAGCAGTTGGAACAGCGTACAGTAATAATGCCCGAAAAGGCACAAGTAACCCATCTGACAGGTGAAATACAGCCCGGACGGTCTATCTCTGAAAAGTTAGAAACAACCGATGCCGCCATCCAGAAATTAATGTTCCGCGTTCTTGCCACGAATCAGGAACAAGCATTAAGGAGTACCATTCTAACCATCAGCTTCGATGGAAATCGAACGGTAGAATGTCCTATAGGAGACTTTTTCGGTACAGGGTACCAAATACGTCCTTCGAACACCTGGTACACACACGTAGATGCCGAAGGTATGATGTCGTGCTTCTGGATAATGCCTTATAAAAAGGCTTGCACCGTATCCATTGAGAACCGCGGCAACCAACCCGTCACTATCAAAACAGGAGAAATTGTCACTGCCCCCTACGCCTGGGATTCCAACACGCTATACTTCGGATCTTCCTGGAAGCAATTCACTCATCTGACTACCGGCGAGTTCAAGAGTAACGAAGGAGACGGAGATCCCTTCGACATAAACTATGTCACCCTCAAAGGCAAAGGTCTCTATGTGGGAGACGGACTGACTCTGTTCAATACCGTTGACGCCTGGTGGGGAGAAGGTGACGAAAAAGTATACGTAGATGGAGAAGACTTCCCCTCCCACATAGGTACCGGCACTGAAGATTACTATGGATATGCCTGGTGTCGCCCCGAACGCTTCTCGAACCATCCTTTCATAGCACAACCCGATGGTAGTGGAAACTTTCATCCCGGATATACAGTAAACCTCCGCTTCCGCAGCCTGGATGCCATACCATTCAATAGTTCTTTGAAATTTGATATGGAAATGTGGCACTGGGTAAAGGCTACTATCAACTTTGCACCCGTCACTTACTGGTATATCAGCCCGGAAAGCGCTCCACAAACTCCTTCCGATCTGAAAGATGCCGAAGAACCGGTAGCTCTCAGCTTAAAGGATTTAGAGATTCCCGACCAATGGTTTAAAGGGAATACACATGCTCACAGCAACTATTCGGATGGAGATTCTCCTGCTACGGAAGTTATCCGGTGGTATAAAGAACATGACTATAACTTCTTATTCGTAACAGACCATAACTACGCATTATTGCCGGATTCTATCTATCCTCACCGGGAAGCTGCATTCCTTCTCATTCCCGGTAACGAAATAAGTGATGTCAGGGCCATTCATTGCAGTGCATTGAATGTACGCAATGCTTCCGTACTCAACCCTGCACTTCAGAGCACCGCCGATATACTAAACTGGCACACCGCCCAAGTACAAAAGAGTGGTGGTGTTCCGGTATTGAATCATCCTAATTTTCTTGCAGGCGTACAAGTACAAGATGTACTGCCTGTTAAAAATCTGAAGCACCTTGAGATCTTTAACGGACATCCATTAGTCTATAATGACGGCAACGAGAAGCATTCTCCTGTTGAAGTAAAATGGGATTCCATACTTATCCACCATCGATTACTCTATGGATTGGCATCAGACGATACGCACAACCTCAAAAAATGGGCAGCCGACAAAGCCAATCCTGGCAGAGGATGGATCATGGTCAGAACCCAAAAACTTACAACCGAGAATGTGATGCAAGCCATCCGAAGCGGCAATTTCTATGCTTCCTCAGGAGTCTTTTTGTCAGAGTATAACTACGACAAGAATACTAAAACCTTATCTGTAAAGATAGACCTCGCTAAAACACGTAGAGAAATGCAAGCTGACAAAAAAGATACCTCCCTTAAATTTAAAATCCAGTTCATTGGATACAACGGAAAAGTATTGCATGAAACGGAAGAAACACAAGCTCGATATAAAGGAAACGATGAAGATAAATATATGAGAGTAAAAGTAACCTGTTATACTCCCGAAAGAACCGGCTGCGCTTGGGGACAACCTATAGAACTAGAAAAGAACTTCTTTAATCAATAAGAACATGAAAAACAAGAAATACATATTACTCATTTCACTGCTAATGATGGGATGCCAGCTTTGTTTCTCCCAAAAGCTGACACGAATAGACATCCATACATCGGATAAAGAAGGTATAAAGATAGAGCACTTCAACGGTTTTCAACAACCGGGATATTCATTGCCATTACTTTCTTTCCGGATGGATAAAAAAGTATTGAATACACTCAGTGGTAAAAAGGTATCAGAAAATGAAATCTCTATTGAAAACAAGATAGATATTAGTTTCAGCAATCCCTCCCTATTACAAGAGGGAGGATTTGCTTTAAATGTTACTTTCCGCAACATCTCTAAAGATACGCTGAAGATTGGGAATGTCGTACCTTTCGGAGAATCGGGCAAACACGTTTATCTGACAGCTGGCGAGAAAGGGCAACCCTTGTCGAGAAGCTATCTCTACCGTCCCGGTTATGCTCCGGTAAACGTTACATTGCCCGATAATCTTTGGGAACTGGGAATGGGAATCATTGATATAGACAATGGCAGCAGCGTGGTTGCCATTGCCCGCAGGGACAGAACAAACTCCAACAATTTCCGGGCCGGACGCTTTGAGACCACTCTCTATCCGGGAGGAATACTCTCTTATAATCTCTATATGGATTCCTACATAGGACGTTGGCAAGAGGGACTAAGATTGATGTTCAATGACCGAAAACTCTACGACTTGCCGGCAGGCAAGAAATTCGACAATACCCTCTATGAACGTGAAGACTTGAAATGGGTGCGCCACATGTATGTGGGTCACTTCACGCAATATTGGAATAACTATGTATATGACACCGTAAAAGAAAAATATACCTTGGATGATTTTGATTCCCTTACCCGAAAATACTTCGGTGGAAACGATCATTATATGGTGTGGTGTGGATGGCCGGTTATCGGACTCGATCAGCGTAATCAATTTGATCTGACCCGTGCTCTTCCCGGTGGGATAGCCGAGCAAAAGAAGATGACTGACAGATACAAGAAAATGGGAACCAGAGTTTTCACTCACTTCAATCCTTGGGACTTACCTGCTTCTAAAGAAGCCCTCTTGGGAGGTACAAACTATGAGAATTCACCGGAAACCGTATCCAAAATATGCTCGGAAGCCGGATATTCGGGACTGATGTTCGATACTCGTAGTGAGGCAGGCAAATGGTTTCAAGATATGCTGGATAAGCACAACACCGGAGTTACCATATTTCCTGAAGGTATGGCTACCCCTGCAAATATGGAATATTGCCTCATCGGACGTACACACGAGGCTCTTTCAATGGCTCCCTTCCTCAACTTGATGCGTATGATAAAACCCGAGTTTAAAATCTATCGTCAAAGTACCATTCAAGAGACAGGTAGCAGACGACGGGATCCTGCTTTAGCTTTTTTCAACGGACATGGTGTAGAATTTCAACTATTTGTCCCACCGGAGCTTGATTGGGTGCAGGATATGTATGCTTTTACCGGTAAAACAGCCCGCATTCTACGCGAAAACAGCGATAACTTCCAAACAGCAGACTGGACACCATTACTACCCACAGCCACAGATAGTATTTGGGTTAACGAATGGCCGTTGGGCGATAAAACTATCTATACCATATATTCACTCCGCACTGACGGATATAAAGGAATGCTATTTGAAGCCATTCCGGCAGAAGGCTTTCATTACGTAGATTTATGGAACCATTGTGAAGCTACTATTCGGCAGATAGGCTCCAAGTATATCATTGAGGCTGATATCGAAGGATTTCCGGCAGAATATTTAGGTACGGATGCAGAAGCTGCCGTAGGAGCTTTTGCCCGCCTGCCCAAGCTGCTACAAGCTAAAGAAGTGAATAAAACCATCAGTCTATCATCAGCCAAAGAAGGAATAATCAAGATATGGCAAGGTGCTCCCGGCTATGACAAAACTCCTATCTACGAATCAAACCAAAGAAAAGTCACTATCTCTATGCAGCAGCTGCGCAAAGGAGGATATGAGGGAGATTTAATAATCCAATTGTTTCAAGGTAACAGTCTGGAAGATGAAATCATCCTAAAAGGCACTGCCACTGCAATCACTCAACCGATAAAAGCCATCTACAAGAAAAGTAAGAAGCAAGGCAGCTATAGTTCTCCTGTTGTGGAAGCAAAGCTCGAACTTGACAAAGACCTTTTACACATCAATGCCAAACAGGGAGAGGAAGTTATTGTTTATCCACAAGATATGCGTACCTATCCCAAACTGCATCTGCCAATAGGAAAACAGACTCTAAAACTAATAGATAAATTCGGTTGGTACGAGGGTGATTTCGTATTACTAGTAAAGCAGGGAAACATAACGTTGGATAGCACTAACTTATACATGCCCTACAACCATCCACGTATCTACTCCGGCTCCGAACGAACCGAAAAAGCCACCTCAGCACCTAAAGGAATGGTTTTCGTAAAAGGTGGAGAGTTCATGTTCAAGCCTACTCACTACTACGACTGGCTTTGTAACCATCCGGTGCAAGATACAGCCACGATAGTAAAAGTTCAGAGTCTATATATAGACAAATACCCCGTAACCAACAATGAGTTTTTCGCCTTTATGAAAGCCAGCCACTACCAACCTGCCGAAACAGAAAACTTCTTGAAACATTGGAAAAACGGTGCTCCAGTGGTAGGAGAAGAAAACATGCCGGTAGTATTTGTTTCTTACGAAGATGCTAAAGCCTATGCGAAGTGGGCAGGCAAACGGCTCCCAACTGAAAAGGAATGGCAATATGCAGCGCAGGCAGGAGATGTAAAAAGGGTATATCCTTGGGGAAATGAAATGGATTCTACCAAATGCAATCCGGGCAACGGCATCCTGGAACCAATAGGGAAACATCCTCAAGGTGCCAATCCATTAGGCATTGAAGACCTTGTAGGAAGCGTTTGGCAAATGACCAATGATTGGTACCGTTCAGGAGTACGTTCCTATATTATGTTGAAAGGATCACCTTATTTCAGTGCCAAAGCTAGTTGGTGGTATGTACAAGGTGGCGCAAAACCACTTACTAATCGCCAACAATGGTTCCGTATGTCACAAAGTTATGAACGCAATGGAACAGTCGGCTTTCGATTAGTAATGGATGCTGAGGAAAGGTGATAGAGTAATAAGATGATAAGTGTACTAACTTATCATCTTACCTTCAATTCCTGAATCAAGTTCCCCGCCTTGCCATACTTCTCAATCATGAACAAGATGTAGCGTACATCCACTCCGATGGTGCGCTGCATCTTCGGTTCATAGAGGATATCACTACTCATGGCTTCCCAGTTTCCATCGAAAGCCAATCCTAAAAGTTCTCCTTTGGCATTGAACATAGGACTACCGGAGTTTCCGCCCGTAATATCATTGTTTGAGATGAAGTTTACCTTCATTTCCCCCTTTTCATCGGCATATTTACCAAAATCTCCGGAAGAAAGGAGAGAGAGAATCTCGGGCTGAACTTCAAAATCGACATCACCTACGTGGGCTTTGACTTTCTCTAAAATACCTTTTTGCGTAGTGTAATAATCATATTCTGCTCCATCAAAGGGAGTATATCCGCACACAGTACCAAAACTCAAACGCATGGTAGAGTTAGCATCGGGATAAAAATTGCGGGAAGCATACATCCTGCGTATGGCGGCATTCAGCAAGCGTTCATTACGGACAATTTCGCTGGATGCTTGTTGCATATGCATATTCGTCTCAAATAGTTTCGTAAGCATATCTATACCTAGAGCCATGGCAGGGTCATCATAGATATGATAGGTCGTATCTTGTTCTAAGAAGCGTTTCAGCCCACGGGGGGTAATCAACTCAGAATGTGCATAAAGACTATCCACGAATGTGCGGTCATTACCATTATACTTCGTTGCAATTGTCTGATAGATCTCCGGCAAATAGGTAGAATCTATTTTGGAACGATATTCTTTCAGTAATGACGTGAATACTTCTTTATCAATTTCTAAATCAAGGTTAGCATATTTTTCTACAATCGCTTTCAGATTGGCAACCACCGTCTTTTCTTCTCCTTCAAAATCGAAATTAAGGATGGTCAAGGCGAGTTGTATCAATTCCGGTCCATTCAGGAAAGACTCTACAAAATAGGCTTGAGCACGATTGGCTTCACGACGGCTCTTGTAATTCAACTCTAGATCAGAAAATAGATGCAGCAGTTGCTCACGTTCCTCGGGTGTCTGTTGAATCCAACGACGGAGTTCCTGCTCCATATCCCGCTTCTTTTCTAAGATATGGAGTTTACGGATTGCCAGATTGGTGCCGATACTGTTTTTCCAGTAGTTAGAGCTTTCATCGTATTTGGAGGCATATTTGATGCGTATACTATCACGAGCTTCCATTTCACGCTTCCAAATAGCCTGCTTCACGCCGCGTACATCAATTTGCGCTTGATTGGTATTATTCATCATTTCTTCAATGCCAAAAGAGGACAAGTATCGCTCCGTGCGCCCCGGATAGCCCATCGTCATACAAAATGAACCTTCTTTATAGCCATCAAGTGAAATGGGAGCCACATACTCAGGACGGTAAGGTACATTATCGGTAGAGTAATCAGCAGGACGATTATGCTTATCGGCATAAATGCGGAAGACACAAAAGTCACCTGTGTGGCGAGGCCAAACCCAATTGTCTGTGTCCCAACCAAACTTACCGACTGACGAAGGCGGTGCAAACACCAAACGGACATCATTGTAATCACGATAAACAGAAAGCCAAAACTCATTGCCGGCATAATAGGCATCCACAATGCCTATCAAAGTAGAATCTTTATGAGATACTTCCTCACCGATAACCAACATCGTAGAATCTACCGCACTCGTACGTTCGGACTCACTCATGCCCGGCTCTAACGCACCAAGTACGCGTTTAGTTACATTCTCCGTACGCAACAGAAAACGAACATAAAGTTCAGGATTGGGCAATTCCTCGTTCCGGTTATGAGCCACGAATCCATCTTTCAGATAATCGTGCTCCACCGAAGAGTGTTGCTGCACGCTACTAAAGCCACAATGATGATTCGTGAACACCAATCCATCTTCAGAAACAACTACCCCGGAACAAAAACCTCCGAAACTGACAATAGCGTCTTTCAGTGATGGACGTTTAGGACTATATAGTTTACTCGCAGGCATCTGCAAGCCAAGCTCTTTCATTGCCTCTTGAGTCTGTTTATTCAGATTTCCCAGCATCCACATCCCTTCATCCGCTTGCCCGTGCAGTGCAAAGAGACAACAAGCAGCCATAATCAAATTTCTCAGTTTCATTCCTGTCTGTTATTTATTATTCGGTAATCAGCCTCAACTTTTTGGCTCCTGTGCGTGCTTTAAGCCATTCTGTGATCTTATCTTTCTCGCGTGCATCGGGATGTTTACCGAATTTCAATACGGCAAGGGTAACGGTATCTGCCCGTATAGTGTCCACAGTTGTCTCAATAGCCTGAGAGATGGAGATGGACTTCACTGAAGGATAAAGCACTTTAAGTTCCGGCACAATTGTTTTGCCCAATTCATCGAATGATTTATATCGTTTCAAACTTTTCTCCAAGTCCGTAATCTTCTGAGTTTGTTCCACGAGACGTTGTTCACTGTTCTTATAGAAATCTTCCATTACCATGGCCCGGATAGAGGAGATATCCACGGCTTCATTATTCATTCCTTGCAGTACAATCAACTTGGTATCATTCAGTTTATAATCCTTCATTTTACTACGGGCTAAGGCAATGGAAGCTTCTGGCACCTCCTGCCCTATCAAAACGACACGTATTTCGTGTCCTTTACCTTCATGCCGTATGTTCTTGTCCAAGACCTGGGTATTCTCAAAAGAAAGTTGCTCCGTTATAAAACGATTAGCAGCACTCTCAAAGAAGGTATCTTGAATAATACCGACTGTCAGATACACAGCGGGGCACATAGTAAGGAAGGCTATCAGTATAATATATTTCCGTACTTTCTTTTCGCGGTTCTTATCTACAAATTCCTTTTGTTGGAAATGCATCACCCGTACCCCCAGGAAAGTGGCAAGACTGATAAATACCGAATTAATAAAATAAAGATAGAAGGCTCCGAGGAAATAAATCAGGTTACCCGTAGCCAATCCGTAGCCTGCCGTACAGAGAGGAGGCATTAAAGCTGTGGCAATGGCAACACCCGGTATTACATTCCCTTTTTCTTTTGTAGAAAGCGCCGTTACACCTGCCACCCATCAACGCAATGAGTACATCATAGATTGTGGGTGATGTGCGTGCCAAAAGTTCCGACTGACCCTCGGCAACCGGACTCACCAGAAAGAATATAGTAGCAGTCGTTACACTGAATAGTGTCGTTATCAGGAAACTTTTCAGCGAACGCTTCATCAGTTCGAAGTCATTCAAACCTACAGAAAGTCCCACACCCATAATAGGTCCCATCAAAGGAGAAATAAGCATGGCGCCGATAATCACAGCAGTTGAGTTTACATTCAACCCCAACGATGCCATAAATATGGCAAATATCAGAATCCATAAATTAGCTCCTTTGAACTCAACTCCTTTACGAATAGAATCGACCGTCTCAAATTCATTATCCTTGTCTTTGCGTAAATCAAGATACTCCTTTATAAAGCTCTTAATGGCAAATGTATTTCTTTCTTTCGGGCTAGGTGTCTCCATGACGTAATCTATTTTTTGATAAAACGATTAATGATCGGTATTTGTCTAAGCGGCATATCGTGCTTCACTATATAAGCAATAAACATCAGCAATAATACAGTACGGAATGACATACGCAGGAAGATATTCTCAATCGGAATATATTCGGCAGCTACACAAAGCACCGCTGCCAACAGTACATAACTGCCTATCGCCTTCAAATCATACTTGATGGGGTATTTCTTCTGACCGACAAAGTAGGACAACAACATAGCTACCCCATAGCCGCAGAAGCCTGCCCAGGCGCATGCCATATAGCTGTACTTAGGAATCAGCAATACATTTATCAATACAAGTATTGTGCAACCTATCAATGAGAAATAAGCTCCCCAACGTGTTTCGTCTATCAATTTGTACCAGAAAGAAAGATTGAAGTAAATACCCATGAAGATTTCCGCAGCCATCACAATAGGCACTACCCGCAGTCCCGGCCAATAA
>OHES01001109.1_pt1 | contig 13465 bp, 4 predicted proteins | sample 1567371 | NCBI WGS metagenome assembly OHES01 (sample SAMEA3879533, study PRJEB24766) | human gut metagenome | biome: human-associated habitat; feature: feces | place: USA | collected 1985/1987 | reverse complement strand
AATCTGGATTGACTGCTAAATCGTGGGGATACGAAATTGAGAATACATCCGGATCAGCAAAGATTACTTTTACAAACTCTAACATTAATAAAGGTGTACCAATCGCTATTATTTTGCAATATGGTCATGGGACTGGTACTGGAGGCTGGGTTCAAGGGAGAGATTATATCAATCCTGCGATTCAGCCTATTTTTGACAAAATGGCAGAAGAGGCCTGGAGGGAGGTTACTAAGATATGAGTACGACTATTGACAACAGAGTCTTGGAGATGCGGTTCGACAATAAGCAGTTTGAGAGCGGAGTCGCAACCAGTATGTCAACTCTCGATAAGCTCAAACAAAAGTTAAATCTATCTGGTGCCTCCAAAGGGTTGGAGAATGTCGGTAAGGCTGCTAAAGGTGTTAGCTTTGCAGGAATGAGCAGTGGTATAGAGACAGTTCAGGCTAAATTTTCAGCACTACAGGTCGCTGGTGTAACTGCTTTAGCAAACATCACTAACCAGGCTGTTAACACTGGTAAACGTATGATATCAGCATTAACTATAGATCCGGTTAAAAGCGGTTTCCAAGAATACGAAACTCAGATTGGTGCTATTCAGACAATTCTATCCAATACAAGGCAGGAAGGCACTAATGTTGATATTGTAAATAAGGCTTTAGATGAGCTAAATACATATGCCGATAAGACGATTTACAATTTTACGGAAATGACTCGTAATATCGGTACGTTTACAGCAGCTGGTGTAAAACTTGATACCTCAGTTAATGCTATTAAAGGTATTGCGAACTTGGCCGCAGTTTCTGGATCAACTTCTCAACAGGCATCTACTGCGATGTATCAGCTTTCTCAGGCATTGGCGGCAGGTAAAGTTAGTCTTATGGACTGGAACTCAGTTGTTAATGCCGGTATGGGTGGTAAGGTATTTCAGGACGCACTTGTTAGAACGTCTGAACTTTTGGGAACAGGCGCTAAACAAGCTATTGATACATATGGCAGCTTTAGAGAAAGCCTAACAAAAGGTGAATGGTTAACGACCGAGGTATTAACTGAAACTCTTAACCAATTGTCTGGCGCATATAGTAAGGCCGATCTTATTGCCCAAGGTTATAGCGAATCTCAAGCAAACGATATTATGGCTTTAGCGAAGGACGCTGAAGACGCTGCTACAAAAGTAAAAACATTCACACAGCTGATAGATACGGTAAAAGAATCTCTCCAATCTGGATGGGGTCAAACTTGGAGAATACTTGTCGGTGATTTTGAAGACTCCAAAGAATTGTTCACTGGAATTTCAGATACCATTGGAAAGATGGTTGAATCATCAGCGAAATCTCGTAACGAATTATTGGAAGGCGCGATGTCTTCTAACTGGGATAAGCTTGTAAAAAAAATAAATGAAGCTGGTGTAGAAACCGATACTTTTGAGGAAAAAGTTAGATCGATTGCTGAGGACCATGGCGTTAATATGGACGAGATCATAAAAAAATATGGTTCTCTAGAAAAAGCTTTTCAATCTGGTGCCATATCTTCTGATATTTTAAAAGAAGCTGTTAGCGGATTAAAAGGCGAACTTGTAGATTTAAGTGGAGTCGAAGCCGGTTTATCGAAAGGTAATACAGGAGACGACGTAACAAAAGTACAAAAAGCATTACAAAGCCTTAACTATGATATTGGCGATTCTGGTGCTGATGGAATTTTCGGAAGTGCCACAGAGTCAGCTATTAAAGCTTTTCAGGAAGCTAACGATTTAGAAATAACAGGTATCGTTGATGACGCTACATTAAAAGCGCTAAATGAAGCAAACGAATCTACGAATAAATTAAAAGACAACATAGATGGTCTTATCGATGGAATAACCGAGCTTGGCGGTAGAGAAAAAATTATAGAGGGTTTGAAAAATATATTCAAATTCCTTGGAGATATAATAAAACCGATAAAAGAAGCTTTTAGAGAGATATTTCCACCTACTACAGTCGACCAAGTAGTAAGTATGATTGATAGATTCAAAGCTTTCACTGATACTTTAAAAGTAAGTGAAGGCGCTGCATCTAAAATAAAATCTACATTTAAAGGAATCTTTTCCGCTATCGATATTGTTATAGAGGCTTTTAAAGCTGTTGGAAAAGGCGCTCTAGATATTATTGGAAACTTCACCGGACTTGGTGGAGGAATACTGGATGCAACGAGTTCTTTTGGAGATTTTATCTCGAATGTGAGAGACTCCATAGTAGAAGGAAATCTGTTTGGCGACGCAGTTGATAAAATTGTTGGATTTCTTAGCAACGGGATTTCAAAAATAGCAGAGTTTGGACGCTCACTTATTGAGAGTTTTAAGATTTCTCCTACACTTCAAGGTTTTCTTGGCTTCTTTTCCGGTCTATGGAACACTATAAAGTCGGTTGGCGCGGCCATCGGAGAAGCTTTTTCCGATATAGGTAATATGATAGCCGATGCCTTTGGTAAAGGCGATATTTTCGAAGTATTAAACAGCGGATTGTTTGCTGGAATATTACTAGCCATAAGAAACTTTATTAAAGGATTATCTGATCCATTCGAAAAAATAAGTTTCTTAGATAACGTTAAAAAAATACTTGATGGCGTTAAGGGAAGTTTGGAATCATGGCAACAGAATCTTAAAGCCGGAACATTGCTAAAAATAGCGGGTGCTATTGGAATACTGGCAGCGGCTCTTTTTGTCATATCTGGAATAGACGAGGATAAACTCGGAAGTTCTTTAGGCGCAATAGGCGGTTTGTTTGTAGAGTTGATATCTGCATTAGCAGTGCTTGAAAAAATAAACAGCAAAAGTGTCAAACCTTTATCTGGTATAGTATCAAGTTTGTCAGGTATAGCTAGAACTGTTCAGATGATTGGACTCGGAGCAGCTATTCTTATATTAGCAGGCGCTATGAAAATTATAGCTGGACTTGATTGGAACGGTGTAGCAAAAGGCCTCGTTGGTATTGGTGGAATGGTAGCTATACTCGTCGCGGCTGCTAAACTTATGAATACCGAAAGTAAGTCTATAACCAAATTTGCTGGACAGATGCTTATCATGTCAGCTGCGGTTGGCATTTTGGCTGCTGTTGGTAAGAGTTTGGGTTCTATGAGTTGGAACGAATTAGCTAAAGGTGGAGCTGGAATATTAGGTATTGTTACAATGCTGGTGTTAGCTTCTAAAATTATGAGCAAGGGTAGTGGATCTATCGCTAAGTTCGGCGGTCAAATGCTTTTGATGGCGTCAGCACTTGCTATATTAACTCCAGTCTTAAAATCATTAGGATCGATGAGCTGGGAGAGTATAGGAAAAGGACTCGTTGTACTTGGAATAGCTTTGGTCGAGCTATCTATTGGATTAAAAGCCATGAGTGGATCTCTTAAGGGGTCTGCCGCATTAGTTGTTGCAGCTGCTGGATTAGCAATTTTAACACCTGTATTGAAATCATTAGGATCTATGAGTTGGGAGAGCATAGTAAAAGGTCTCGTAACTCTTGCTGGAGCCTTTGTAGTAATAGGAGTAGCTGGAGCTCTTCTGAGTCCACTCACTCCGGCAATACTTGGTTTATCCGCTGCGATGGCTATATTTGCTGTAGCTATAGCTGGAATTGGCGTTGGTATACTTGCTCTATCAGCTGGATTCACAGCTCTTGCTACTGCTGGAACTGCTGGTGCCACAGCGCTTGTCGCATCAATAACAGTTATAATCACCGGTATTTTAGGATTGATTCCACAAATTGCTGAAGTAATAGGTCGAGGTATCGTCGAAATCGCAAAAGTTATAGGAGAATATGCACCTCAATTGGCTGAAAGTTTTCTGAAACTGCTCTTAGGCGTTTTAGACGCATTAGAACAGTATGCACCACAGATTGTCGATTCACTTCTCGGTTTTATAATCGGAGTTATTAATAGTCTTGCCGAGCATACTCCAGAATTAATATCGGCAATAATGAATTTTGTCGGACAAGTTGTCAAAGGTATCGTCGATTCGATAGGCAATTTAGATATGGATACTATGCTAAAAGGCATAGGTGCATTCGGAGTAATCGGAATATTGATGAAAGTATTCGCCGGAGCTGGAGCTTTAGCCGGCCCAGCAATGACCGGAGTATTAGCCGTTGGTGCTGTAATAGCTGAGATAGCAGTACTTCTGGCAGCAATCGGTGGGTTATCTAAAATTCCAGGTTTTTCGTCCCTTGTTGAAGCTGGCGGTGGATTATTAGGAAAAATAGGAAACGCAATCGGCAAAGGAATCGGAGCATTCATAGGAGGAATCGGAGAAGGTATTACCGGAAGTTTACCGGAAATAGGTCAAAATATTGCTGATTTCATGGACAAACTAGCTATAGCAAGCGAAAATGCTAGTGGTATTAAATCAGGATCTTTCGATGGCGTGTCCGATTTAATGAGTGCTATGGCAGAGATAGGATTTACAACAGTTGGTACTTCTATCGCTGACATATTCACTCTCGGTGGTACTTCTATGGAGAAGTTTGAGACCGATGGTGTTGCGTTCTTCAATGCTATGAAAGCGATATCGCAAGCTTCTGCTGGAATCACAATAGACGAGGCGGCAATGGGCGCTGTGATAAATGTAGCAACGAAACTTAGCGAATTACAATCGTCATTGGAGCCTATAGGCGGTGTTATGGATTGGTTCTCTGGCAGGGATGACCTCGCGACTTTCGGAACTAACGTCGGTCAATTTATATTCTCAATGAAGAATGCTTTTCTAGGTCTTGACGGAGTATCCTTCAATACGGAAGCTTTAACATCGATCATTACTGGAGCTGCTGAACTGAGTAAACTTCAATCTAGCCTTGAACCAATAGGCGGAGTAATAAGCTGGTTTAAAGGTAGAGACGACCTCGGCACATTTGGAGAAAGTGTAGGAGAATTCATATCTTCCATGAAAGTTGCGTTCTCTGATCTAGAAGGAATTACTTTAAACACAGAAGGATTAACCGCAATAATAAGTGCTACTACTATTCTAGCTAATTTACAATCGTCATTGGAACCTATAGGCGGAGTAATAAGTTGGTTTAAAGGTAGAGATGATCTTGGAACTTTTGGAACAAACGTAGCTCAATTTATATTCTCTATGAAAACTGCTTTTCAGAGTCTTGATGGTGTTGAATTTAATTCTGAAGCTTTGACTACCATTATCGATGGATCAACTAAATTAGCAGGATTGCAGTCAGCACTCGAACCAATAGGTGGAGTAATAAGCTGGTTTAAAGGTAGAGACGACCTCGGCACATTTGGTGTAAATATAGGTCTATTTATAGGATCTATGACAAAAGCATTTTCAAGCTTAGACGGAGTCAAAATAAATACCGAAGCAATCGGCATAATCATCGACGCAGCTACTAAATTATCAGGCTTGCAGTCATCGCTTGAAAATATAGGAGGAGTGGTTGACTGGTTCACTGGAAGGGACGACTTAGGGACTTTTGGGTCTAGTGTCGCTAGCTTTATGGGATCGATGAAAACTGCTTTTGCCGATTTAGGAGATACAAAAATAGATGATGATTCAATTACTTCTATTATAAATGCGGCTACTAAACTTGCTGGATTACAATCTTCTCTTGAGAATATGGGAGGAGTAATCGACTGGTTTACCGGAAAAGATGACTTAGGAACTTTTGGCGAAAACATAGGTCAATTTGCTACAGCTATGGGCAAACTTAAAACCGGAATGGGAGAGGACGGTATATCGGAAGCAGTCGTAACATCCGTAACGAATGCAGGTAGCGCTATTATAGCTCTTCAAGAAGCCCTTCCAGAAGAAGGCTGGTTTGACGGTAAGATGAATCTTGAGGAATTCTCAAAATACGTCGAAAAATTCAGCTCGGCCATGACTACATTCTCAACAGACGCTGCAAACATAAACTCTGATGGTATAAACACCGCCATAACAGCCGCTTATAGGATTAAAAACCTGATTACCGCTTTAGCCGATCTCGATGCAAGTGGTGTTAGTAGCTTTGCAGGTGTTGGAGCCGGAGACGGTCATTTGGTTAATATTGGACAGGCTATAGGTAAGTTCGGAGAATCTGTAGCCGATATCGATATCGCTAAAGTAAACACAGCAGTCTCAGTAGCTTTAAGACTTAAGAGTTTAATAGCTAGTCTGGTGGGTCTTGATACAAGCGGTATTGAAAACTTCAAGATTAATTCCATAGGTAAGGCTATGCAGGACTACGGAAACTCCGTTAAAGATATGGACCCGGGTATAGTCTCATCATCCATATCATCAGCAAATAGACTTAGAAATTTTGTATCAAGTCTTACGGGATTGGATAGTAGTGGTGTTAGTAACTTCAAAATAGGATCTATTGGAACTACTTTGAAGAGCTACTCTAAGTCGGTTGAAAATGTGGACTCTGGTAAAGTTACATCTTCTGTTACTGCGGCAAATAGATTAAAGACTTTTATTCAGGGACTATCAAGTTTGGATTCTAGTGGAGTTTCAAACTTTAAGATAGGAACTATCGGAAGTACTTTAAAAAGTTACTCTGATTCTGTTGCAGGTATAAATGTCGGATCAATATCTAGCTCTATAACAGCGGCTACTAAGATTAAGAATTTTATTAGTAGTTTGGCCGGACTTAACACAAGCGGCGTAGCATCGTTTAAAACTGCTGTATCTACTTTGGGTCAAACTTCTATGAATAGTATTACTAAATCATTTAGTGGTTCAACGTCTAAGATGTCGAACATTGGATCGAACTTAATTACATCTTTCTCTAATGGTTTGAAATCAAAACAAGCATTGGTAACATCAACAGCTACCAATATTATCAACTCGATGCTTAAAGCTATTAGCAGTAAAAGATCCGTATTTGGAACTAATGGCGTTGCTTTAATGACACAATTCGTAAACGGTATGCGAAGTAGAGCTTCAAGTGTTGTGAACACAACAACGTCGATATTGTCTTCAGCAGTATCTTCTACTAGAGGATATTATTCAAGCTTTTATAGTTCTGGATCTTATGTAGCTAGCGGATTTGTAGCAGGTATTCAAGCGAACATTTGGTCGGCGGCAAATGCAGCAGCTTCAATGGCAGCGGCAGCATCGGCAGCAGCTAGGGCTAATCTTGCTATTCATTCACCTTCAAGGGTGTTCATGAAAATAGGTTCATATGTTCCTATTGGATTTGCTAAGGGTATCGGTATGTTCGGAGGATTAGTGAAACAATCTATTTCTAGAATGTCCGATAACGCTGTTAACAGTACTCAAACAGCAATGTCGAGAATTTCGAGTCTTCTTGACGGAGATATCAACACTCAGCCGACAATAAGACCAGTCCTTGATTTGTCTGATATTAAATCTGGAGCTAGTGCAATTAACGGCATGTTGAATGGAACTCCTACATTGGGAGTAATGTCAAGACTAAACACCATAAATTCTATGATGGGTGAAAGAATTCAAAATGGATCTATGGATGATGTTGTTTCAGCAATAAACAGACTTCGTAAAGACTTAGGTAATGTTGGTGGTGTTTCATATAACATTAACGGTCTTACTTATGATGATGGAAGCAATATTACAGAAGCTGTTAAAGAAATTGTAAGAGCAGCCGTGATAGAAAGGAGGATATAAGCTAATGGCGTCAGTTACCAATCTTAAATTAGCGCTTCAGTCTGGTACAGATAGTACATATTACGCTACATGGGACTTTAAAGAACCGGCAAAAATATATGCAGAACAAATTGGAAACTATCGAGTAGGCGAATGGGTAACAATTCAAAGTGGTGCTACATGGTATAACGGTGTTAGCATTTCCTCCTGGGTTTTTAATGAGACATGGAAAATTACTCAGATTAAAGGAGCAAGAGCTGTTCTAGGCAGGAATAAAAGTGGTACTCATAATATTCAGTCCGCTATAAATGTCGGATATCTGATAAAAGATGGAAGTGGTACTGACTTCGGTGATGGAACCAGGTCAGTATCTTTTTTCGCAGCACCAAGAGCTACCTCTTATGTAGATTATTATCAAGTTGAATGGCGTTATAGCACTGGTGATGGAATATTTTTTGTAGGAAGTAATTCACAAGAAAAAGTACACCAATCTACATACACCGTCCCGTCAAATGCGATAAGTGTCATGGTATATGTTAAACCTGTCGCTAAAAAGCATAAGGTGAATGGTAAAGACGTTGCTTATTGGACTGCCACTAAAGCTAGTGCATACTTGAATTTTGCAGGTAATCCTCCTGCTAAGCCTAATGCACCAAGTGTAAAAATCGATAAGTACACATTAACAGCAACTATCGATAACATTGATGATCCTAGAACTGACCAGATCGCTTTTGAAGTTTATAGTGGGGCAACTCGGTTTAAGACGTCGACAGTAAAGGTTCAGACCTGTAGAGCTGTGGCGTCTTTTACTATTAATCCAGGTTCAGACTACAGAGTTCGTTGTAGAGCAGTGAACCTATACGGAAGCGATAAAATCTATGGCGAATGGTCTGATTACTCGAATTCAGCAGGAACAGTACCAGCAGCTCCTAAAGAAATAATTTTCATCAAGGCTACGTCGGACACGTCTGTGCAGCTTAAATGGGAAAAAGTAGAGAATGCTACAAGCTTTACTATCGAATATACAACAAAACAATCGTATTTCGATCAAAATCCTGGAGAGGTTAAAAGCGTGACATCTACTGCTTACCAATATGCTCAGATAACCGGGATGGAATCAGGACAGGAATATTTCTTTAGAGTACGAGCTGTAAACGATAATGGAGAATCGTCATGGACATCGATTAAATCCATAGTTATTGGTAAAAGTCCATCAGCTCCTACAACATGGTCTTCAACAACTACCGCGATTACTGGGGAAGAGTTACTTCTATATTGGGTTCATAATGCGGAAGACGGCTCTAGTCAGACGTTTGCTGAATTAGAGATATATTATGATGAAGAAAAAATAACCCACACTATAGAAAATACCAATGTCGAAGAAGATAAAGATAGAACCAGTTTCTATTCTGTGGATACTACCCAATACAAAGAAGGCACTGTTATAAAGTGGCGAGTTAGAACTGCTGGTGTAACTAAACAGTATGGCGATTGGTCGATACAGAGAACAGTTAACGTTTATGCTCCGGCCACATTGTCCATGAATTTGACTGATAATCAAAATAATATTATCACTACAGTAAATTCGTTTCCTATTTATCTTAAGTGTGAAACTGGTCCTAACACTCAGATGCCAATTGGATATCATGTTGAAATAACATCGAATGAAGTTTACACAACAGTTGATGAAATAGGCAATGAGAAAATAATAAACGCAGGAGAAGCATTATATTCTCAGTACTTTGACACTAAAGAGCAGTTGTTATTGGAGATCTCTGCACATAGTATAGATCTCGAAAATGCCATCAGCTATACAGTTAAATGCACTGCTTCTATGGATTCCGGTCTTACGTCAGAAGCGGAATTAGAATTCGATGTATCATGGACTGAATTCACATATGAACCGGATGCAGAAATAGGAATTGACGAAGAAACATACACAGCATACATAAGTCCATATTGTTTGAACGAAATGTCGGAAGCTGTGGCCGATGTTGAGCTATCGGTTTATAGGAAAGAGTTTGATGGAACATTTACCGAGCTAGCTACCGGTCTATCTCCTTTAGATGAATCATACGTAACTGATCCACACCCAGCTTTAGATTACGCGCGATATAGAATTGTCGCCACATCGAAAAGTACAGGTTCTGTTAGTTACTATGATCCACCTGGGTATCCAGTAGGAGGCAATTCCGTAATAATTCAGTGGGACGATGAATGGACCAATTTTAACACAACTGAAGACGAAGAACTCGAAACTCCTCCATGGGTAGGTTCGATGCTGAAAATCCCTTACAACATTGATGTATCAGACAATAACAAACCGGATAGTACACTCGTAAATTATATCGGAAGAAAGTATCCGGTTAGTTATTATGGCACTCATGTTGGCGCTTCTGCAACTTGGAATATGGTTATTCCTAAGGAAGACAAAGAGACTCTTTATGCATTACGGCGTTTATCCGTATGGATGGGTGATGTGTATGTTAGGGAACCGTCCGGAAGCGGCTATTGGGCAAACATCACTGTATCTTTTAATCAGAAACATTCCGATGTCACTATTCCGGTTACTCTAGACATAACAAGAGTTGAAGGAGGTATCTGATATGCCAGATTGGACTAAGTCGATGGAACAGACATTTGAATACTATATAGTCGATCCAGGCACATGGAAAGATATGAAACGAATAGATACCGTGAAATCGTGTTCTATTTCCAGAGACTCAGGGGCTGAAACACTTGGATCAGCTACATTAGATATTACGGAAACTATCGGTGAGTGCTATGTGAGGGTTTATCTCATTACGATTCAAAATGGATTAACTGAGAAACATCCTCTAGGCACTTACTTAGTTCAAACCCCATCCTCATCATTCGACGGTAAGAAACAAGACAACACTCTTGACGCTTACACACCACTGATTGAGTTAAAGGAGAATCCACCACCTCTTGGATATTCCATATTAAAAGGCGAGAACATCATGAAAATGGCCTATCAGATATGTCGTGACAACGTAAGAGCACCAGTTATAAAAGCAGACAATGAGACTGAATTATATAACGATTTTGTAGCAAACACGGATGATACTTGGATAACATTTACTTCGGATTTGATATCAAATGCAAAATATAAACTTAGTTTAGACGAATTAGGTCGTATTCTTTTCGCTCCCGATCAGGATACGGCCTCTTTGCAACCTGTTCATACCTATGATGATAATAATAGTTCTATCTTGTATCCTGAGATAACAGTAAATCATGATCTGTACGGAATACCGAATGTTGTTGAGGTAGTATACTCTGACGCTAACGATATTTATTACGGTAGGGCAGTTAATGACGACGAAAATAGTCCAACTTCTACTATCAATCGCGGTCGAGAGATTTTACATCGAGTGACTAATCCTAGCTTGTCAGGTATACCGACCGAATCACAGATTCAAAAATATGCAGAGCAATTACTCCGTGAAGTGTCCTGCCTTGAATATACGGTGACATATACTCACGCGTATTGTCCTGTACGGTTAAATGATTGTGTACGTCTTAACTATAAACGAGCTGGAATAAGTAACATAAAAGCCAAAGTTGTTAGTCAATCTATCAAATGTGAGCCTGGATGTCCAGTTACAGAGAAAGCTGTATTTACAACTAAATTATGGGGGTGATATTTAATGGGACTCTCTAGCGATTTGATATCACAATTCGTAAAAGCGACTAAAGATACCAAAAAGGAACCTTCCGAAAGCACCTCTTTTGGAACAATAGTCGATTACAATGGTGAGAAATTTGTAAAGCTTGATGGGTCTGATCTATTAACACCTATGAAATCTACTACAGTAGTAGAAAACGGTGACCGAGTTATTGTGACAATTAAAGACCATTCTGCGACTGTCACTGGTAGCACGTCATCCCCGTCGGCTAGTAATAAAGTTGTTACGGAAATTGGTGATCAAATATCAGAATTCGAAATAGTAATTGCTGACAAAGTAAGTACTAAAGAATTCGATGCTCAGATGGGTCGTATCGATGACTTAGTCAGTGATAATGTGACTATTAAAGATACATTGACTGCTAGCAAAGCCGATATTGAAACATTAAAAGCCAATGATGCAACAATTGAAGGGAAACTAACCGCTAATTCTGCGGAAATAGAAAACTTAAACGCTAAGAAACTCGATGCCGATATAGCTGATATTAAATACGCGACAATAGGAAGTCTGGAAGCTGTCGACGCTAATATTCATAATTTAGAATCTGACTTTGGTAACTTCAAGAATCTTACCACAGAGGATTTAACTGCCATCAACGCTACAATTGCCAACCTTGACGGTAAATATGCCAATATCGATTTTTCCAATATCGGAAAAGCTGCTATTACAAACTTATTTACTGAAAGTGGTCTTATTAAAGATTTGGTTGTAGGAGATCAAACGCTCACAGGAGAGTTGGTCGGTGTTACTATCCGTGGTGACATGATTGAAGCCAATACTATTGTTGCTGATAAGTTAGTGGTGAAAGGTGAAGACGGTCTATATTACAAACTTAATACAGATGGAGTTACCACAGAAGCCGAACAAACTGATTATAACAGCCTTAATGGACAAGTCATTAGAGCGAAATCAGTAACAGCAGAGAAGATATCAGTTAGCGATTTGGTTGCTTTTGGCGCAACTATTGGTGGACTTAATATAACAAACAATTCCATATATTCTGGAGTTAAAGAGACTGTAGATAACAATACTCGTGGTATTTATCTCGATAATGAGGGGCAAATAGCTTTCGGAGACTCTAGCAATTTCTTGAAATATTATAAAACAGAAGACGGTACTTATAAGCTCGAAATATCAGCAAACAGCATATCAATGTCTGCTGGTGGTAGCAGCGGTCCAAGTCTTCAAGAAGAGATTGATAGCATCAAAAATCATATGACCCAGATTGAGGATGAAGTAACAACTCTTTTGAGGATTGAATCATCGAGAGGAACTGTATTTAAGAACGATCAAGTAGCCACCGTATTATCGGCGGTTATTTATCGTGGAAGCAGAAGAATTACAGATATGAAAACCCTTAAAGAGGCAGTTGGTCCTGGTGCATACCTTGAATGGAGCTGGCAACGACTTAATGACGATTCATTTGGAGTTATATCAGCCGACGATGAGCGACTTGGCAACGATGGTTTTACCTTCACACTAAGTCCTGAAGACGTCGATACAAAAATCACATTTCTATGTCAATTAATTGTTTAATAAGGGAGGAAAATCAAAATGGCAATTAGATCAGCTGATCAGATTACGATTATAGACGTTACAGACGCGTATTCAGTCATGTTAACTAGTGAAGCTTACACTTTTGTTGGAGGTACTAGCGGTACAGCTACTGGTCTGACTTGTACTACAGAAGCTGTTGCATTCTGCGGAACAAATCAGTGTTCATCGGTTAGTGTTACAGCAGCTAATATAACTTGTCCAGAAGGAATTAGTGCATCTGTGGCAAACAGTGGAACATCAGCCGTGAAAATAACATTCACAACAACAGCTGCAATTACAGAAGCTTGTGAGGCTACAATACCTGTAGTAGTGGATGGAATCACCGTAAATAAGAAGTTCTCGTTTGCGGTAGCGATGAAGGGGCAGACAGGAGCAACTGGACAGACAGGAGCTACTGGATCTCCGGGAAAAGGTATTACGGGAGTTGAAACCTACTACCTGGCTTCATCATCTCCTTCTGGTGTTACTACTTCTACTACCGGATGGACAACATCAATGCAGTCCACTACAACAACTAACAAATATTTGTGGAGTTATCAGAAAATTTCGTATACTACAGGTTCTCCGACCACAACCACACCTGTCATTATTGGTACTCATGGGGCAACAGGAGCTA
>OHES01001104.1_pt1 | contig 13523 bp, 8 predicted proteins | sample 1567371 | NCBI WGS metagenome assembly OHES01 (sample SAMEA3879533, study PRJEB24766) | human gut metagenome | biome: human-associated habitat; feature: feces | place: USA | collected 1985/1987 | reverse complement strand
CGTCCAGTGCATGTTCATGGCACGCATTTCCTTGGCTGTTTCGCGTGCTATTTTATAAGCCATCAAGGTATCAAAAGAACAAGCCAGATTGATATTGGTAGGATATACCGTATTGTCCGGTGCATTGGCATTGCCATGAATGGCATCAATACCGAAGATAATAGGAATTTGCAGACGGCTCTTCATGGCGAGCGCTTGCAGTTCGTTGGCTTCTTTAAGAGTGAGCACGTGCAGGAAAGAACCAATCAGACCTTGTTCGGTCCATGTTGCCACATCTTTCTCGGTAACTCCGGGATAGAAAGCATTTGCCGTATTATTTTTCAGTTGGTCGGCAGTCATCACGGCACTGTTTGCCTTGATATGTTCCAGACCGACAAATTGATTCATCTGACCGACTTTTTCTTCCAGTGTCATTCTTCCAAGAAGATCTTCTACTCTACTTTCTACGGGAGCTGTAGGATCTTTATACACTTCTTTCTGGCTTCCGCCACAAGACGTCAAGCAGGTTGCTATTGCCATAACGATTAGTTTGTTTTTCATTGAATTATTACATATTTAAGATACAATCTTCTGAGAATTCTTCGTTCTTCATTCTTCACTCTTCATTTAAGAAGTTTCTCTTTTGCAAAGATAGCGGCTTCGGCCTATATCCGGTAGTACTATCTTATCCAATTATGGCATCATTTGTTTCCAGCTATGGCATTGGTTGTTATCTATCATATTTGGATAACATAATAGTAGGTCACTTCTAAAGAATTTACGTACTTTTGTATCGCTGCTTTATGCAATGCAGAGTTGCGGCGTTCTACCTTGTTTTCACATTAAATATAATAAGTATGATAAATCCTATTTATTCTCCCGCCCCCAATCGGTATGATAGTGGCATGAAGTATCGCCGTTGCGGGAAAAGCGGTATTTTGTTACCCGAAGTGTCACTAGGCTTATGGCATAACTTCGGTGATGTAAACACCTTCGCCAATTCTCAGGCGATGGCGCACTATGCGTTCGATAGAGGCATCACGCATTTTGATCTTGCCAATAATTACGGTCCTTCGTACGGTTCGGCCGAAGAAACTTTCGGTGAGATTATGAAGAAATCCTTCATGCCATATCGGGACGAGTTATTCATCTCCACCAAAGCCGGACACGACATGTGGCCGGGACCTTACGGTGAATGGGGTTCCCGCAAGTACCTGATGGCAAGCCTCGACCAAAGTCTGAAACGGATGAACCTGGATTATGTGGATATCTTCTATTCCCATCGTTATGATCCTGACACCCCGCTTGAAGAGACGCTTCAAACCCTGGTGGACATTGTACGCCAAGGAAAAGCACTCTATGTAGGTATCTCCAAATATCCGAAAGAGGCCGCTGAATTTGCTTATAAATATCTGGAAGAAAGAGATGTGCATTGTCTTCTTTACCAAGGCAGGTACAATATCTTCAACCGCGAACCGGAAGGAGAAGGTATCTTGCAACAAGCAAAGGAAAACGGAACCGGATTTATCGCTTTCTCTCCCCTTGCTCAAGGTCTGTTGACCAATCGTTATCTGAATGGCATCCCCGAAGATTCTCGTATGGCAAAAGGAGCATTTTTAAAGAAAGAAGCACTGACCGAAGATGTGCTGGCGAGAATCAAAGCCCTCAACGAGATAGCCACTCAACGCGGACAAACCCTTGCTGAAATGGCACTGGCCTGGTTATTGAAAGATGATTTGGTAACGTCAGTCATTATCGGAGCAAGCTCTGTGGCTCAATTGGAAGATAACCTGAAAGCAATTAAGAATACAACCTTCTCTGCCGAAGAAATAGAAAAGATTAAATAATTTAAGGATGAAAAGCATTATTATACAAACGTTTTGTTTATTGTTTATGTGTTTGGGAGCTGTCCATGCACAACAGTATCAACTAGCCTCTCCGGACGGCAAATTAATTATCACTGTAGATGCAGGAGAAACGCTTAGTTGGCAGATAAAACAAGGTGGCACAACTATTCTGCAACCCTCTGACATAGCCATGTACGGAGTAGATGTGAAAAACACGAAGGAAGAGATAACTTTCGGTGAAAATGTAAAGGTAATCAAGGCTGAGCGTAAGTCGGTTGATTCTTCCTTCCCCACGCCTGTTTATAAGAAAGCAAGTGTAAAAGATGTCTATAATCAACTGACGCTGAAATGTCGTGGTGGTTATAACGTGGAGTTCCGTGCTTACGATGACGGCGCCGCTTACCGCTTTATTTCCGAACAAAGCAAACCATTCATCGTAAAAAGCGAAAAGGCAGATTTCAACTTTGATAACGATTACCGCACATTAGTTCCTTATATAAACGACAATCGTAACCGTGAGCGTTATTGCTATTCTTTTGAGTCATTCTATGACGATGCCCCTTTGTCAAAAATGTATTCGGACTCGCTCGCTATTACTCCGTTAATGATAGATTTAGGGAAAGGTAAGAAAGCAGTCATTATGGAAGCCGGTGTAGAAGATTATCCAGGGATGTTCCTTACCATCAATCCGCAAACCCGGCAGGGATTACAAGCAGCCTTCGCTCCCTATCCGCTGGAAGAAGTCATTGGCGGTCACAACCGGCTGAATCTGGTCCCAACCAAACGCGCCGACTATATAGCCCGGATACCGAACCAACTCAGCGGTGATTTAGGTAAAACCAAGCTTCTTTCAAACGGGGATCTTCAAACGACTTCAGAAGTGAATAGCGCCCGCCGTTCTTTCCCCTGGCGCATTGTACTCGTTACCACCAACGACACACAACTTGCCGACAATGACATGGCACAGCGTCTTGCCCCCGCTTGCCGCATCAAAGACATTTCCTGGATTAAGCCGGGTAAGGTAGCCTGGGACTGGTGGAACACCTGTAACCTAACAGGAGTAGACTTCAAGGCAGGTATGAATACACCGACTTATAAGGCTTTTATTGATTTTGCCGCAGCAAACGGTTTGGAATATATCATTATAGACGAAGGTTGGAGTGGAAAAGAATCAATGCTGGAAGAACTGAATCCGGACATCAATCTGGAAGAAGTGATTGCTTATGGCAAGCAAAAAGGAATTGGAGTTATCCTTTGGGCAAGCTGGCGCAACTCGGCAAAAGAGACCGAAGCTGTTTTCAAACATTATGCAACTATGGGTATCAAAGGTTTCAAGATAGATTTCTTTGACCGCGACGACCAACCTCTGATCAATTCCGTTGAGCAGATTGCCGCTTGTGCCGCCAAATATAAATTGTTACTCGATCTGCATGGTCTGAAACCCAATGGCATCCAACGTGCTTATCCTAACATCCTGAATTTCGAAGGCGTGAAAGGATTGGAAAACTCCAAATGGGAACCTATCATAAATGGTATCCCCGCCCACGATTTTCCACGCTACGATGTCACCGCTCCCTATCTGCGTATGCTTGCCGGACCGATGGACTATACCCCGGGAGCTATGATGAACGCAACCCGCGAAACATTCCGCAGTAATAACGATCATCCCATGAGCCAAGGTACGCGTGTACATCAGATGGCTATGTACACCATCTTTGAAGCTCCTTTGCAAATGCTTGCAGATAGCCCCAGCAAATACATGAAAGAGCAGGAATGCACTGATTTCATTGCTAAAGTACCCACTACTTTCGATGAAACCATAGCCTTGAATGGTGAAATCGGTGAATACATTACCCTGGCACGCCGCAAGGGTGACACATGGTACATCGCCTCCATGACCAACTGGACTCCACGCAATTGCACCATCGACCTTTCCTTCCTAGGAGAAGGCAATTATACTGCCGAAATATTCTCCGATGGTATCAATGCCGACCGGGAAGCTACGGATTACAAGAAAGAAATGCAAACGGTTACTGCAAGCCACAAATTAAACGTGCAAATGTCACCGGGTGGCGGCTGGACTGCCCGAATAAAGAAAATGTGATAAAGCCTTAATGAGGATAAAATGATAGGGTAATAGTTACGTCAAAAGTACTATTGCCCTATTTCTTTATTACATTAGGGCTACCCTCTTTTTCACTTTTAACATATACCCTCGTGAACCTTTTATATCTTAACTTGTTTTTTCTCAAAAGCCTAAGGTACCATAGGGCAGGAATTATATTTTAACCTAAACAATTATAGAAGTATGAAGAAATTTATTCCCCTATTATTAGCGGTCTTCGCCTTCGCAGCTTGCGAAAAAGACCCTGACATGGATAAGCTGGACAATAACTATCTGGTTTATACCAATTATGACAAGAAGGCGGATTTCAAAGCTTTCGAGACTTACTACTTGCCGGATAGCATTCTCGTTATTGGCGACAGCAAAGATGCCGAATATTGGAAAGACGAAAGCGCTCAGGAAATTCTTAAAGCCTATGTGACTAATATGAATAGCCGTGGTTACATGCGTGTAGAAAAACGCGAAGATGCCAACCTCGGTCTGCAAGTAAGCTACGTTAAAAGTACTTATTTTTTCACCGACTACGGTCGTCCTGAATGGTGGTGGAATTATCCGGGTTACTGGGATGCTCCTTACTGGGGTAACTGGGGTGGATGGTACTATCCATACGCTGTGAACTACTCTTATAGCACAGGCTCATTCATTACCGAATTGCTGAATCTGGAAGCTCCACAAGGTCAAAGTCAAAAACTACCTGTTCTGTGGACCAGCTACATGAGTGGATTATTGAGTGGTTCGACTGCTGTTAACACCAAACTTGCCGTACAAGGTGTGAACCAAGCTTTCACCCAATCAACTTATCTGACTAGCAAGTAAAAGTGGTAATATAGTATTAGTTAAAGGCAATTTCTCTTCCGGACAGAGAAACTGTCACTAAACCTAAAAACAAGAACAAAGTATGAAAACAATAAAATATCTTTCACTGAGAGTAGTAGCGGTTGTCGCTCTAGCTCTCGTCTTTGCCCTACCGGCAAAGGCACAGATGACCGATAACGGTTATGCCAATATCGACTGGCAATACAATTTCCCCCTGAGCAATAACTTCGCCGACAAATCCAGCGGTTGGGGTATGAACTTCGAAGGTGGATATTTCCTATCAGATAACTTTGCATTGGGTGCTTTCTTGGCATACCACAGCAACCATGAATATTTCGGACGCCAGACTTTCCCCGTAGGTGAAGGTGGCAGTTTGAATACCGACCAGCAGCACACTGTATTCCAGTTGCCTTTCGGTTTGGCTTCACGCTATGTATGGAACCGTGGCGGTTCATTCCAACCCTATTTCGGTGTTAAAGTCGGTGCGCAATATGCACAGTTGAAGTCTACTTTCAACGTATTCGAAGCACATGATAATACTTGGGGCTTCTATGTATCTCCCGAACTTGGTTTCAATGTGTATCCTTGGGCTTACGGACCGGGCTTGCATTTTGCGGCATACTATAGCTACGGTACCAATAAAGGCAGTGTCTTCACATACAGTGCCGATGGTTTGAGCAACTTCGGCCTTCGTGTGGGTATTGCATTCTAAAAGACTATCCTAAAGCTTAATAGATAGAATTTAATTGTTTCAAAGCATGAAAAAAGGGAGCTTCTCTGCGTGAGCAGAGGGCTCTTTTTAGTTATGAGTTATTTGTTATAAGTTATTTGTTGGTGATAAGTTTATCATGGCGCCGCAGGGAGCATCAGCAAATAACTTATAACTAATAACTTATAACTGCTTTATACATTGTCTCCTGAATCTTCGGACGAATATCCAAGCGCTGTAATTTGTTATTCCACACATCCGGATAAATGCGGTTACTCAAGAAGACATAAACCAATCCATTCTCAGGGTCTACCCATGCACAAGTGCCGGTGAAACCTGTATGCCCATACACAGAGGCAGGAGCAGAGGCGGAACAAGGACTATTCTGCGGATTGCGGGAATCTGGTTTATCAAATCCCAAGCCACGACGGCTGATTTTAGAAACAGTGGTAGTAAACAGTCTGCATGTTTCCTTGCTCAAATAACGTTTTCCATCCAGTTCGCCACCATTCAATAGCATCTGATAGATGCGCGCCACCTCCCCAGCAGTTGAGAATAAACCGGCATTACCGGAAACACCTCCTTGGAAAGCAGCCGATTCATCGTGAACAAAGCCCTGTAGAACGGTCTTACGTAAGAAAGGATCGGTAGAAGACGGTACAATTTCGTCTTTTTTCAGGAAACGTAACGGCAGATATCCTGTACGTTCCAATCCCATTGGGGTATAATACTCTTTAGCAAGGAATTCATCCATCGGCATTCCGCTTAGTGCTTCGACCAATTGTTGCAGCACAATAAAACCTACACAGCTATACCGGTAACGTTTATCTTTCAGCGGTGCATCTGCAATCTGTTGTAGATATTCTTTTTTGAAGGCTTTGTTCAGCCATAAGCTGTCTGTTACCTGCAATGTATGTTCGGCCGTTCGGTTTTTAGACGTCAATCCTTTGCGGAAGTGGAAATTCGGGTTAGCCCATGTTTGGGCGCCAATGCGTGCCAGATGAGTCTTATCGAACTTTCCTTTAAATAAAGGTCCCGTATAGCTCTTCTTATCAATAGCGTCCTGATAAAACAAGATAGTAGAAGGTAATCCGGACTCATGCATCAGTAATTCGCGCACTGTAATATTCTTCTTATCCGTGTTTTGCAGGAAAGGTAAATAATCCGATACACGGTCGGTAAGGTTGAGACGTCCTTTATCATATAGTTTCATTACAGCCAGTAAGGTTGCGGTTGTTTTAGTCAATGAAGCCAAGTCATATACAGATTGAGTAGTTACAGGGCCAAATGCTTTGTTATACATCTCCCTACCATCCTTCAACACAACAACCTGACAACTGGGATAGGCACCTTCACGAATACCATTCTCAGCTATCGAATCTATTTTAGCCAATATACGGGAGTTCATTCCATGTTCTTCCGGAACAAAATGAGGCAGGGTCTGTGTACCTAAAGTCATTCCGGTACCAGCCGCAAACAAGCCGCCGATGCTAGCCGAAAGGCGTCCGTCTGCTTCAGCTTTACCATATAGCATATCAGCAACCTGTTTCTGTACATCATCATCAGAAGAATGTGCCAGGATCATAGCTTCGGCAGCAGAAATGCCTCTATGTATTTGCAAAGCATATTTTCCGGCAACGAAGCACAAATATACCACCGGTACCTCCGGAGCAAACTTTGCAAAAAAGGACTGGTAAGCAGCCAGACGTTGTTCAGTGACACATACCAAGATACGTTTGTAATGCGCCAAAGAATCCCGCAACTGTTGCCCTTGTGATTCGGATAGATTTGCGCCCAACTGAAACTCTACAGGGTGGGTATATTGAGACAATTCTTTCAAGAAAGGTTGAATTTCTTTCGAGTCGCCCACATTCAATACTGCCACCTCTTTAATAGCGGGATCTAAGGGGAGCACTTTCGATTCATTACCCAATACAGTAATAGCAGCCAATTTCAGACGACGTATCAAATTACGGGTTTCAGGCGTATTGATACGAGTGCCCAAACCGGATAAACGTATAGTAGGCTTCTTTACCAAACCAAGTGCATACTTATAAGTCAATACCTTCCGGCACTTCTCATTAATATCTTCCTCGCTTAACTCACCAAGCTTCACGGCATCCATGACTGCTTCGACTTCTTCCTTGATTCGACGGGGAACAAGCAATAAATCATTACCGGCTTTTAATGCCCGCAGACAAACCGAAGAGTTAGTTGCTACTCCCTTCATGGCAAGGGCATCGGTAAAAATAAGTCCTTTAAACTTTAACTCACGTTCCAACAGGTCATAAACTACATTGCGGGAAAGAGAAGAAGGTAATCCACCTCGCTCTTCGAAAACCGGAACTTCGAGATGCCCCACCATAATACCTCCCAATCCTGCATGAATTGCTTTTCTGAAAGGATATAGTTCAATGCTATCCAAACGTTCGCGAGTAAAAGGCAGAGTAGGCAATGCTTTATGCGAATCCACATCGGTATCACCATGTCCGGGGAAGTGCTTGCTGACGGAAAGCACGCCTCCATCTTCCAGTCCCTTGGCATAAGCAACCACCTTATTCGCCACATTCACAGGGCTCTCACCAAACGAACGGGTATTGATAACAGGATTTTTAGGGTTGATATTCACATCGGCAACCGGTGCAAAGTTTACTTGTACTCCCAGCTCACGGCATTGTCGTGCCACTTCCCGTCCATATTCATAAATCAGACTATCATCCTGAATACAGCCAAGTACCATGTTACGAGGAAAGACCGGCGTCCCACGCAACCGCATAGACAACCCCCACTCTCCATCAAAAGTTATCATCAAAGGTACTTCTGCCATCCGTTGGGCATCATTGGTCAGTGTAACCTGATTCTGCATCAAGCCACCGGAAAAGAGAAGCCCTCCTACTTTATAGTCTTGCACGACCTTACGAAGTAACTCCTTATTAGCCTTAGTAACTTGAGGAGCAATAGTATAAATGAAAAGTTGTCCGATACGTTCTTTCATAGACAACCGCTGCATAACAGAATCCACCCATTGCCGACACCGTATGTCATCTTGCAATCCGCTCACCAACGACGGCTCCACTGCCGGAACAGGAGCAGGCGGAACAAGAGCACGCTTGGCATCTAAAGCCAGATGACCACTACAAACTACAAAAATCAACACAAGCAGGAACAATCGTCTCATCTTTCTCTTCATTTCATCCATTTAAAATAACCAGACTATTTCAGACTCTTAAAAATCAGTTCTTGTATATCCGTACGTATCTTCATATCTCCCAACTTCGTATTCCAGACATGCGGATTTAGAGCGTTACTCAAGAATACATATACAGTTTTACTCGCGGGATCGACCCAAGCACAGGTTCCGGTAGACCCAGTATGTCCATATACGCTTTCGGGAGCAGAAGCCGAACAAGGGCTGCGGAGTATAATTGACACATCCGGTCTGTCAAAGCCCAGACCACGACGGCTGATTACAGACTTCTCCGTTGTAAACAAACGACAAGTGGCTTCGCTGAGATAACGTTTGCCATTCCATATACCGCCGTTCAGCAGCATTTGGTAAATCTTGGCAACCTCTTCAGCCGTAGAGAACAATCCTGCATTACCGGATAGGCCACCCATACAGGAAGCAGTCTCATCGTGTACATATCCACAGAGGTCCTGACGGCGCAGGTAATCATTCTCTGCCGTCGGCATAATCTCGGCTTTCGTAAACTTGCGTAAAGGCAAGAACATAGTTCTTTGTAATCCCATCGGTGCATAAAACTCTTTAGCAAGATACAAGTCCATCGGAAGTTTCACAATAGATTCTACAATCTGTTGCAACAGTACAAATCCGGGGTCACTATACACATAACGTTTGCTATCGAGTTCCGATTTAGCGATGGACTGAAGAAGCGTATTCTTGAAACTCTTATTCAACCATAAGCCATCACCCATTTGCAGGGTATACACCGGAGTTTGCTTTTCGGAAGTGAGTCCTTTCTTGAATTTAAAGTCCGAACAATAATAACTGTGTTCGCTTACTTGTGTATAATGCCACTTATCTATCCAACTCTGCGAGTAAGGACCATGTACTGAATTCGGATCAATTATATCCAGATAAAAACGGATATAGGGAGGCAAACCGGACTCATGGAGCAGCAAATCACGAATAGATATATTCTTCTTATTACCTGCACGCAACAAAGGAAGATATTTGGAAGCTTTATCATCCAGTTTCAGTTTTCCTTCATCATACAGTTTCATGACCGCCAGCAGAGTCGCAGTAGTCGTAGTCAAAGAAGATAAATCAAACATATCGGTAGAACGTACCGCTGTCGAATCTTTTGCCGAATGGATTCCAAAACCTTTATCATAGATTGTCTGCCCATCTTTCAGAATCATGATACGGCAGCCCGGATATGCACCGGCGGCCAATCCTTTTTGAGCCACAGCATCCACACTTTGCAATACATAAGATTTCATGCCATAATCTTCCGGTATAGCTGCTCCCGACTTCATGCCAGGCTCTATCGTGCAACCGGTTCCGGCAGGAAAGAGTTTACCGATGCTCATGGATATCTTTCCATTGGCAGGTGCTTTCGCAAACAGTACATCGGCAACATACTGTTGCAAGTCAGCCTCATCTGAATGGGCTAACACAACCGCACTCGACTTTGCCAATGCCGGCACCAATGGCTGTAAAGTCCGATAGGAAGTAAAGAAGGTATAAACCAAGGGAGCTTGTAAATCAAGGTTAGCCAAGAAGGCTACATCTCTATCACTAACATAACTGGAACCGGTAATGCTGATAATTACACGGCGGTAAGTGGCAAGTTTACGTTTCACGTCTTCACGAGTCGCCTCATCGGCGTTCCAAGGCAGATAGAAACAACTGACACCCGCTTGTTTTTTCACAGCCTCCACAAAAGCAGCATCTTGCTCTTTCTCCCCTACACTAAGTAATGCAATACCACCATCTTCAGGAGCCAAAGGAAGAATACCAAAATAGTTATTCAGCACCGTGACTGCCGAGTGACGCAATTTTGCAGCCAAAGTTTGCGCTTCATCCGTGTTAATACGGAAACTCATACCGCTTACTTGCAGTTTAGGTTGCGGAGTTCTTAACCCCAACATATATTTATAGGTCAACACCCTGCGGCATCTGGCATCCAGTTCTTCTTTGCTGATTTTACCTGAATGTACGGCATTTATCAGTTCTTCTACAGCATTCTTAGTGTTATATTGTACCAATAACATATCATTTCCCGCTAAGAAAGCTTTAGTCGTGACTTGAGGAACTTCCGATACACCTTTCATATCCAAAGCATCCGTAAACACCAGTCCCTTAAAACCAAGTTCTTCTTTCAGTAAATCGGTGACAACCTTCTTTGATAAAGAAGAGGCCGTAACACCATCCGGTTCCAACACCGGTACTTGCAAATGTCCTACCATTACCCCTCCAAGTCCGGCACGTACCATCTCTTTAAAAGGATATAGCTCGATACTATCCAAACGGGCACGGTTATAATACAAGGTAGGCAACTCCTTATGCGAGTCTGAATCGGTATCTCCATGTCCGGGGAAATGTTTGCAAACGGATAAAACACCTCCGCTTTCCAATCCATTGCTGTAAGCCAGTACCTTTTCCGCCACTTTCTTCGGGTCTTCACCAAAAGAGCGTACATGTATAACCGGATTAAATGGATTCGTATTCACGTCGGCATCCGGTGCAAAGTTAACGTGCACACCAAGTTCACGGAATTGGCGAGCCACTTCGCGTCCATATTCTTCAATCAAAGCATTGTCCTGAATACACCCCAAGGCTGCATTACGAGGATAATTCGGAGTGCCTTTCAATCGCATGGCAAGTCCCCATTCACCATCAAAAGTTATCATAAGCGGAGTTTTCGCACTCTTTTGTGCAAGATTTGTCAGAATAGCCTGCTCTTCCGCTGTTCCTTCTGAAAATAACAAACCGCCCACTTTATATTTTTTAGCTAACTCACGTATATGCTTCTTATTCTTTCCATCTACTTTCGCCGGAATAGTAGCCACTATAAGCTGACCCACTTTTTCCTGAAGGCTTAACTTGGAGAAAACAGAATCTACCCATTGGCGACAACGTGTATCCGCCGCAGAAGGTATAAACGGAGAAGTCTGCGCATGAAGCGGGGCTATTCCTAACAGAATTCCCACCATCCACAGCAGGAGAACATATTTTTTCATGTACATAGTTTGATGATTGAATAATTACTGTTTCTTTGTTAACGTCAAAACTTGTTCTCCTACAAATATTCCACTTTTACCTGTGTGACAAACAGGAACATTCTTCCCATCAGCATTCAAGTAGTTAACGGGTTTCTCCATAAATGTATGGGAGTGCCCACCCAAGATAATATCTATATTATTGGTTTTACTAACCAGATCTTCGTCGGAATCACCAGTGGCATTGCGGATACCCAAATGTGAAAGACAAATAACAACGTCGCATCCTTTTTCAATCTTCAAAAGATCAGCCATTTCCTGCGCTACCTTTATCGGGTCGTTATATACAATACCCTCACATTTATCAGCTTGTACCAAGCCTTCCATCTTCGGGCTTAAACCGAACACACCGATCTTCACTCCTTCACGTTCAAGTATAATGTATGGTTTCACCAGACCTTCGAGTACCGTCCCCGTCACATCGTAATTGGCACAAACCACAGGAAAGTTAGCCATCCGGAACAAGCGAGCCATATTATCCATTCCAAAGTCGAATTCATGATTACCTATCGTCATTGCGTCATATTTCATCAGATTCATCATCTTGACTTCCACCTCTCCTTTAGAAAAGTTATAATAAGGTGTGCCTTGAGAGAAATCTCCACAATCAAAAAGTAACATATCGGGATGCTCACTACGATACTGTTTGATGAATGATGTCCGACGCACCGTACCGCCCATTCCGGCATAAGTATCTGCGACTTCTTTACTTATCGGTTCTATGCGGCTGTGCGTGTCACTTGTCTGCAATATAAACAACTGTTTGTTTTGCTGTGCTGATGCAGAAAATATGAAAAGCAGTAAAACTGCTAAAAAGTATATACGTTTCATTTTTATTCCGGATTATCAATTTTCAACTGTTACTCGTCCTTCAATGCGGGATGTAATCTTTTTGCCTGCTGCCGTCTGTTGTTCCACATACTTCATAAACAAACCACGTAGGACAAGTGCATCGGGACATTCCCTCTTTTCAGCTTGTGGCAAAGCAGTCATTCCATCATTACCATCTGCCAGATAATCAATTGTAGCGACCGTATAGAATTGATTGTCCACCACCGGCTTACCACCAATGGTACCTTCCAATAACTTTCCATCCTTGTTTATCTTCAGTTGGATGCCACTTACTCCTTCACCCATTCTAGCTGCAATATTCTCGAATAACATTTTCAAGACTGACCCTTTCAGCGTCAACACACAAAGGGAATTTTCAAATGGTAATATCTCATAGATCTGTTCTATCGTAATAGGTCCTTCCGTCAACATGCTACGAATACCACCTACATTCACCAATCCCACATCAGCCGGTTTACCAATCACCTCAACCGCCGACTCACGCAATACATCCGCCACCAAATTAGTCAAGGGACTCTCGGGTCTGAAGCGATCCATTGACATTTCAGCCGTTCCTACTACATGATACATAATACTATCCATTTGTGCTTTATAAGGCGCAAGCAGAGCAACTGCCTCTGCATCCGGTTTTGCATCCCAAGTGGAGTCTATCGGTATTCTGCCACCTGTTACATTTGTTACTTCATAAACAGAATGACAAGAAGTTAACAAAAGCAGAAGTGTAAATGCTACCGACGAGAAGAGTTTTAAATAAGGTCTATTCATCTTTTATTGTTTTTTTATTGCTACAAATATACCTTTTCTTTTTTTGCTCCCAAAGAGGGGGAGTACTTTTCTTTTGCCTTGATACAAAAGAAAAGATATCAAAAGAAAACATCAAGGCTGCACTTTCGGTACTATCTACACTTGACGCTCCTACAGTAAGACCATGAAGACATGCAAGGTGGAA
>OHES01001096.1_pt1 | contig 13554 bp, 10 predicted proteins | sample 1567371 | NCBI WGS metagenome assembly OHES01 (sample SAMEA3879533, study PRJEB24766) | human gut metagenome | biome: human-associated habitat; feature: feces | place: USA | collected 1985/1987 | reverse complement strand
AACCAGTTATTAATGGACGATGCCAACGTACCAAGCCTGATTGCTTTACCTTATCTGGGCGATGTAGACATCAATAACCCTATTTATCAAAACACCCGCCGCTTTGTATGGAGCGAGGACAATCCTTACTTCTTCAAGGGCAAGGCAGGCGAAGGAATTGGCGGTCCTCACATCGGCTATGACATGATCTGGCCTATGAGTATCATGATGAAAGCTTTTACAAGCCAAAATGATGAAGAAATTAAGACCTGCGTGAAGATGCTGATGGATACGGAAGCCGGAACCGGCTTTATGCACGAATCTTTCCACAAGGATAATCCCAATAAATTCACCCGTGCGTGGTTTGCATGGCAAAATACATTATTCGGTGAACTCATTCTGAAATTGATGAATGAAAGTAAGCTGGACCTACTGAACAGTATTCAGTAAGAAACTGATTTACACAACAATTTTAGAAATGGCGGATGTGCCATAACTCACCACAGATTACACAGATTAACACAGATTGAAATTAAATCATTGATTATCAATATATACAATCTGCGATAGTCTGTGTAATCTGTGGTGAAAAGTACTTTTGACACCCTCATCATTACTATATAAATATTTGCTTTTCAACCTCTCCCCAAATGATCGTTTATGCGATATTCTCAGAAGCGCTGAACCATAAAGATAAATGGCGCAGGAACGGTTCTCTCCTCTTTCATCAACAAAACACATATTGCACATGGCCCGACAACCTATTCTTGGCAACAGAGGGACATTACCTCCCAGTATGATTGATTAACAAAAAACATATTGAGCATTAAGATAAAAGTCTTGTTAGGTTAAACGAAAAGCTCCTTTACCCTTATTGCAATCTATAATCAGAAGTTCTGATTATAAAACCGGAACTTTTGATTATGTAATCAGAAGTTCCGGTTTTATAATCAGAACTTGCGGTTATAGTTTTCTAATAACCTAAAGCAACTTTTCTATCAATGAACAGCACCTTATGGATTAACCGGAAGAAACTTTTGTATTAATATGGAGCAACAGTTGAATTAGGTACATAATGCTTTTATAATTGAAGTAAATAATAAGCAGAAGCATCCCAATTCCCCACCAGCAAAGCGCTCCAGCACATCATTCATTATCAAACAAATAAGCAATTAACAAGGTGTTGAAAACTTCTCTGAAAGATTTTAGTTAAAAGATTGTGGGGAATTGTGGGGAAATGTCTATTTTTACAGTCGCTTATTATAATAATGTGAATAATGATACAGTTTTTAGGTAATATCGAAGCCAAAACGGATGCAAAAGGGAGAGTATTTATCCCCGCTGTATTCAGGAAGCAGCTACAAGCCGCTGCCGAGGAGAAGCTCGTATTGCGTAAAGACGTATTCCAGGATTGCCTCGTACTATACCCTGAAAGCGTATGGTTCAAGACACAGAACCAACTTAGAAGCAGGTTGAGCAAATGGAAGGCAAAGCATCAACAAGTCTTCCGACAATTTGTTAGTGATGCAGAAGTTATGATTCCGGATGGGAACGGACGTATCCTGTTGCCCAAGCGTTATCTGCAAATGGCAGGTATACAAAGCGATGTACGGTTCATCGGTGTAGACAACACCATTGAAATTTGGGCTAAAGAACGTGCCGAACAACCGTTTATGAGCCCTGAAGAGTTCAGTGACGCATTACAGGACATATTAGGTGAAGATTCTTGGGAAGATGAGGAAGTAATTAGTGATTAATAGTTAGCACTGAAAAAGAGATGATGAAAGAAGAACAAACATATCATATTCCGGTATTACTGATGCCAAGTGTGGATGCAATGAACATATCCCCCGACGGGACGTATGTAGATGTCACATTTGGTGGCGGTGGACACTCACGCGAAATCCTTTCACGTCTAGGTGATGGAGGCCGTCTTTTAGGATTCGACCAGGATGAGGATGCGGAACGCAATATTGTGAATGATCCACACTTTATATTTGTGCGCAGCAACTTCCGGTATCTGCACAATTTCCTACGTTATCACGATATAGAGCAGGTAGATGCCATACTTGCCGACCTCGGTGTGTCATCCCATCATTTCGACGACAGTGAGCGGGGATTTTCTTTCCGCTTTGATGGCGCCTTGGACATGCGTATGAACAAACGTGCCGGAGCAACCGCTGCCGATGTTGTGAACACCTATGACGAAGAGCGTCTGGCGAATATTTTCTATCTGTATGGCGAACTGAAAAACAGTAGAAAACTGGCATCTATCATCGTAAAGGCACGGGCTGTACAGAAAATCACTACGATCAGCGAATTCCTGGAGATTATCAAACCTCTTTTCGGCCGTGAACGCGAAAAGAAAGAACTCGCCAAAGTATTTCAGGCATTGCGTATAGAGGTCAATCAGGAAATGGAAGCATTGAAAGAAATGCTTTACGCAGCCACCGATGCCTTAAAACCGGGCGGAAGACTTGTAGTGATTACCTACCATTCGTTAGAAGACCGCATGGTAAAGAACATCATGAAAACCGGTAACGTAGAGGGTAAAGCCGAAAAAGATTTCTTCGGCAACGTACAAACTCCTTTCAAGTTGGTCAACAACAAAGTGATTGTTCCCAACGAAGAAGAGGTTTTACGAAATCCGCGTTCGCGAAGTGCCAAACTGCGGATTGCAGAGAAGGTGGTAAAATGAAAAGATGATGACATGAGAAGATGATAAAATGACGAGGAGTATGGAAACGGAAAACAAACAGGAAGAAAAGAAAACTGAAAAGATAAAGAAGCGCACTTCATGGAAAAATATCATTGGTGGGGACATTCTGGCTACGGACTTTTTCCGCCGTCAGACAAGACTAATTGTACTCATTATGGTACTTATCCTATTCTATATTCATAATCGATATGCTTGTCAGCAACAAATGATCGAGTTAGACAAGCTCAAGAAAGACCTTATAGACATCAAATACGACGCCCTGACCCGTAGTTCGGAACTCATGGAACGAAGCCGCCAATCGCGTATCGAGGAGTATATTGCCACGAAAGAAAGCGATTTACAGACTTCGACCAACCCGCCGTATCTGATTAAAGATAAAGAAGATAAATAATTGTTGAATCGTTAATTGTTAGATAACTTTGGCTGTTAATAAGAAAAACATAATGACCCGTTACTTTTTCGTCGTCCTGCTTATGGGGCTGGCGGGAATAGCCGTTGTCGTAAAAGGTGCCATGATTATGTTTGCCGAGCGACAATACTGGCATGAAGTAGCCGATCGATTCGTAAAAGAAAATGTAGCAGTAAAACCCAACCGTGGCAACATTCTTTCATCAGACGGCAAACTGATGGCCAGTTCGCTACCCGAATATAAGATATTCATGGATTTTATGTCCGGCGAAAGAGATGAAGAACGACGTCTGAAAGACCAACACCGCAAAGACTCTATCTGGAAAGCCAATATAGATTCCATCTGTATCGGATTACATAAGATTTTCCCTGATATCAGCGAGAGGGCCTTCAAAGAACACTTGAAGAAGGGGCGCAGCATGAAAAGCCGTAATTACAACATTCTGCCTAACCGTAACAGACGCATCTCATACATTCAGTATAAAGAAGCGAAACGTCTGCCCGTATTCAAGATGAACAAATACAAAGGTGGTTTTCACGAACAAATTTATAATCAGCGCAAGAAGCCATTCGGTTCTTTAGCCGCCCAAACCTTAGGCAGACTCTACGCCGACACAGCTATGGGAGCCCGAAATGGTATCGAGTTGGCTTTCGACACCTTATTGAAAGGACGCGATGGCATCACCCACCGCCAAAAGGTTATGAATAAGTACCTGAACATTGTAGATCTTCCTCCGGTAGACGGATGCGATATTATCTCCACAATAGATGTAGGCATGCAGGATATCTGTGAGAAAGCCCTGATAGACAAGCTGAAAGAAATCAACGCCACGGTAGGCGTTGCCATCTTGATGGAAGTTGCCACCGGAGAAGTAAAAGCTGTCGTCAATATGACAAAAGCAAGCGACGGTAACTATTACGAGATGAACAGTAACGGCATCAGCGACATGCTGGAACCGGGTTCAACCTTTAAGACCGCCTCTATCATGGTAGCCCTCGAAGACGGGAAAATCACTCCCGATACGGAAGTGGATACAGGCAACGGTATCATGAACATGTACGGCAGCAAGATGAAGGATCATAACTGGCATCGTGGCGGCTATGGAAAAATCAATGTAACCCGTATTTTGGAAGTATCTTCCAATGTCGGCGTATCTTATCTCATTGATAAGCATTACAAAGACAATCCGCAAAAGTTTGTAGATGGTTTGAAACGCATGAGCATCGACCAACCGCTTCACCTGCAAATACCGGGTGAAGGAAAGCCGAACATCAAAGGTCCGAAAGAACGCTATTTCGCCAAGACCACTTTGCCATGGATGAGTATCGGTTACGAGACTCAGGTACCACCCATGAACATATTGACATTCTACAATGCCATAGCCAACAATGGTACGATGATACGACCGAAGTTTGTAAAATCGGCGGTGAAAGACGGTGAAGTTATTCAAGAGTTCCCTACTGAAGTCATCAACCCGAAAATCTGTTCCGACCGCACGCTGACTCAAATCCGCGAAATATTGCAGAAGGTTGTATCAGAGGGATTGGCCAAACCTGCCGGAAGCAAACAATTCTCGGTATCGGGAAAGACGGGTACGGCACAAGTTTCGCAAGGTGCTGCCGGTTACAAATCGGGACGGGTAAACTATCTGGTGAGCTTCTGCGGGTACTTCCCATCCGAAGCACCGAAATACAGTTGCATCGTCTCTATTCAAAAGCCCGGCCTTCCCGCTTCGGGTGGTCTGATGGCAGGTAGCGTATTTGGTAAGATAGCCGAAAGAGTTTATGCAAAGAACCTTAGTTTCGATATGCGTAATGCTATAGACAGTACTACCAACGTAATTCCCGCCGTAAAAGCCGGAGAAATGAACGAGGTACTTTGCGTACTGAATGATTTGAATGTTCCCGTACAAAAGCAATTCACTGAGCAAAAACGGAAAATGCTATGGGGGCGTCCTCAAGCTGCACCTGCTGCTGTGATATTAAAAGGACAAGAATCGACATCAAGTAGCGTGCCCAATGTTATTGGCATGGGAGCCAAAGATGCTGTTTACTTACTTGAGAGCAAAGGTCTACGGGTAAGACTGAGCGGTGTAGGACAAGTTAAAAGCCAATCCATACCAAGTGGAAACCGGGTCGTAAAAGGTCAGACCGTTGCTTTGACACTTAAATAAAAAGGAGTTGAACCTTTACTAAACAAATAAAGAAGAAAGAATATACATTATATATAATAAGGTATGAAGTTAAGTGATTTATTGAAAGAGATACAGCCGGTACAGATTACCGGAAGTACAGATATAGAGATTACCGGAGTTAATATTGACTCTCGCCTGATAGCACCCGGACATTTGTTCATGGCGATGCGTGGCACGCAGACCGATGGGCATGCCTATATTTCTGCCGCTATAGAAAAAGGCGCTGTTGCCGTATTATGCGAAGATATGCCGGAAGATTCCAAAGCCGGAATTACTTATATTCAGGTGAAGGATAGTGAAGATGCTACCGGCAAAGTCGCGACTATCTTCTATGGCGACCCCACTTCTAAAATGGAACTTGTAGGTGTTACCGGAACCAACGGAAAAACAACTATCGCCACCTTATTATATGATACCTTCCGTTATTTCGGTTATAAAGTAGGTTTGATCTCTACCGTATGCAATTACATCGACGATCAACCCGTGCCTACCGAACATACGACTCCCGACCCGATCACCTTGAACCGTTTACTGGGAGAGATGGCCGACTCGGGTTGCAAATATGCTTTTATGGAAGTCAGTTCACACTCTATCGCCCAAAAGCGTATCAGTGGGTTGAAGTTTGCAGGGGGCATCTTTACGAACCTGACCCGCGACCATCTGGACTATCATAAAACCGTAGAGAACTATCTCAAAGCCAAGAAGAAGTTCTTCGACGATATGCCCAAGAGCGCATTCAGCCTTACCAACCTAGACGACAAGAACGGACTGATAATGACGCAAAACACGCGGTCAAAGGTTTATACCTACTCTTTGCGCAGCCTCTGCGACTTTAAAGGGAAAGTATTGGAGTCTCATTTTGAAGGCATGTTGCTCGATTTCAATAATCACGAACTGGCAGTATCGTTCATCGGTCGCTTTAATGCCTCCAATCTGCTGGCAGTATTTGGCGCAGCCGTATTATTAGGCAAGAAAGAAGAAGACGTACTTCTCGCTCTCAGCACCCTTCATCCGGTAGCCGGACGTTTTGATGCTATCCGTTCACCCAAAGGTTTCACTGCCATTGTGGATTATGCCCATACTCCCGATGCATTAATCAATGTGCTGAATGCCATTCACGGAGTACTCGAAGGCAAAGGCAAAGTAATCACTGTGGTTGGCGCCGGTGGTAACCGCGACAAAGGCAAGCGTCCTATTATGGCAAAAGAAGCTGCCAAAGCCAGCGACCGTGTAATCATTACTTCCGATAACCCCCGCTTTGAAGAACCGCAAGACATCATCAATGATATGCTGGCAGGACTCGGCAAAGATGATTTGCAAAAAACAATCAGCATCATCGACCGTCGCGAAGCCATCAAAACCGCCTGCATGCTGGCACAACCGGGTGATGTAATTCTCGTTGCAGGCAAAGGACATGAAAATTATCAAGAAATTAAAGGAGTGAAACATCACTTCGACGATAAAGAAGAACTGAATAAAGTTATGAGTTATTAGTTATAAGTTATTTGCTGATGTACTCATAAAGACATCGGCATAACTATAACAAACAAATAACTTATAACTAATAACTCATAACTAATTAAAGAGATGTTATATTACTTATTCCAATGGTTGCAGAAGTTCGACATTCCCGGTGCGGGTATGTTTGGCTATACATCATTCCGTGCATTGATGGCTATCATTCTATCATTGCTGATTTCCAGTATATGGGGTGATAAGTTTATCAATCTACTAAAACGGAAGCAAATTACCGAAACACAACGTGATGCCAGTATAGACCCATTCGGAGTGAACAAAGTGGGTGTACCGAGCATGGGCGGTGTTATTATCATAGTGGCTATTCTCATTCCTTGCCTGTTGCTGGGCAAGTTGGGCAATATCTATATGATATTAATGCTGATTACCACCGTTTGGTTGGGCTCACTGGGTTTTGCCGATGACTACATCAAAATATTCAAGAAGGATAAAGAAGGCTTGCATGGCAAGTTCAAAGTTATCGGACAAGTGGGTCTGGGACTTATCGTAGGTTTGACCTTATACCTCAGCCCTCAGGTTGTGATCCGTGAGAACTTCGAAATACAGAAACCCGGTCAGGGAGTGGAAGTAGTGCACGCTGTCAAAGAGATCAAAGCTACTCAAACCACTATTCCTTTCTTTAAAAGTAACAACTTAGACTACTCCGACTTGGTTTCTTTCATGGGAGAGCATTCGCAAGCTGCAGGCTGGGTACTGTTTGTCATTGTTACCATATTCGTTGTTACCGCCGTATCCAATGGAGCTAATTTGAATGACGGTATGGATGGAATGGCGGCTGGGAACTCTGCCATAATAGGATTAACGCTAGGAATACTGGCTTATGTATCGAGTCACATCGAATACGCCGGCTATCTGAACATCATGTATATTCCGGGATCGGAAGAATTAGTAATCTTTATCTGCGCCTTCATTGGTGCTCTTATCGGTTTCTTATGGTATAACGCCTACCCTGCCCAAGTATTTATGGGCGATACGGGTAGTTTAACCATTGGTGGTATTATCGCGGTTTTTGCCATTATTATCCATAAAGAGTTATTAATACCTATTCTATGTGGTATATTCCTGGTAGAAAACCTATCTGTTATTCTGCAACGGTTCTATTATAAAGCAGGAAAACGGAAAGGTGTGAAACAGCGTCTTTTTAAACGTACGCCGATACACGACCACTTCCGTACTTCAATGAATCTGATTGAACCGGGTTGCAAAGTAGTGTTTACCAAACCGACACAGCTGTTTCATGAATCAAAGATTACCGTCCGCTTCTGGATTGTAACCATTGTGCTGGCAGCAATAACGATTATAACATTAAAGATTAGATAATGAAAGATTTATGATTTAAAATTTATGATTTATAGGCTGCGCTATTGTAGTACGACATAAATCATAAATCATAAATCATAAATTATAAATCAAATAACATGAGTAGAATTGTAGTATTAGGAGCTGGCGAAAGCGGTGCAGGTGCTGCCGTACTCGCCAAGGTAAAAGGGTTCGACACGTTCGTTTCGGACATGTCCGCCATTAAAGACAAATACAAAGAATTACTGAATAAGTATGAGATTGCTTGGGAAGAAAAACAACACACCGAAGAGCTGATACTGAATGCTGACGAGGTTGTAAAAAGTCCCGGTATTCCTAATGATGCCCCACTTATTCTGAAACTAATAGAACAAGGCACGCCTATCATCTCAGAAATAGAGTTTGCCGGACGTTACACAGATGCCAAAATGATTTGTATCACTGGCTCCAATGGCAAAACCACTACTACTTCACTTATTTATCACATTTTTAAGAGTGCAGACCTGAATGTGGGACTGGCTGGAAACATAGGAAACAGCCTTGCTCTACAAGTAGCTACTGAACATCACGATTATTATATCATCGAGCTAAGTTCATTTCAGTTGGACAACATGTACAATTTCCGCGCTAATATCGCCGTACTGATGAATATCACACCCGATCATCTGGACCGCTACGATCATTGTATGCAGAACTATGTAGATGCCAAATTCCGCATTACTCAGAACCAGACTCCGGAAGATGCTTTTATCTACTGGAACGATGATCCTATCATCAAGCGCGAACTTGCCAAGCATGGCCTGAAAGCCCATCTTTATCCGTTCGCAGCCATCAAAAAAGAAGGGGTCATAGCATACGTTCAAGATGGTGAAGTAGAAATCGACGCACCGATAGCTTTCAATATGGAACAAGAGGAACTGGCGCTACGTGGCACTCACAACTTATACAACTCCTTGGCTGCCGGCATCTCTGCAAATCTTGCAGGCATCAAGAAAGAAGATATCCGCAAAGCTTTGTCGGACTTCAAAGGTGTAGAACACCGATTGGAAAAGGTCGCTACCGTCCGCGGCATACATTTCATCAATGACTCTAAGGCAACGAATGTAAATTCCTGCTGGTATGCCTTGCAGAGCATGACTACTAAGACGGTATTGATACTTGGCGGTAAAGACAAAGGCAATGACTATAAGGAAATTGAAGATCTTGTACGCGAAAAGTGTTCAGCCTTGGTATACCTAGGATTACACAACGAAAAGTTACACGACTTTTTCGACCGCATGGGCTTACCGGTTGCCGATGTACAAACCGGAATGAAAGATGCAGTAGAGGCAGCCTTCAAACTAGCTCAAAAAGGTGAAACAGTATTGCTAAGTCCATGCTGCGCTAGTTTCGACCTATTCAAGAGTTATGAAGATCGCGGCGATCAGTTCAAGGATTGCGTACGTTCCCTCTAATTTTTAATTATTAATTTACAAAACATTGGATCTACTAAAAAGCATATTCAAAGGGGACAAGGTTATCTGGATCATCTTCCTCGTCCTTTGCCTCATTTCGGTTATCGAAGTGTTCAGTGCATCCAGTACGCTGACCTACAAGAGCGGTGACCACTGGGGGCCAATTACGCAGCACAGCATCTTCCTTATGGTAGGTGCGGTTGTTGTTGTGTTTTTCCATAATATACCCTACAAATGGTTTCAGGTATTTCCCGTATTCCTGTTACCAACCTCTGCCGTATTGCTTGTAGTAGTAATGTTTATGGCACGCGTCAATGATGCAGCACGTTTCATTCCTGTTTTAGGCTTCCAATTCCAACCCTCGGAGATTGCTAAGATGGCTGTTATTATTGTCACAGCATTTATCCTGAGCAAAGGGCAGGATGAAGATGGAGCAAGTCCTAAGGCATTCAAGCGGATTATGATTATCACAGCGGTGATCTGCGGACTTATCTTACCGGAGAATTTCTCAACGGCTGCTTTATTGTTTGGAGTAGTCTTCCTGATGATGTTCATCGGACGTATCGCAATGAAGAAATTGTTGATACTGATGGGAAGTTTGGCAGGCATAGTCATTGTTGCCGTTGCCTTTCTCGAACTGACTAAAGACATTGATCTTCCTGCTACGCACCGTTTTGATACTTGGCGTGCCCGCATTGAGAAATTCGCCAAAAGCGAGAATATTCCTGCTGCTAAGTTCGATATTGACCGAGATGCCCAAGTAGGACATGCCCGTATTGCAGTAGCTACCAGCCACGTTATTGGTAAGGGTCCCGGTAACTCCGTACAACGCGACTTCCTGAGTCAGGCATATTCCGACTTTATCTTCGCCATCGTGATAGAAGAATTAGGCTTGATAGGAGGAGCTGTAGTAGTCTTCCTCTACATCTGCTTGCTGGTACGTGCCGGACGTATCGCAAAGAAATGCGACCGTACCTTCCCGGCCTTCCTGGTTATCGGCATTGCCCTGCTACTTGTTTCGCAGGCAATGTTCAACATGATGGTTGCCGTAGGATTGGCGCCTGTTACCGGTCAGCCGTTGCCTCTCATTAGCCGTGGTGGTACCTCGACGCTTATCAATTGTGTATATATCGGTATGATCCTGAGTGTGAGCCGATATACGGCAAAATTGGAAGAACAGCAGATGCACGATGCCCAGATACCATTGCTGGTAGATGCTGAAAATCCCGAAAATCCGGAACAACCGGTAGTGAGTGATGCACAAACGGCTGTTGACCCAACGGCAAAAGCCTTTAATAGTGATGCAGAATTTGAGTAAATAGAGAATTAAAAGAGAAAAAGATGAATAACAAACCACGCATAATCATCAGCGGAGGAGGTACCGGAGGACATATATTCCCGGCTGTTTCCATTGCCAACGCTTTAAAAGAGTTGTGCCCCGACGCAGAAATCCTCTTTGTCGGTGCTGAAGGAAGAATGGAGATGCAACGCGTACCCGATGCCGGGTATCAGATCATCGGTTTACCTATTGCCGGATTTGACCGTAAGCATCTGTGGAAGAATATCGCCGTACTCATAAAGCTGGCACGCAGCCAGTGGAAGGCAAGAAGCATTATCAAGAAGTTCAAGCCACAAGTAGCGGTAGGTGTTGGTGGTTATGCCAGCGGTCCCACATTGAAAACAGCAGGAATGATGGGAGTTCCTACTTTGATACAGGAACAGAATTCATACGCCGGTGTGACCAACAAACTGCTTGCCCAAAAAGCATGCAAGATTTGTGTGGCTTATGAAGGTATGGAAAAGTTCTTCCCGGCAGAAAAGATTATCATGACGGGGAATCCGGTACGTCAGAATTTGCTCGGACATTCTATTTCACACGAAGAAGCTACGGAGAGCTTCGGACTAAGCCCGGCGAAGAAAACCATTCTTATCTTAGGCGGTAGTCTCGGCGCCCGTACCATCAATGAGACGTTAATCGGCGGACTAGATGTCATTCGCGCCAATCCCAACGTACAATTCATCTGGCAGACGGGAAAGATTTATATCGAACAAATCAGAGAAGCAATCACTGCCGCTACGGGAGAACCTGTGCGCCATCCGCATATCAATGCGATTCCTAACTTATACGTGACGGATTTCATCAAAGATATGGCAAGTGCTTATGCTGCTGCCGATTTGGTTATTTCGCGTGCAGGTGCAGGCTCTATTTCTGTATTTTGCCTGTTACATAAGCCCGTCATACTGGTCCCTACGCCCAATGTGGCCGAAGATCACCAAACGAAGAACGCACTGGCATTGGTTAATAAAGACGCCGCCATCTATGTAAAAGATGTAGATGCAAAAGACAAACTATTGCCGGTAGCCATGGAAACCATATCCAATACTGAAAAGTTGAAAAGCTTAAGTGAAAACATAGCCAAACTGGCATTGCCCGACTCGGCAACTATTATAGCAAAAGAAGTATTGAAACTAATAAAATAAGTAAAGTAACATAATTAAGATACTTCATCAACATACAGAACAATGAATATAGAAACAATAAAATCCGTATATTTCATCGGTGCCGGTGGCATCGGTATGAGTGCCTTGATACGCTATTTCCTTTCGAAAGGCAAAGTTGTAGCAGGTTACGACCGCACCCCAAGCGAATTGACCGAACGCCTGATAACGGAAGGTGCACAAATACACTACGAGGAAGATGTCAACCTCATTCCTGATTGCTGCAAGGATAAAGCCACTACTTTGGTAGTTTATACTCCTGCCGTTCCTCAGGAACATTCCGAGCTGGTTTATTTCCGCGAAAATGGATTCGAAATACATAAACGCTCCCAAGTATTAGGCATCATAACCCGTAGCAGCAAAGGTTTGTGCGTTGCCGGAACTCACGGCAAAACAACAACCAGTACCATGGCCGCCCATTTGTTACATCAGTCGCATGTAGAGTGTACCGCTTTCCTTGGTGGTATCTCAAAGAATTACGGTACTAATCTGTTACTCTCTTCAACCAGCCCGTATACTGTTATTGAAGCAGATGAGTTCGACCGTTCATTCCATTGGTTGTCGCCTTGGTTAAGTGTCATAACCGCTACCGATCCCGACCACCTGGACATCTACGGAACCGAAGAGGCTTATTTGGAGAGTTTCCGCCATTATACCACGCTCATACAACCGGGCGGCGCATTGATTATCCGCAAAGGAATCAGTTTGCAACCGGACGTACAGGCCGGAGTAAAAGTATATACTTACTCTAAAGACGAAGGCGACTTCCACGCTGAGAATATCCGCATAGGTAATGGCGAAATTTTCATTGACTTCGTTGCTCCCGATACTCGCATCAATGATATTCAACTGGGAGTCCCTGTCAGCATCAACATTGAAAACGGTGTTGCAGCTATGGCTCTCGCCCACCTCAGCGGTGCTACCGATGAAGAAATCAAGCGGGGCATGGCAAGTTTCCATGGTGTAGACCGCCGTTTCGACTTCAAACTGAAGACGGATAAAATAGTATTCCTCAGCGACTATGCTCACCATCCGGCAGAAATAGCCCAAAGTGTGAAGTCCATCCGTGAGTTATATCAGGACAAGAAGATTACTGCTATTTTCCAGCCCCATCTATATACACGTACCCGTGACTTCTACAAAGATTTTGCAGACAGCCTTTCCTTGCTGGATGAAGTGATCCTGACAGAGATTTATCCGGCACGCGAACAGCCCATACCCGGTGTAACCAGTGAGCTGATATATAACAACCTGCGTCCGGGTATCGAGAAATGCATCTGCAAGAAAGAAGACGTTTTAAACCTTCTTTCACAGAAGCCCATCGAAGTACTGATTGTATTGGGTGCGGGAGATTTGGACAACTATGTGCCTTCCATAACTCAATTGCTTAAACAGCGCTATCTCAAATAGTAAATAGTAAATTGTAAAATAGTAAATAAATCTATGATTAAAAGGATTCTACTAT
>OHES01001091.1_pt1 | contig 13607 bp, 10 predicted proteins | sample 1567371 | NCBI WGS metagenome assembly OHES01 (sample SAMEA3879533, study PRJEB24766) | human gut metagenome | biome: human-associated habitat; feature: feces | place: USA | collected 1985/1987 | reverse complement strand
TTTCTTCTGATCATCATACTTATACTGACCCTGAAGAAGTAATTGATTTTGCTACTCGTACAGGTTGCGACTCATTGGCTATCTCTATCGGTACTTCTCACGGTGCATACAAATTTACTCCGGAACAGTGCCACATTGATCCTGCTACAGGTCGTATGGTTCCTCCTCCTTTGGCATTCGAAGTATTGGATGCTGTAATGGAAAAACTTCCGGGATTCCCCATCGTTCTTCATGGTTCTTCATCAGTTCCTCAGGAAGAAGTTGAAACAATCAACAAGTATGGTGGTGCATTGAAGGCTGCTATCGGTATCCCTGAAGAAGAATTGCGCAAGGCTGCCAAGTCTGCTGTTTGCAAAATCAACATTGACTCAGACTCTCGTTTGGCTATGACTGCTGCTATCCGTCAGACTTTTGCTGAAAAACCGGCAGAATTCGACCCGCGTAAGTACTTAGGTCCGGCTCGTGACAATATGGAAAAACTGTACAAGCACAAAATTATTAACGTGCTGGGTTCAGACAATAAATTGGCTGAATAATTGATTCATCCTATATAAACAGAAAAAAGCTGCTTTCTTTATTGAAGGCAGCTTTTTTTGTTTTAAGACCGGTTTCGGTATTGAAGAGGGGACTTGCCTGTATGTTTCTTGAAATAGCGGCCAAAAAAAGATTGGTCAGGGAAAGATAATCGGTTGGAGATCTCTTGAATACTTAGAGATGTGGATTGTAGTAATGCTTTAATCTCAAGAATTACATGTCGGTCAATAATGCTTTTGGCTGTGTTGCCGGATACGTTTTGTACGATTGTGGAAAGGTAACGGGGAGTGATGAATAGTTCGGCTGCATAGAAAGATACCTCACGTTGGGTGGTGCAATGTTTATGAATTAATTGGATGAAACGTTTGAATATCTCTTCCTGGCGATTTATTCCTTCGGTCTTTTTTTGCAGGAACAGGTGTTGGGTCTTGTCATAGAGGTCCAGAATGAAGTTTTGAATGAAATTTTTGAAGATCTGAATGCGGAAACTATTATCCCTGTCTTCATAAAGATCTTTCATGACCAAGCTGAGTCCGATGAATGGTTTTACACGTTCTTCAGGGATGACAATGCATGGATGCTCTTTTAGAAAGTGAAAGAAGGAGGGATCCAGACGTGAGGTGATCTCCCTGAAAAGGGTGTCGGAAAAAACAATATAGGAAACGGTAAAATCATGGCTGGCGCAGGTGCAATTGAAGATACTGCCGGGGAGAAGCAGAAGTTGGGTGTTCTCCGTCACTTCGTATGCCTGCAAATCAATTTCTATGTGGGCTTTTCCGCTACGGCAATGAAAAATAGATGCGTCTGCTAACTTTATGATCTGATTGGAGCATATATCTATACTTTCTTCTATTCCGGTGATAAACGGTTCATTCTCTGGTAAACTCAATATTTCCATATTTATTCTTGTTTTGATGCAAAATTAACTATTATTTTTGTTATAATAGGAAATCTATTCCGAATTTGAACAATGGTAGCTAATAATTGAATGTGTCGGCTTGAAAAATTCCATCTACCTTTGCGTCCGAATTTAAAAGATTGGAATATGATGACATTGAACAAAAAATGGATGCGACTAATGGTATTGGTTGGTTGTGCTGCTTTGACAGCGTCGTGTAAACAGGCGCCTGTTGCACAAATGGAGGCGGAATATGCGGTATTAAAGGTATCACCGTCGGACAAAGTTTTGTCTACTACTTATTCGGCTACGATCCGTGGCCGCCAGGATATTGATATTTATCCGCAAGTTTCCGGTTTCCTTACCCGGCTTTGTGTGGAGGAAGGACAGGCAGTGCGTAAAGGGCAAGTCTTATTTATTATTGACCAAGTGCCTTATAAGGCGGCATTGGAAACTGCTGTCGCCAATGTGGAATCGGCTAAAGCCGGTCTTGCCACAGCCGAACTGACTTATAACAGCAAGAAAGAATTGTTTGCCAAAAAGGTGGTTTCAGAGTTTGATCTGAAGACTGCGGAAAACTCTTACCTGACCGCTAAGGCTGGATTGGCTCAGGCTAAGGCGCAGGAAGTCAGTGCTCGCAATAACCTTTCATATACCGAGGTGAAAAGTCCTTCGGACGGGGTGATTGGTACATTGCCTTATCGGGTAGGTGCATTGGTTAGTGCCAGTTTGCCACAACCGTTGACTACGGTTTCTGATAATTCGGATATGTATGTCTACTTTTCGATGACTGAAAATCAATTGTTGGCTCTGACCCGTCAATATGGTTCCAAAGCAGAAGCGTTGAAAAATATGCCGGAAGTGGAACTGCAATTGAATGACAAGTCTATGTATGGCGAAAAGGGACGCATTGAAACCATCAGTGGGGTGGTAGACCGTAATACGGGTACCGCAAGTCTGCGTGCCGTATTCCCGAATAAGAATGGGTTGCTGTATAGCGGAACATCGGGAAATGTGATTCTTCCGGTTACGATGAAAGGAAGTTTGGTTATTCCTCAGGCTACCACTTTTGAAATTCAGGATATTACATACGTATATAAAGTCGTGGACGGCAAGGCACAATCAGCTCCTGTCAGTGTGACCCGTGTAAATGGAGGACAGGAATATATCGTGAACGATGGATTGAAAGAGGGGGATATCATTGTAGCGGAAGGCGTAGGTTTGCTGCGTGAAGGTACTCCCATTAAAGTAAAACAGAACTAAGAAAGACTATGAATTTAAGAACCTTTATAGAACGCCCCATCCTGTCGGCTGTTATTTCTATTTCGATAGTGGTAGTGGGTATCATCGGGCTGTTCACTTTGCCCGTCGAACAATATCCTGATATTGCTCCGCCTACCATTCAGGTAAGTACCTCTTATTTTGGTGCCAGTGCGGAAACTCTTCAGAAGAGTGTTATCGCTCCGTTGGAGGAAGCGATTAACGGTGTGGAAAATATGACTTATATGACTTCTACCGCTTCAAATGCCGGAGTTGTGGATATCACTGTGTATTTCAAACAAGGGACAGACCCCGATATGGCAGCGGTCAATGTGCAGAACCGTGTATCGAAGGCAACAGGACAGTTACCGGCAGAAGTAACGCAGGTGGGTGTGACTACCTCAAAGCGGCAGACCAGTATTTTGCAGATGTTCTCACTATATAGTCCGGGTGATTCGTATGATGAGAAATTCTTGTCCAACTATATCAGTATTAACTTGAAACCTGCTATTCTTCGTATCCAGGGTGTGGGTGATATGATGATTATGGGGGGTGACTATAGTATGCGTATCTGGATGAAGCCTGACGTGATGGCCCAGTATAAATTGATTCCATCGGATGTGACCCAAGTGTTGGCTGAACAGAATATTGAATCGGCTACCGGTTCATTCGGAGAAAACTCTGATGAAACTTATCAATATACAATGAAGTATAAAGGGCGTCTGATTACTCCGGAAGAGTTTGGGGAAATTGTGATCCGGTCTTCGGATAATGGCGAAGTGTTGAAGCTGAAAGAAATTGCCGATATAGAGATGGGCGAGGAAAGCTATGCCTATCATGGGGCTATGAATGGTCATCCTGGTATTTCCTGTATGATTTTTCAGACGGCAGGATCGAATGCGACAGAAGTAAACAATAATATTGATACCTTTTTGGAAGAAGCAAGGAAGGATCTGCCCAAAGGGGTGGAGATGGTTCAGGTTATGAGCTCCAATGACTTTTTGTATGCATCTATCCATGAGGTGATAAAAACCTTGTTCGAGGCCATTTTTTTGGTAATCTTAATTGTATATGTATTTTTGCAGGATATCCGTTCTACTATTATTCCGTTGGTGGGGATCATCGTGTCCTTGATTGGTACATTTGCTTTTATGTCCATAGCAGGATTCAGTATCAACCTGATTACCCTGTTTGCTTTGGTGTTGGTGATCGGTACGGTGGTGGATGATGCCATTGTTGTCGTCGAGGCGGTGCAGGCGCGTTTTGATGTGGGATATCGTTCTTCTTATATGGCTAGTATTGATGCGATGAAGGGGATTAGCAATGCGGTCATCTCTTCTTCGTTGGTATTTATGGCTGTGTTTATTCCGGTTTCGTTTATGAGTGGAACTTCGGGTACTTTTTATACTCAGTTTGGTTTGACTATGGCGGTTGCCGTAGGTATCTCTGCCGTCAATGCACTGACTTTGAGTCCGGCGCTGTGTGCTTTGTTCTTGAAACCGTATATCAATGAGGATGGAACGGAAAAAAACAATTTTGCAGCACGTTTCCGTAAAGCGTTCAATGCTGCTTTCGATGCAATGATTGAACGATATAAGAAAGGGGTATTGTTCTTTATCAAACGCAAATGGATGGTATGGACACTTCTTGCGGCCTCGGTAGTACTATTGGCTTTCTTGATGAATACAACTAAAACCAGTTTGGTACCTGATGAAGACCAGGGGGTTGTATTTGTGAATGTCAGCACGGCGGCAGGTAGTTCATTGAAAACGACTAATGACGTAATGATGCGTATTGAAAAGCGCATGATGGATATTCCTCAGGTGCTGCATGTGCAGCGTGTGGCAGGTTATGGTCTGCTAGCCGGACAGGGTAACTCTTTTGGTATGTTGATTCTGAAACTGAAACCTTGGGATGAGCGTGAAGGAAAGGAAAATGATGTTCAGGCAGTAATCGGACAGGTATATGGCCGTACGGCAGACATCAAGGATGCCAGTATATTTGCTATTTCTCCGGGTATGATTCCGGGGTATGGTATGGGTAATGCGTTGGAACTCCATATGCAGGATAAACAAGGTGGTGATGTGGGCACTTTCTTCAATACCACTCAACAATATCTGGGTGCTCTGAACCAACGTCCCGAGATCGCGATGGCATACTCTACTTTTGATATCCGTTATCCGCAATGGACGGTAGAAGTGGATGCGTCCAAATGTAAGCGTGCCGGTATCACTCCGGATGCTGTGCTAAGCACATTATCCGGCTATTATGGTGGGCAGTATGTTTCAAATTTTAATCGTTTCTCTAAAGTATATAAGGTTATGATTCAGGCAGATCCGAAATATCGTGTGGATGAAAGCTCGTTGAATAATATCTTTGTGCGTATGTCTAATGGCGAGATGGCTCCTCTCAGCCAGTTTGTGACATTGACCCGCAGTTATGGGGCAGAATCGCTGAGCCGTTTCAATATGTTCAATTCTATTGCTGTAAATGCAATGCCTGCCGAAGGGTATAGTACCGGTGATGCCATCCGTGCCGTTCAGGAAACTGCCGTACAGGCACTTCCCAAAGGTTTTGGGTACGACTTTGGTGGTATTACCCGTGAAGAGACCGACCAGGGAGGTACTACCATTATCATCTTTGCTATCTGTTTCTTGATGATTTATCTGATTTTAAGTGCACTTTATGAAAGTTTCCTCATTCCGTTTGCGGTGTTGTTGTCTGTTCCGTTTGGGCTGATGGGTAGCTTCCTGTTTGCGAAGATGATGGGACTGGAGAACAATATTTATTTGCAGACCGGTTTGATTATGTTGATAGGTTTGCTTGCTAAGACTGCCATTTTGCTGACCGAGTACGCTACCGAGCGTCGTAAGGCAGGTATGAGCCTGACTTCCGCTGCACTTTCTGCCGCCAAAGCCCGCTTGCGTCCTATCCTGATGACGGCACTGACTATGATTTTCGGTCTGTTCCCGTTGATGGTTGCCAGTGGAGTAGGTGCTAATGGAAACAGTTCGCTGGGAACAGGTACTGTGGGTGGAATGGTGATCGGTACGCTGGCGTTGCTGTTTATTGTACCTTCTTTGTTTATCGTATTCCAATATTTACAGGAAAAGGTACGTCCTATTCAGTTTCAGCCGGCGGCCGATTGGCAGATTCAAGAGGAATGTGTAGAAGCAAAAGAAGAGAGACAACACCACATCGAAAGCAAAAACGAAGAGAAAAAATGAAAAAACAGATCATCACTCTGACTGTCGCAGCGCTCACACTGAGTAGCTGCGGCATATATACCCAATATAAACCTGCAACCGAAGTGCCCGATAATTTGTATGGGGAAGAGGTGGCAGTTGCTGATACCGTGGATAATATCGGCAATCTGAGCTGGCAGGAGATTTTTACAGATCCGCGGCTTCAGGAATTGATAGAGCAAGGCTTGCGGAACAATACGGATTTGCAGTCAGCACAATGGCGTGTGAAAGAGGCGGAAGCTGCTATGCTGTCAGCCAAATTGGCTTATCTGCCTTCTTTCGCTCTGTCACCTCAGGGGACAGCAAGTAGTTTTGACAAAGGAAAAGCTGTACAAACTTATACTTTACCGGTGGCGGCAAGTTGGGAAATTGATATTTTCGGCCGCATCCGTAATGCGAAACGCCAGGCGAAAGCATTGCTGGAACAGAGCCGTGACTATAAACAGGCTGTCCGGACACAGCTGATAGCCGGTATAGCTAATACTTACTATACCTTGCTGATGCTGGACAATCAGCTGGCCATTTCTGTCCGGACTGAAAAGTCCTGGAAAGAAACCGTAGATGCAACCCGTGCTCTGATGGAAGCCGGATTGGCAAATGAAGCTGCCGTTTCACAAATGGAAGCTACATATTATACTATATGTACTTCAGTTCTTGATCTGAAAGAACAAATTAACCAGGTAGAAAACAGTTTGTCGTTGTTGTTGGCTGAATCTCCTCATGCTATTGAGAGAACGGGCACATGGGACAGTTCTTATATGATGAAGGAACATTTCCCGGTAGGCATCCCTGTGCAAATGCTTGCCAACCGTCCCGATGTACGCAGTGCGGAGCGTTCGTTGGAAGTAGCTTTCTATGCCACAAATCAGGCTCGTTCCGCCTTTTATCCTTCTATTGTTTTAAGTGGAAGTGCGGGATGGACTAATTCAGCAGGAAGTATGATTGTCAATCCGGGCAAGTTCATTGCAACGGCTGTAGCTTCGTTGACCCAGCCACTGTTTAATAAAGGTGCGAACATAGCACAGCTAAAGATAGCTAAAGCTCAGCAAGAAGAAGCCAAACTGAGTTTTCAACAGGCTTTGTTGAATGCAGGAAGTGAAGTGAACGAGGCTTTGGTGAAATATCAGACGGCCCGTGATAAATCAGTTTATTATGATAAACAAATAAATTCATTAAATAAAGCTTTGGAAAGTACCTCTTTGCTGATGCAACATGGGAATACGACTTATCTGGAAGTTTTGACGGCTCAGCAGACTTTGCTTAATGCGGAGTTAACTCAGGTTGCTAACCGTTTTACTGAAATGCAAGGCGTAATCAATCTCTATCAGGCATTGGGTGGAGGTCGTGACTAATTTAGCATACTGTTATCTTCAACGTGTTGAAGAAAGAGAACGCTGTTCTCCGTGAGGAAAGCAGCGTTCTTTTATGGTTGTCAAGGTTCCACTATAACACAAACCGGATTGGATTCTTCATTGATTTCCTGTAAAAAGCTTAGCTTTCCTTCTTGGACAATTCCCGGATTTTTATCCATCCATTCGTCTATTTTCCCTATCTCCAATAAAGCGGCATACTCTCCTTCTTCTGTACAAGTGATGGGATAGAAAGGCATGAAATGCGTCAGGTCATCTGTCAGCCCCACATTGGCATCATTCATATAAGTAATATGTTTTTCTTTGTCGTAAATACCGTAGAAGGGTTTTCTCTTGTCGTATAATCCCTGTAGAGATATAAAGAAGAGATGTTGGGGAGTTTCCAGAATACCGGTTATAACGATGTAGTTGTCTGTATCCTCTTTTTGTCCCATTTTTTCAGCCGGGAAATGCCATTGCCCGGTATGGAAAGTGGTATGGACAGTAGCTTCGTGTCCTTTAATGTCGTAGATTGTGTCATTGAACGCTTTTCTGAAACGTATGCTGCCGTTGTTCAGCCAAAGTGAAGGCTGGTCTATAGGAAGAACAGTCATTGTTCCATCCTGATAATTTATATATATTAACCCTCCTATGTTGGCGTTGCCGGGTAATTGCTTGAATACGTTGATGCTGGATATCTGGTCCATGCCCATAGGATCACCTGGATTGGCAAATTCCGGCAATGAGTCTTTTACTTCTCCCTGTTCGTTGAAGTAAAGTAACGCACTTGCTTGCGGTTGTCCTATTCCTTCTCCATAATGAGCAAGAATAAGGGAGTCGGAAAAAGTAAAGTAAAGGGATGGGGAAATCTTTTGTGGTAGGTGTACTTGCCCTAGATAGTTACCTTTTGTATCGTATTTTACCAACTTGTCGGGTTGGCGATAAAAGTAGAGATTGTTGGTATGGGGGTGAATAAAGCAGTTGGCATTGCTGTAGCCTTGTGGATCTTCTCCTTTGTGCCCGATGCTGCCAAGATATTTTCCGGTTTGCTTGTTGAATGACAGGCATCGTCCGTTGGTAGAGACAAAGATATGGTCTTTAGATAACTTGATGGAATAGGAGTTGCCAATCAGGGATGAGTCTGTTGTTTCCAAAGGGATATAACGGATTTGTTTTCCCAATTGGGAGGTCTTTAATTCTGTGAGGTGTTCCAGACTTACGGCAATGTCAATTGCATTCGGGTCATTCGCTTTGTTTTGGGGAGTACAGGAGCCTAATAATAGGAGTAGGCCGCCCAGCATGATTTGCTTCTTCATAGTAGTATTGTTATGGAAGAAAAGAAGTTGTTTGCATGGGCAACTTCTTTTCTTTGTGTTTAAATGATGTTGTGTTTATTATCTTGCAGCAAAAAACAAGGAGTTTCCTGTAGCTATTCTTGCGGTAGCAATACCTTGTGCATCAGGAGTGACAGTCATGGAGGTTCCGTTTTGCAGGCTCAAAACAGCCGTTCCGTCTTCGTTCATTTTCACAAGTTCGAAGCTCTGTCCGTCGGCTACGGCATTCCATGTATTGTTTTCTTTGTTATAGACCAAATCTACAGATTTGTCTTCTCCTTTTTTGGTAATGGTATAACCGTTTTCGTTGGTTTTTACCAAGTATTCGCCATTTTCTCCTTGCACTGTTTTTACTTCACCGATAGAAGCTGTAGGGTTGGAACCGCTCCAGAATTCGATGGAATTTAAAACCAATGCGTCTGCCAGATAAGCAATTTCATAAACAGGGACAATATGGAAAGCGAGAAAGATAAGTTCGTTGACAAACTTGTTGCTTACCCCCTGGTTCCAGTCTTTCAAACTATTCCATAATCCGAAAGAACCGATGCATGATGAAAATAAGACGCTGCCACTCAACATGGCGCAAACAAGAAATGTTTTGCTTTTTTTCATGATCAATAAAGTTAAGTTTATAAAAAGTAATTTTATGACGATTTCCTACAATAAAACGATTTAATCGTCACGCAAAGATAGAACTTTTTTATGGAAAGAGGCTTCTCTACCTAAAAAACTGTATCTTTGTTTTTTGAAGTTACGAAAAGAGTGTAATTTATTGGAAATGAGCGTAGGTTAATTGCTCTTGATAGTAATAGGTTACGATTTAGTTAGTTATCTACTGCATTATCCTTCTGCGCGTTGCGTAACCTTCAAAGAACTCTTCGTATGCAAAAGTAGCTATTTAATTCGAGATTTTGATATAAACTCCCGTTTTTTATCCCCTCATTCATAAGAATTTTCCGTAAAAGCGGTATTGTCCGTCGGCACACCATTGCCCAAAACGAGTTTTGAACAAACGTGTGCCGACTACCGCATAGCCGGAGAAAAGGGCATTGCCTCACGCCTAAACGATGTTTAGACTGATGAAGCAATGCCCCTTTCTTTTTGCGCCTATGCCAAGAGGTGCTTTTACGGGGTTTCAGATGATTTTTCTTTTTTCGTTGTCCCTTTTGCCGGAAGCGGAAAGTGAATGCAGAGTGTGTCAGCCTGCCCCATGAATGAAACAGGTGGCCACACACAGCGGGCAATCCGGGAAGAATGATTGTTGTCGCCCGGCTGGACAAGTCCTGTCGGATCGGAAAACAATCATACTTCCTTTGTCAATGGTTCGGTAAGAAAATAAAGACCAAAAAGGCAGTCAAGACGTTTAAAAATAAAAAAACATGAACATCGTCTTGACTGCCTATAATAATTTCAAGAAGCTCATACAGGAGGTTCTTGAAAATACAACAATAAAACTGGGAAAAGTGTTGGTCCGTTTCCTTCAGATAGCGACACTGACCACCGTCAGCATCCGTGGCAGGGCCAATTTCCTTCAGTTCATGAGGTATTCCGGATTTAATGAAAAAACGTTCCGGAACAATTTCAACAAGACAGTGCCTTGGGCTTCAATCAACACAGAACTTGCCCACAAGGAACTCCAGGACCGATCCCATGTCGTCATCGCCATAGACCCGGCCCACATCAACAAGGCAGGAGAATGCACTCCTGGGATAGGTATGTATTGGTCCGGGACCGAGAGCAAACCCAAGCATGGCCTGGAGATACTGGCACTCTGCGCGATAGACTATACCACAGGTCGCACCATCATGATAGGCGCCGAACAATCTCTTCCGGATATGGGTGACGGCGAACATCTCTCTATGACAGCCTGTTATCTCGCCGGAGTCAGACGGCATGAGCCAGAACTCATGGGTCTCTCCACTGTCATGGTGGCGGATTCTTTCTTCTCAAGAAAAACCTTTGTCCTCGAAATCGTCAAGGACGGTTTCACACTTGTAAGCAAACTGCCTGTGAACGCCTCCCTGCGTTATCTCGCTGATGAAGCCTTTCTGCAGAGAAGAGGCAAGAGACGCGGTTATAAACCACGCTATGCCGGAAAAGTTGACACATCCGCCCCGGACAGTGCATTCCTTGAAAAAAGGCATATTGGAAAATGCGGGTCAATATATACTGGAGTGGTACATTCCGTGTCACTGGACATGGATATACGTATAGTCTTTGGCAAATTCGGACGGAAGACAGTGTCAATACTGTTCAGTACCGATGTCTCGATGGCTGCGGAGGATATCATCCGAATATACAGCTCCCGGTTCAGAATAGAATTCGGAATCAGGGACGCCAAACAGTTCACCGGCCTCGGTCATTCCCAAGCGCGCGATAAGCGCAGATTGGCATTTGCTTTCAACCTGTCGTTTTTTACCCGAAACATGCTTCAGACCGAAGTTGACCGTCTTTTTCCCAAATATTCAGTCGGAATGTTGAAAAAAATAATATCCGACACTGATTTTGCTCTTAAAATCATGCAAAATGCAGTGCCGGATAAGATTTCTTGTGAAACTGTGGCGAAAATCGAACAGCTTATCGCTAAGTATGTAGGTGTCGCGGCTTAATTCTTACCGAACCATTGCTTTGTAGTGGTTTGCCCTTTTCACGCTTCCGGTGATGTCTTTTTCCTTTTGGTGATTCTTTTTTTTACGGATTTTCCCCTGAAGTTTTTTTCTACACAATCTGCCTCTGTTTTCGTTTACCTCCATTTTGCGCCTTTCAGTAAGCCGCATCAGTCAGTCATTTTCGTTCTGGGCGCAAAGGTAATTCCGGGATTGGACGGGAAAGCAAGGTCAAGCCTCCTGTTTTCGGTAAAAATCTCCAGCCCTGCGGGTAGTATTTTGACCGAAAAACCTTGCATTCCCTAATCCCTACCTTTTCAAGCACCCGAAACGAAAACGACCGATGCGACAGAAAGACGCATAAAAAAAATGTCGGATAAACGAGAGGCAGATAAGATAGTTTGAAACTCAACTCCCTCAGCTCTTGAATCCGCATTAAAAACAAAAAAATCAAAAACAGCGAAGATATGACGGCAACGGCAAATTTCAGACAAATGGCGCAACACATCGGGTTGGCGATATGCGGCTTGATGATGCGCACCGCCTTCGGGGTGTTCGGCATCCTTTGGGGCATCATCAGAGAGATTGTAAACGGAGTGTTCCGAGTGGCGATAGGTGTAATCGTGGCTATCCTTTCCACCATTGCCTTCTTTGGCTTCATCCTTTGGTTATTCACCCTTTAACCCTTACCGACATGGCAAAAAGAAACAGCAAGACGGCAGCGCAGCAGTGCAGATATTACGAGGTGGACAACATCTTCGTGTATATGGTGGAAACGTACATCAACGGCAATTTTGAAACTTTCCGAAGATTGTACCACGAACTGAACAAGGACGCACGGAGGGATTTCATGGACTTCCTTCTCAGCGAGGTAGAGCCGACCTATTGGAGAGAGATACTGAAACAGATAATCTAAAAATGACAGCGATATGAAAGGAACAGACCATTTCAAGAGAACGATATATATGTACTTGGAACAGCGTGCGGAGGAAGATGCGCTATTTGCAAAGAAGTACCGCAACCCTGCCAAGAACATGGACGAGTGCGTGACCCACATTCTGAACTATGTGCAGAAAAGCGGTTGCAACGGTTTCACGGACGGAGAGATATTCGGGCAAGCCATCCACTACTATGAGGAAAACGAGATAGAGGTGGGCAAACCGATGGACTGCCAAGTGGTTGTGAACCACGTTGTGAAACTCACGGCAGAGGAAAAGGCGGAGGCACGTCAGAACGCTGTCCGCAAATACCAAGAGGAGGAACTCCGCAAGTTGCAGAACCGCCACAGACCGTCAGCGAGAAAAGAAAACCAACCCCAACCCTCATTATTTGATTTAGGCTTATGAAACCGAAGACCAAGATACAGAAAGAGGTGGCAAGACTTTCCGCCAACCTTCGCCCCATATCAGCGACACAAATAGATTGGGCATACCGCCACTGCGTTGAGCATATCGGCTACCGCACCAAGAAAGGGAACATCACCTGTTCCGACTGCGGTCACGAGTGGCACAGCGACAGCGGACTATGCGACACCCTTGAAGGCTGCACCTGCCCCAAATGCCATGCCGAACTCAAAGTGCAGGACACACGCAGACGCATCTACAAGGAAACGCAGAATTTCAGCGTGATAACCACCTGCAAAGGGTATCAGGTAATCCGCGTGGCGCAGGTCAGATGCGAGAGCAGGAAAGGCGAACCGATGCGTTTCTACTGCCACGAGGTCGTGCAGCGTTGGATTTCACCCGACGGCAAGGTTACGGACATGGCGTTGCTCCGTGGCTTCCTTTTCTGCTATTGCGATGTGTGGGCATTAGGCAGCGATATGGAGGTAAGACCGCACAACAGCCTATACGATGATGTGGTGGCAAGAAGCTGTGCATATCCAAAGATGAGGATATTGCCCCAACTCAGACGTAACGGCTTCAAGGGCGATTTCCACGGCATCTCCCCCGTGCGTCTTTTCAAAGCCTTGCTTTCAGACCCAAGAATTGAAACCCTTATGAAAGGCGGTGAGATTGAGGTCATGAAACACTTTCTTTTCAATACCCGTACTGCCGATGAATGTTGGGCATCATATCTGATTGCCAAGCGTCACAAGTATCAGATAGACAACCTCTCAATGTGGTGCGACTATCTGCGTATGCTCAAAAAACTCGGTCAAGACCTCCGTAACCCGAAGAACATCTGTCCCGAAGATTTCATGGCGGCACACGACAACGCAACCCGAAAAATTGAAGCCATACACGAGAAGGAAAGAGCCGCAGAGCAACGCCGTTGGGAGATTGAAAGGCGTGAGCGTGAGCAACAGCGACAACTCCAACGAAAGAAAGATGCGGAGGATTTCATCGCCAACAAATCCAAATTCTTCGGCTTGGTAATCA
>OHES01001088.1_pt1 | contig 13620 bp, 12 predicted proteins | sample 1567371 | NCBI WGS metagenome assembly OHES01 (sample SAMEA3879533, study PRJEB24766) | human gut metagenome | biome: human-associated habitat; feature: feces | place: USA | collected 1985/1987 | reverse complement strand
CAGTGCGGGGAAAAATCCGGCCAACGTACCTGCAATAATCAAGGTCATTGTGGCTCTGATGGCTACTCCCAAGTCTACTGTAGGGTTTAGGAACATGGTGGCTTGCTCCACACCTATGTCCACTACCTGCTTTCCCGCTACTATATTCATATATTCTGTGGCTCCTACACCTGCCAGCATGCCTACGTATCCAAAGAAGGCCGTGATTACCACACTTTCCACGATAACCAGTTTCAGTATGGACAAGGGGCGTGCTCCCAAAGCTTTGCGTATTCCAAATTCGCGGGTACGCTCTTTTACAGTAATCAGCATGATATTCGATACGCCTACAATACCGCTCAGCAGAGTGAAGAGGCCGATGACCCAGATGGCTGTACGCATGTAGCTGCTACCCTGGTTCATCTGAAGCATCTGGGTGAAACGGTTCCACATCCAAATAGCACCTTCATCAGTCTTGTCGAAACGTTGGTGGGCACCAATGGCGGCACGGTAATCGGCTTCAAAGGCTTCGTTTTCTTCTTTCGTATTCAAGTCCTTGATGGCGAAGAGAATATTTCCTAGTTTATCCCCTTTGTTGAATACCAGTTGCAGGGTACTGAAAGGGATGAATACAATTTGTCCACTTTCATTTCCTTTGTCTTTGTAGATACCTACAACCTGAAACATAACACCTCCCATATTCAACATTTTCCCTAACGGTGCTACTCCATGCTTGAAGAGGGTTTTTACTGACCGTTCGTTGATGACGGCTACTTTCCTGCGTTGCTCTATATCTAACTGGTTGATGAATCGACCGTTTAGTAGGGTGGGGCGTTCAATGTCCAGATAATTGGGATAGACGCCTGTCAGAGTCTCGTTGATATATTCTTGGCCGTAACTGATGTTTACACTGCCTTGGCTTAGCATACCTCCGGCGTTCTCTACATGCTTGGTCATATTCTGACTTAACTTCAGGTCCTTGTTGTCAAGCTGTATTCTTCTCCCTTGCTTCAGCCCGTCATAAGCTTTGCTGGTCCATCCGGCACCCACTTTGATGGAGTTCATCGCCAGGGAAGACATCTGCTCGTTTTGGGCATTCATCAGTCCGTTACCCGCTCCCAGCAGTACGATGAGGATAAAGATGCCCCATGCCACCGCGAATCCTGTGAGGAATGTGCGCAACTTATTGCGCTTGATGGTGGCGTATATTTCTTGAAAAAGATCAATCATAGTGTATTCTTTATTTCATGAATCCGTCTACTCCGAACGGTGACGCATCGTGATTCAAGTTTTCTTCGATGTTTTCGATGATACCGTCTTTGATGTGGATAATCTTGTCCGTCTGATTGGCAACGCCGCTTTCGTGGGTTACCTGCAGAGTGCAGATCTTTTAATATCTGCATTACTTCTACCGATGTCTTACTGTCCAATGCACCGGTAGGTTCATCGGCAAGTATGATTTGAGGGTGGGTGATAAGTGCACGGGCTATAGCTACACGTTGTTTCTGACCACCGGACATTTCGTTCGGCATGTGATGTGCCCACTCTTTCAGTCCCAGTTTGTCGAGATATTCCAGCGCCAACGCATTGCGTTTGCGGCGACTGACTCCTTGATAGAAGAGAGGAAGAGCTACATTCTCTACAGCATTCTTGAATGAAATCAAGTTGAAAGACTGGAAAATGAAACCGATCATACGATTACGGTATTCGGCTGCTTTTGTTTCACTCAGGTTCTTGATGAGTGTACCGTTCAGGTAATACTCGCCGGTATCATAATTATCCAGAATACCTAATATATTAAGTAAGGTGGACTTGCCCGAACCGGATGCTCCCATAATGGAAACAAACTCTCCTTTCTGGATATCTAAATTGATGCCTTTGAGCACATGCAGCGGTGCTCCGTTGTTGTAGGTCTTGTTAATGTCTTTTAGCTGTATCACGATTTCTCCCTGTTTATTGCTATTCACTTATTATTTTTCCTTATTAGACGCACCGATGTTACGAAAAGTTGCAAATGAAGCGAAGTTTTTTAAAAAAAGATTTTGCAGTGTCATTTTTCTTTGTGTAATTTGTAACCATTAATGTTATTAACTAACCCTTTAAACAAACGTAATATCATGAATTCAAACATGGAAAAGCCCTATGTAGTGGGCATTGACATAGGCGGTACAAATACCGTCTTTGGTATTGTAGACGCACGCGGAACTATTGTAGCAAGCGGTTCTATCAAGACCGGAGCATACGAAAAAGCTGATGATTATGTAGATGAGGTTTGCAAAAATCTTCTTCCGTTGATTATAGCTAACGGTGGTGTAGATAAAATAAAAGGTATCGGTATTGGTGCTCCTAATGGAAACTATTATAGCGGTACAATTGAATTTGCTCCGAATCTTCCTTGGAAAGGCGTTATTCCATTGGCTGCTATGTTTGAAGAACGCTTGGGCATTCCTACTGCATTGACCAATGACGCGAATGCTGCCGCTATCGGTGAAATGACTTATGGCGCTGCCCGCGGTATGAAAGACTTTATCATGATTACTCTGGGTACAGGTGTAGGCAGTGGTATTGTTATCAACGGTCAGATGGTATATGGACACGATGGTTTTGCCGGTGAATTAGGTCATACTATCATTCGCCGTGAAAACGGTCGTCTCTGCGGATGCGGACGTCACGGATGTTTGGAGACTTACTGCTCGGCTACAGGTGTGGCACGTTCTGCACGCGAATTCCTTGCAGCACGTACTGAACCTAGTTTGTTGCGTTCTATTCCTGCTGAAAACATTACCTCTAAAGATGTATATGATGCAGCCGTTAAAGGTGACAAGTTGGCGCAAGATATCTTCGAATTTACAGGTACTATCCTGGGCGAAGCTCTAGCTGACTTCATCGCTTTCTCAAGCCCCGAGGCTATTGTATTGTTCGGTGGTTTGGCTAAATCCGGCGATTATATCTTCAAACCTATCCAAAAAGCACTTGATGACAATATCTTGACCATTTTCAAAGGCAAGGCTAAATTGTTGGCATCTGAATTGAAAGACTCTGACGCTGCTGTGTTGGGAGCTAGCGCATTGGGCTGGGAATTGAGAGAGATTAAGTAAGCATAACTAAGGCTTATATATAAAGAAAGAGTAGAGGCATTGTAAGCTAAATGTCTCTACTCTTTTTTTCATATTGATAATCTTGCCCTCTTTAATATCATTCAATTCTTTTTAATATCCTATTCCATCGAACTCTATCTGTGCTTTTATCTACAGATTTCCATATTCTGACTGCTTTTCCAACAATGAAAGGCTCTGGCAATAGGCCCCAATAGCGAGAATCCTGAGAGTTGATAACCCGATCGCCTGTAACAAAATAGTAATTCTGCCGAAAATAATACTTTTGTATTACACTATCATTTAATAGCACAGTATCACCTTTTAAAGTGAGATACTTCTTTTGTTCCCATTCTATTACATTATGATAAAGAATCTGATTTAATGGTGTCATTGGAACTTCCATGTCTTTAGCAGGAATAGTAAAAGGACCAAAGTTTACTATATTCCATTGTATGGAATCATTAAACGGATAAGTATTAAAGTATATCCCTTGCTCATAAGCTGAGGGGGCTTTAGTTATTCCATCAAATTGTAAACGCAAATAATCTTGTTGCTGTATATTTCCCAATACATTGTTATAACCCCGTATATGATAGTGTCCATTTTTTATTTCAAAAGTATCACCAGGGAGAGCTATGCAACGCTTCACATAGTATTTCATTAGATCTAGTCCTATGCTATCCCAACGTTCCGGATATGGGAAATTGAAGACTAATACATCATTCCGTTCTACTTTTCCTAAACTCGGAAGACGGGATATATTTACTTCTTTCCCTGCCAACGCATCCAATAAGTTGAAAATACGTCCTCCCATTATCCACTTATTAACTAAAATACAATCTCCTGGTAGCAAGGAAGGCTCCATAGAATCACTGGGAACTTTAAATGTGGCAAATGTTGTGACTATCAGTAATAAATAGGATACAAAAAGGATACAAGTCATTATAAATAATTTGAATAGTTTGTCTATGAAGAATTGCAATCTGTTTTTTTGCATCTATAATCTGTTTTTGATCTCTATAATAATTTATATTTGAATACCTGCTTTCCCGCTTCCCAAAGAAATACTTGTTCCTCTACTCCTTTTGTTCGGTTATGTAACCAAAGTAAAGCGCCAGTAGGTACATTGTCATATTCTAGATAATCAAACTCTGCGATTCTTGTTCCTAAGGAAGTCCAGCCTATTATTCCATTCTGATAAAATAATTCATAACAGTCACCCGGGCTTATGTAATTATCATCATTATGTGGTACATAGATAATTCCTCCAATTTGTATTGTTTTTTTTAAGTCAAGCATACAGGGAACATCTACTTTTTCAGCTTCATAACGGGTTAAGTTCTGTTCGTCAAATGCCTTTTCTATTGAATGTTCTATTAAGTTGTATATAGGTGGAGCACATTCTTTTACTCGATAATTCAATTTTTGATGGAAGTTGCAATCTACATAAATGCTCATTTCTGCTATGTTTAATCGCTTTCCTGTAGGAGGACATATCCATAGATAGCGATATTTTTGTATTGTAGAAACTAATAGGTGGCATTCCCGATTATAAATACTATCAGAAATTGAAATAGCTAATAATTTTGCACTATTAATATCAGGAATATTGTTCCCTAAAAAACGTACACCATCCATTTCTCGGGTCTTCATAACCCAATATTGCGTCAATGGGTGTTTTCTTGTTAACCGAATACTTTCCCGCTGCATTGTATTTGGCTTGAGAGAAAGTACTGTACCATCAATTTGTGGTATAAAAGGATACCCGCTTTCCTTCCAGCCTGTTGTAGTTTGTATAAGTGGTTGGTAAATTTGATCTGTTTCTATATTTTTTACCCAAGCTTTACCGTTATGCCAATTGTACTCGCCGATAGGTATCCACCCATTCATAGAGAAAACACCAATCAAACCTTCTTTGGTATTACTTTGGATTCCATCAATTTGTATATTATTCTTGGGGTAATATTCAGAAGTAACATCTTTAAGTAAATTTCCAAAAATAGAAGGTTGCTTTTGAGGTGTCGAAAAAGTACGATAAACCTTCCCTTTACAACGGTGATTCACCCATCTACGGCTCACTCCTGTTCGCTGCAATTCAGTAGGAATAAAAAGTCCAGTCGTATCACGGAACACATTCCAGCTATGACCTAAAAAAGTGTTAGGCGAATAGATATAACGATCTACGGCTACCGATATACCTAATGCCCTGAACAGATAAGTTAAGAAATCTGTTTCTTCTCGGCATGTTCCAATAGGATGTTCTAAAATAAAAGTTCCTCCAACATGTGGGAAACTGAAATCATTATTATAGCAGAAGTTCATATTGCGTCGTAGGTAAGATTGCAAACTATCTACAGCGACTACAATATCTGTTCCCTGATAAAGGGAGTCCAATACAGGTTGAAATCTATCCCGGTAAATACGTCGCCAATGGTCAGGAGCTTCGTTTCCCGTCCAATATGGGAGCAGGTAAGTACAAAAATCATCAAACGGACAGTATTTATTCCATTCACGTTGCCGCCAAGCTTCAAAAGCTAAATCTATATTTTCTATTAGATAGTCTGCTGTTATTACCTGCGCATCATATACCTTTGGTGAGTCTTTATAAGAAAAAATGCGCCATTTATCCCGTCGTTTACGTTCCATAAAGCCCTGTTGATTACTGGTTTCAATCAAAGCTTGTCGTACGCTATCTATTCCTGCGCTTTGGAAAGAATGACGATCTTTCATGTGAATAAGGAGGAAACGGGCGGCTTCCAGTTTTAAAGAATCATTATTGAAGTGGAGTAATACTTTTTCTAACTCTGCACGATTTTTCCCTGCAAAGATCAACGTCTCTTCTAAACGATGTTCTTTGTCGGCGGCACAACTCCCTAAGAGGAAAACTAAAAAGAAAAGGAGTATAAAAGAAGATAAGTTATTTTTTATATTCATTCTGCATTTACTTGAACTTTTTCTTGCCTGATAATCTTCATATAAAGTTCTCCTATCTTAGGATTATGAACAGGGTTACCAATTGCTATTACCTTATTATCCTTGTCTAACAAGAATGTTTGAAAAGCCATATCAGTAGGGAAACCATTAAGTTTGTTCAATGAATCTTTCTCATCAATACAGATTGGATGATTAAAGTAATTATCTTTTAATAAATTAGTCAGCTCATTCTTGCTTTTGGGAAAGAAGAAAAATAGCACTGGAATTTCTTTTCCGCTGCTAGAACTCAACAGATATATATATTCTTTCCATATTGGAAGTTCTAATTTGCAACTAGTACACCCCGCAGAATCCATATAGCTGATAATTGAATATTGCGAATGTTTTACTGGATATTCAATAGTGTCTTTACCATAAACCGTAAAATACATATATTTTGGAAACTGAATCTCTTTTCCGCTCCATTTGGATATTAGAGAAGATCTTACCGTTTCCTTCTTACTGTTTGCGCAAGAAAATAATGTGATAAAAGCTATACATCCCCCAATAGTCAATAATATTCCTTTCATATTATAGAGGCTTTGATTTCTTATGACTATTTACTAAAAACAATATTTTAAGAAAATGCCTTCGAAAGCGTCTCTGTTATAGCCGTATATGACTTTATTCTGTTCGTCTACGGCATAGGCATGCAGCATTGCATCCAACTCGTATCTCGCTATGGAATTGCCGAAATAATCAAAAACTTTTATTTCGCATTCTTTATTGCTATTTCTCCTTCCGGGGCATCTCACATAAAAGTATTTATTTCCGGCAAGTGTTTCGAACTGGCGATATACTGTATTTTCTATATCATACAATACAATTTTGGGGGCAATATTGTCGCCAATCAGCCTTTTCTTTAGTTTCATATCATCCATGTCATAGAAGTCTATCTGATTTTTAAACATGTATGCATAAATTATCAAGGAATCATTTGCTATCATATTCCCTGCATTTTCGCAGAAAAAAGACTCGCCATGATCATCCTTCTCAAATGATATTTCTCCAATTACCTGTTGATTGTTTAAATTTATTTTCTTGATAGCAAGTTGAGTCACTTCTTTCATAATCAATATGGAATCTCGCACGATATGCATGTCATTGTAAGTGTCTGTGGAGATAGGTAACTCATATTTTTCACTGAAAGAGGATAGGTCGAAATTGTCCATCGTGAAACTCTTGATGGAAAAAGGCGTGAATCCCCAAATGTATACTTTATCTGTTGTTGTCCTACAAAATATAGGAATAGATTGAAATTCATCTTCTGCTTGTCCTTTGGAACCACCTTTGTAAATGCAATTAAAGTAGGGCAATGAATATTGATATATCATGGTATCATTGCTTAGTACGTCACTTACAAATAAGCAATTTCTCTTCCACATCAATCCACTGGGATTGAACACCTCATTCACTTCTATTTTCTCTGCTTGAAGTGATTTTTCAATAGGAAACGATGTCATTTCTTGTTGAGATTCTCGTTTGGGATTTGAGCAAGAAACGAATAGTAAACAAACTAATAAATATATAATGTTTTTCATAATGTGATATGTTTATTTTGAAGAAAATTTAGCAAATAGTTGTATCTACATAGCCCATCCACAAGTGCTTTGACCCCAACAAGACGTACATTGAACTATTGTGCCACAAGCACCACAATAGGTAACATACTGTATAGGGCCTGACGAATATTGAACTGTTTGGTAGCATTGTCTCCAATAGCTTCCAGATGTTTCTGCATTGGCAAGCATTTCCATATTGGCTAAGTTTAATCCGGAAAGTACTATATTGGGGCTTTGCGCAGTATGCACGTTGTATCCGGTAATAATTATCGCGATTAAAGCTATCACTATGCATAAGATTTTTCTTTTCATCATCATTAGTTTTTATATTTTGTTATTTTAAATAGCATTTGTCCTTTTAGCAACTGAAGCCATATAGACTTCAAGCTTGGATGTTTTTTGAGATACAATGAAACTTGTCTGTTTTTGCAGATGGCTACTTACTGTAAACATATCCGCCCATAGTAATAGTTATGATTCCCATTAATATGAGGATTTTCTTTATTTTGTTTTTTATTTGACTGTAATGTTTTTCATTAATGTTTATTTCGTTGATAAATATAAGAAGGAAATAGATTGGAAATGTATTTACAGGAGTAAAAATAAGCGTAAGATTTTTTATACGTTCGTTTAGCGTTTGGTAATGAGAGGGTTATTGCTCCTTGACGACTAAATAGAAACCTAACTCTTTCTCTGCATTTTTACCGGATTCTAAGTTTACATGAGACTTCTTGCAGTCAAGTAACTTTCGAAGTTGACTGATTGTTACCCTCCTTTTGGCATCAATGCCAGTGTCTGTTGGACACCAACTACAAATTTCGATAATTCGGTTGTTCGATAAAAAGTGCTTCTCTGTATGTATAAACGCAGAAAGCAGTTTATAAGCCTGCATCGGGCATTTCAACGAATTTTGGCCTTTGAAAGTAAGTGTGCTTGCTTCTTCATCAAATAGGACTTCGCCTATCTGATATTTCTTTTCTGAAATGCACTTTACAATATCATCCGGATTATTTATTTTATACTTATCATTTTTCTTCCGATTTTGTAAAAAGGCAAAAATAAGCATACAAATCACAATTATAGCAGAAAAAAACACAATACCGTCCTCTCTCCAGTTGACGCACTGCCATAGAGATGGAAGTGAAAGATAGGATTTCAACTGTAGAAAATACATATTATCTAAATAGTAAGTTCCTAACTTATGCTTGTTAATCATTAAAGTCGAATCACCAGCAATAAATTTTTGCTCTTTTTTCTCACTCGGTATTTTTGATTGCAATATAAGAGCACCAAAGCAATATGGGTGTATGCCATTCATCTCTTTTTGCCACATTTCATTCAAGAGAACAACATCTGGTGTACTTAATAATAATAACGCGTTAATTTTTGCACTCAACCCCCATGAGGAAAACAACTTTCTGGCTTCTTTTACCGAATCGACTTCCACCACTATCTTTCCTTCAGCTAGTACCATACGACGCTTTTTACCCTTCGCTTTCGGTTCGCCGCCTTCATAAATATACGGAGTTTCAAGTTTGTCAAGTTCACGGTATGCCCAAAGTTCAGCAACAGATTTCAATGAAACATCTGCTTTTTGTTTACATACTCTGCGCCCTTCTATTCCACTTTTATATACTTGAAAAGTAAGCATCGCAATTGCAAGGAGTAAAAATCCTACTAGTATTGATAATATTTGTCTATAGCGTTTCATTATGTAAATAAGTTGTTCATTCTACAAGGGTGCGTAATCGTTTCTAATTAACCCATAGCAAAGAAAAGGAATTGTTTTTTTGCAAGATGTAAAAATAGTCTATAAATAGGGCATAAATATCTAACAGTATAATTTGAATGAAGAATTAGATGATTGTATTATTTATTTGGATTATAATTTCATGTTTTAGTAATAAGCAGGTACATTTGTTACTTGAATTTGACCATTTCTTTTATAATATTAAACAATGTATTATCTATTAGCTACAATAAAAAAGGGAAACTTCCATGAAGTTTCCCTTTTTTATTTCGAAATCGGAATATAACAGATTAACCGTTAACTCTTTTTTCTTTAATTCTAGCTTTCTTACCAGTAAGTGCACGCAAGTAGTACAATTTAGCGCGACGAACTTTACCCACTTTGTTCACTTCGATGCTATCGATAGCCGGTGATTCAATAGGGAAAATACGTTCAACACCAATAGTACCAGACATTTTACGAACTGTAAAACGTTTCTTGTCACCATGTCCGGCAATCTTGATAACAACACCACGGTACAACTGTACACGCTCTTTGTTACCTTCGATGATACGATAAGCTACAGTAACTGTGTCACCTGCTTTGAAGCTCGGGTGTTGTTTACCGGTAGCAAATGCTTCTTCTGCAATTTTAATTAAATCCATTGTTATTATTCTTAAATTGTTTGATCGTTACAACGCAACATACCAGGCTTCTCTCGTAGGTCCTGACAGCGATTGCGCGAAAGCGGTGCAAAGGAACGAATTATTCGGCAGATACACAAATAATTCGCTCGTTTTTTGCTTAGCGACGATCACCTGAAGAACGGCTGGAACTACCGGAGCTGCTGCTTCTTGTTGAAGAAGAACCGCTGCTGCGTGTACTGCTTCCGGAAGAACTCCGTACACTAGAAGAACTGCTTTCCTTACGTCCGGTACTCGGTGTAGTACTGCTGCTACGGCGGGAAGAGCTTGTATTGCTCTTCGTTTCACTACTGCTATTGGTACGCGTACTGCCACTGTTAGTACGAGAACTGCCACTATTACGTGAACTACTATTATTGGTACGCGAGCTATTATTAGTGTCAGTAGCACTACTCTTCGTACTACTGTTGGTACGACGTGAACTGCTGCTGGTATTAGTAGCTGCATTGCTGTTCGTACTTTCCCTGCGGGTAGTGCTTGGAGTGGTAGTGCGATTACTACTTGAACTACTGCGACGGGTAGTGTACACATCATCTCTCGACGGCGCACGGTCAGAGCCGGGACGTACAGTTACAGAGCCAAAATCCGAACGGCGGTGTGTTGTATAGGATTTTGTATCACGAATTCGATACGAACCATTATAGTATGGATGTTTGTAGCGTCCGCGATAATAGCTCACATTATTATGATGCGTGCGATAGTGCCCTCCTACATACGTGCGGTAGTGATACGGACGGGGGAAATAGAAATGATTGTGGTTGGTATACGTGATATAAACACGGAAGTACCAACGGTTTCCACTGGTATAGATGGGGCGGTAAAAATACTCCGCCTGCATAAAGCGGGCATACTGTCGGCTACTAAGCACCCAGCGGAGATCGTCATTACGTACATCCAGATAGTCATAATATCGGTTGAGTGCCCACTCATTACCATATAGCACATCGTCCATTACATAGCGTACACCGGAAATGAAGTCATAATTGATTTCATATACATCATTGTATTGTTCGGTGCTCAGGTTCAGCTCATAAGCCATTTTATCTGTGAGGAAACGAGTCTCCTTACGTACTTTGCTATTACTCATAGCATTCGTGCCTGCGCTGCAAACAGCAGTACTCAAAGTGGCAAGCAGGATAAATAATATTCGTTTCATGATAGCGTTTTTTACTTAGTTTATGAATTGTCTATTCTTTGTTGGAAACAAAAATAGGGGAAGATTATCCCCTATTCATTTGTTTCTCTCTATTCTTATATAGGGATTTCCCTAATCTGTTTAGGACTTTGGGGATTTTGCCAATATGATGCCATCCTCTTTCAAAAGGATGAGATGTTTCTTATAGAGGTCGCCTACACCTTTCTTGAAAGTTTTCTTGCTAACGCCAAAAGTGGCATAAATGTCATCTGCCGGACTTTTATCATTCAGAGATATCTGTCCGCCATTATCCTTTATATATTGCAACAGGGTTTTCGAGAAGTCATCCACTTTTTCAAAGCCCGGCTTCTGAAGTATCAAGTCTATCTTACCATCCTCACGTACTTGCTTGATGAAAGCTTTCACCTGATCGCCGGTATGCAAGGATTGGAATATCTCGCTATCATACAACAAGCCACCATACTTATTCTCAATGATCGCCTTGAAGCCTAAATCCGTTTTTTGCCAGATGAGGATATTCACCTCATCTCCGGCTTCATAAGGCGCTGCCTCTTTAGAAAGATAGCGGTCTACTTTGGCTGAAGCTACGATACGGTAGCTTTCATCATCCAGATGAGCATGGATAACGTATTTCTTTCCTACCTGCATCTTCATCTTCTGTTCACGGAAAGGCACGAAAAGGTCTTTCATCAATCCCCAGTTCAAGAATGCTCCATACTCATTTACCCATGCTACTTCCAAACAGGCAAACTCACCTACCTGCACCAACGGTGTCAATGTTGTGGCTACAAGGCGTTCCTCGTTATCCAGATATATAAATACATTCAATTCGTCTCCCGGCTGGCAACCTTCGGGCACATAACGCAGAGGAAGCAGGATTTCTCCATCTTCACCACCATCCAGATACATACCGAACTCCACTTCCTTGACTACCTGCAAGATATTGAATTTACCTAATTCGATGCTCATAATTTCTTTCGTTTGGGGCAAAGATAATGCAAACCGAAGGCAGTACAAAATAAGCTTGATTATTTTTAATGCTAAGATGCAGCTTATCTTCGCTTTTAAGCAAAGATTAAGCATAAGGCATAACTTTTCAATCTAAGCCATAACTTTTTTCTATGAACAAATCTCTTGGAAAACAGTTATTTTTGTATCGGGAAACTAAAGATAAGAAAAATTATATTCACCTTTTAAATACATAAAAGTTATGGAATTTCTAACAAACGAAAAACTTACGATTGTAGGAGCCGCCGGAATGATTGGTTCTAACATGGCACAGACTGCCATTATGATGCATTTGACACCCAATATTTGCCTGTATGATCCGTATGGACCGGGACTGGAAGGTGTAGCAGAAGAAATGTTTCACTGCGGTTTCGAAGGACTGAACCTTACGTATACTTCCGACATCAAAGAAGCGTTGACCGGAGCCAAATACATTGTATCTTCAGGTGGTGCCGCCCGCAAAGCCGGCATGACACGTGAAGACCTGCTGAAAGGTAATGCTGCCATTGCCGAAGAGTTCGGTAAAAATGTAAAAGCTTACTGCCCGGACGTGAAACATGTAGTAGTTATCTTCAATCCCGCCGACATAACCGGATTGATCACTCTGTTGTATTCCGGTCTGAAACCTTCACAGGTAACTACTCTCGCAGCTCTCGACAGTACCCGTTTGCGTAGTGAACTCGCCAAGCATTTCCACATTTCTCCTGATAAGGTAGAAAATTGCCGTACGTATGGCGGTCACGGAGAACAGATGGCTGTTTATGCTTCAACTGCCAAAGTAGATGGTAAACCTCTCTTGGAAATCATCGGCACACCTGCCCTTACTGCTGAACAATGGGCTGAAATCCAAAGCAAGGTAACCAAAGGTGGCGCTAACATCATCAATCTTCGCGGACGCTCTTCTTTCCAAAGCCCGGCATACGTTTCCATAGAAATGATTGCTGCCGCCATGGGTGGTAAACCATTCCGTTGGCCTGCAGGTACGTATGTACACAGTCATGGTTTCGACCACATCATGATGGCAATGGAAACTGAAATCACCAAAGACGGTGTACACTACAAAGAGTTGAAAGGCACTCCGGAAGAGGAAGCCAAGCTGAAAGAAAGTTATGCTCACCTCTGTAAATTGCGTGACGAAGTGATTGGAATGGGAGTACTTCCGGCTATTAAGGATTGGAAAAGCATCAACCCGAACATTGACTAAATTATATATAAGGGAATATCCCCGAGAACTCCTGTTTAGACTTTCCCTCTTGCGCTCACACAAACCGGGCGCAGGGGGAATTTTCTTTTATTTTTTCAGAAATCCTTTGGCTGTATTAAAAAAACTATTTATCTTTGCACCCGCAAACGAAGAAGGTGCCATAGCTCAGTTGGTAGAGCAAAGGACTGAAAATCCTTGTGTCCCCGG
>OHES01001086.1_pt1 | contig 13642 bp, 7 predicted proteins | sample 1567371 | NCBI WGS metagenome assembly OHES01 (sample SAMEA3879533, study PRJEB24766) | human gut metagenome | biome: human-associated habitat; feature: feces | place: USA | collected 1985/1987 | reverse complement strand
GCCCTCATAGATGCCATTGTAGAACAAGTCGTAACACAAAATATATCTTCTTGATGAAGAAAGAACTAAATTTCATTGGAAATTGTTTACTTTGTAACGTTTTAGATATTCACTGTCGAAAGATATTTCAATGAGAAGAAAATGGTTGAAAATAGCACTTTGGGTGCTGCTTACTCCAGTTATACTATTTATACTGTTAATGATATTGCTTTATGTGCCTCCTGTACAAAGTTTTATACGGAAGCAGGCAACGGCAATAGCATCTGATGCTACGGGTATGGATATATCTGTAGAACGTATTGATCTTCGGTTCCCCTTGAATCTGCTGGTGCGTGGTGTATTGGTAGTGCAGCCTGCCGACAGTGCAACCGATGTGCAACGGCCCGACACCCTGTTGAGCCTTGAAAGCCTGAATGTCCGCGTGCAGGCATGGCCTTTATTTAAAGGAAAGGTCGAGATTGACGATATCACACTTAAAGAAGTATCCGTTAATTCCTCTGATTTGGTGGAGGGTATGCGGATACGGGGTACTCTTGGACGCTTCTTCCTTGAGAGTCACGGCATTGACTTAAAGAATGAAGACGCTTTGCTGAACAACATCGAGTTGAGTGATACCCATGTGCAAGTTATGCTTGCCGACACCACCGAGACACCTAAAGATTCTACTGAAACTGCCCTTAACTGGAAGATCACCCTACATGCTTTGAAACTAAAGAATGTTTCGGTCGATTTGTCGATGCCGCTCGACTCTATGCGTTTGGCAGCCCATGTCGGTGATGCCGAGATTTCCGAGGCTGCTGCCGACTTGCAACACCAGTTCTATGGCTGGAAGAAGTTTCTCCTTACCGGTACTACCGTCAATTATGATACAGGAAACCTGAATCCTACCGATAGCATTGCTGCAGAACCTGCCGAAGGTTTCGACGCTTCACATATCGCTTTGCGTGACATCCGCCTGGGCATTGATTCTGTGATGTATCAAGGCAGAAACATGAATGCCGTAATCCGCGAATTCTCCATGAACGAACGTTCCGGACTTAGCGTCACCTCTCTTACCGGTCGTCTGCTTTCCGATTCAACAACCATACGTGTTCCTTCGTTGAAGCTGCTTACACCGCATAGCGAAATGAATCTTACCGCCCAAACCTATTGGGAACTGATAAATATTCCCACAACCGGACGCCTGACTGCCCGCTTTAACGCCAATATAGGTAAAGAAGATGTGTTACTCTTTGCCGGAGGATTGCCCGAAACCTTCAAGAAAGCTTATCCTTTCCGTCCGCTTGTTATCCATGCCGGCACAGAGGGAAATCTGAAACAGATGCAAATCTCCCGCTTTTCAATCGATCTGCCCGGTGCTTTCTCCCTCAGTGGCGGAGGTGAATTCTGGAATCTGACTGATAGCTTAAACCGTAATGGAAAGATGGATTTCGAGATGCAGACACAGAATCTGAACTTCTTGACCGGGCTTACTGGTCTTACGCCTGACGGTTCTATCGTAATTCCGGATAGCATGAATCTTGCCGCTCACTTCGGGCTGGAAGGTATGCAATGTATTGCCGACTTGAAGTTGAAAGAAGGAGAAGGACTTCTGGGGCTGGATGCTGCCTATAACTTATCTACTGAAGCTTATCATGCTAACCTTGGCATCGACGCTTTGCAAATGCATCATTTCTTGCCTAAAGATTCCATCTATACTTTGACGGCTAATATTTCAGCCAAAGGAAGAGGCGTGGATATTGCATCCTACAAAACCGTTGCCGCCTTGGAAGCTTCTCTGAAAGAACTGCAATACGGACATTGGAACATCTCCGGAGTAGATGTGAAAGCCGGATTGAAATCTTCTGTTGCTACGGTGAACCTAGTCAGTGACAATGCTTTATTAAAAATGCAGGGTGATGCTGATATGCATCTTAACCGTCGTTACCTGGATGGTAAGCTCGATATCAATGTAGAAGAGGTGGACTTGCATAAACTGGGATTCGCTCCCAAACCGTTGAAACATCCATTCGCTTTCCACTTGGGGGCCGAGGCACGCCACGATTCTATCAAATTGAAACTTGATGCCGGAGATTTGGATCTTCAGTTCCGTGCCCGCAGCACTTTGAAGAAACTGATGAGCCAATCAGACGAATTTGTCCGTTTGCTGACAAAGCAGATAGAAGACAGCCGTCTTGACCATGCAGCTTTACGTCAGGTGTTGCCCTCAGCCGGCATGCAACTGACTGCCGGAAAAAATAATCCGGTCAGCTATTTCTTGGCAACGAAAGATGTATCTTTCAATGATTTTACGCTTCGCTTCGGCTTTACGCCTACACGAGGTATCAATGGACGTACTGCCATTCACGGGCTGCGCGTGGACTCTCTGCAACTCGATACTATATTCTTTGCCGTCAGACAAGATACTACGCTTATGAAGTTACAAGGCGGTGTCATCAACGGACCTAAGAATCCGCAGTTTGTGTTCCGTAGTACCTTGACGGGGGAAATTCGTAATGAAGATGCCGAACTGACCGTTGACTATGTGGACGGACATGGACAAACCGGTGTGTTGTTCGGTGTCAATGCCCGCCCGTTGACCGAAGGAAACGGTAAAGGAAATGGAGTATTGCTGCACTTGATTCCTGCCGAGCCTATCATTGCTTTCCGCAAGTTCCGCTTTGTAGACGATAGTAACTGGATATATTTGCATAAGAATATGCGGGTTTATGCCAATGTGGATATGGATAGTGATAATGGGCTTTGCTTCCGTATGCAGTCCAATCCGCAAGATACGATCTCTCTCCAGAATATCAATGTTGAACTGAGTCGCCTCCGTCTGGATGAACTGAGTAATGTTTTGCCCTACCTGCCTCGATTGACGGGGTTGTTATCCGCCGAAGCCAATTATGTGCAGACAGCTACTTCTTTGCAGGTATCTGCCGAAGCTAATGTTGAAAAACTGACCTACGAGAATCAGCCGGTAGGTGATATTGGTATGGGGGCTTCCTGGCTGCCGGGAGAGCATAACTCACATTTCCTGAATACCTATTTCACTTATGAAAATCAGGAAATCCTGACCGCCAACGGTGTATTGACACAGAAAAATGGTAAGGATTCCTTGGAAGTAACCACCAGTTTTGAACACTTCCCACTCAAAATGGCGAACGCATTTATCCCGGATCAGATGGTGTCCTTTACAGGCGATATTGACGGTGGTTTATACATTTATGGTCCCTTGGATAAACCGAAAATGCACGGTGATGTCTCGTTGGATAGCGTATCAGTTTTTGCCCGTCAGGCAGGAGCACGTTATTGGTTTGATAACCGCCCGTTGCAAATAGAGGACAATAAACTTATATTCGACAAATTTGCTATCTATACAACTAGTAAGAATCCGTTTACTATTGACGGAAATATCGATTTCCGCAATATGCAACGTCCTACTGCTAACCTGAATTTATTAGCTGACAACTATACCTTATTAGATGCACCTCGTACGAAAGAGAGCTTGGTTTACGGTAAAGTATTCGTTGACCTGAATGCCACCGTCCGTGGTCCGCTCGATGGGTTGACTATGCGCGGAAACATGAATCTACTAGGTAATACCAACGTGACTTATGTATTGACCGACTCTCCGTTGACGGTAGAAGACAGGCTCGATGGACTGGTTACCTTTACTTCCTTTAATGACACCACTTCTGTAAAAGAAGACGAAACCCCGACTATGTCTTTAGGCGGTATGGAAATGTTTATGTCGGTTCATATAGACAATGCAGTGCGCTTGCGTGCCGACCTAAGTCCGGATCGTAGTAAATTCATAGAACTGGAAGGCGGTGGTGACTTGAACTTGCAATATACGCCTCAGGGTGATATGAACCTTACAGGGCGCTACACCCTTTCGGGCGGTGTGATGAAATATTCATTACCTATCATTCCGTTGAAAGAGTTCCAATTCAATCCCGGAAGCTATGTGGATTGGAGGGGAAATATAATGAACCCCACACTTAATCTGAAAGCTACCGAACGTATGCGCGCTTCCGTAGCCGATGGAAATGGAGATGGATCGCGTATGGTAAACTTTGATGTTTCCATCTCTATAAAGAATCGTTTGGAGGCACCCGAATTGATTTTCGACATCTCTGCTCCCGAAGATGCAACCATTGAGAACGAGCTACAGGCAATGGGTCCAGATGAACGAAGCAAACAAGCTATTGCCATGCTTGCTACGGGTATCTATCTGAACGGCGGTGGTAAAGGTGGAGGGCTGAGTATGGGTGCTGCCTTGAATAGTGTGCTCCAAAGTCAGATAAACTCCCTTGCAGGTTCGGTGAAAAATGCCAATATCAGTGTTGGGATAGAAGACCGTACTTCTGCCGAAACCGGTGATACACAGAAGGACTTCAGTTTCCGTTATTCCCAACGCTTCTTTAATGACCGCGTACAGATTATTATCGGTGGCAAGGTATCTACCGGTGCCAACGCAACGAATGATGCAGAATCGTTTATTGATAATATCTCATTGGAATACCGTCTTGATACATCAGGAACCCGTTATGTACGTGTGTTCTATGATAAAAACTACGAAAGTGTGCTCGATGGTGAAATAACAGAGACTGGTGTCGGTGTTGTGCTCCGTCGTAAAATGGATCGCTTGGGAGAGCTTTTCATCTTTAAGAAAAAGAAGAAAGATGTGAAAAAGGAAGAAAAGTGACAAAGCGAATAAGAGAAAAGTGATATGAAACGACTGATAGTATATATAATAGGATTAATGTTTCTGGCAGGTTGCTCAACTACCAAGCATCTGCCGGAAGGGGAAATACTGTATACCGGGCAAAAGCCGATGATTGTATTGAACCGTAGTGTAACCCCGGTAGGAGAGATAGCTATGGAAGAAGTGGAAGCCGCACTTGCTTCAGCACCCAATTACTCTATACTGGGAAGTTCTTCTTTACGCTTTCCATTTCCTTTTGGATTGTGGGTTTATAATGATTTTCAGAAATATCAGAAAGGTTTTGGAAAATGGATATTCAATAAGTTTGCTTCTACGCCGGTATTCTTGTCTACGGTAAACCCGGAAATTCGTCAAAAGGCTGCTGCTAATTTGTTGCGCGACTATGGTTATTTTAATGGTAAGGTGAGTTATAAAACTTTTATTGATCCGAAAGACTCATTGAAGGCCAAGTTACAGTATACTGTGGATATGCGCAATCCTTACTTTATTGATACGGTATTTTACCGTGGATTTAATCAACGTACTCTGCGCATTATGGAGCAGGGACGCCGCCGCTCGCTTATCAGCCCGGGAGAGCAGTTCAATGTGACCGATCTTGACGGAGAACGTACTCGTATCAGTACGCTCTTGCGTAACGTCGGATACTATTATTTCCGTCCCGATTATCTGACTTATCAGGCGGATACGACTATGGTACCGGGTGGGCATGTCACTATGCGCATGATACCTGTACCCGGTATACCTGCCGCCGCACAGAAACTTTATTTTGTGGGCAATAAGTCTGTATATCTGATGGGCAAGCAGGGAGAAGCTCCCAATGACAGTATGGATTATAAAGGACTGAATATTCATTATTATAACAAACCGGGAGTACGCCCTAACATGCTCTATCGTTGGCTGAACTATCAGGGCTATCGCCGTAAACGTCAGGTACAAGATAGTGCAGGAATCTCCCGTCAACGTTCTATGCAAGATCTTTACAGCTTGTATCGGCAGACCCGTATTCAGGAACGTTTAGCCAATGTAGGTATCTTCCGTTATGTTGAAATGCAGTATATTCCGCGCGATACAACCTTGGTTTCCGATACACTCGACCTGAAAATTTATGCGGCACTTGACAAACCTTATGATGCCGAGTTCGACTTTAATGTCAAGATGAAGAGCAATAATCAGACGGGACCGGGAGCTGCGTTTACACTGACAAAGAATAATGTGTTTGGTGGTGGAGAGACGTGGAATGTGAAACTGGAAGCTTCTTACGAGTGGCAAACGGGCAAGGGTAGCAGTTCTTTGATGAACAGTTATGATTTTGGATTGTCTTCTTCATTGATGTTTCCCCGTGTTGTCTTTCCACGGTTAGGCAGTAGGGAATATGACTTCCCGGCAACCACTACATTCCGTATCAATGCCGACCAGATGAACCGTGCCAAATATTACAAACTGCTCGCTTTTGGTGGAAATGTTACTTATGATTTCCAGCCCAAGCGCACTACCAAACATAGTATTACTCCTTTCCGATTGACCTTCAATGTACTTCGCGATCCAACATTAGCGTTCGATACTTTGCGGGAGGAAAATCCGGCATTATACGTCAGTCTGCGAAATCAGTTTATCCCTGCGATGGAATATACGTATACTTATGATAATGCTTCCTTGCCGGGTAAACGTAATCCTATCTGGTGGCAGTCTACGGTGGCTTCGGCGGGAAATCTTACTTCGGCCATTTATCGCATTTTCGGCGAACCTTTCGATAAGCGTGAAAAGAAACTGCTCGGTGTACCTTTTGCGCAGTTTTTGAAATTGAATTCAGAATTCCGTTATCATTATCGGATAGATAAGAACCAGATGATTGCATCACGCATTGCAGGAGGAGTAATTTGGTCCTATGGTAATATGCTGACCGCTCCGTATACAGAGCAGTTCTATATTGGTGGAGCCAATAGTGTGCGTGCATTTACGGCGCGAAGTATTGGACCGGGAGGTTATCCACCCAATAAAGAGAAAAAATATATGTATATCAATCATGTCGGCGATATCCGTATGGAAGCGAATATAGAGTATCGTTTCCGTATTATCGGTGATTTGCATGGCGCCTTGTTTTTGGATGCCGGTAATGTCTGGCTGATGCGAAAAGATGAGGCTCGTCCGGGTGGTGAGTTGACCATGAAGAATTTTGGTAAGCAGATTGCGTTGGGTACAGGAACCGGTTTGCGTTATGACTTGGATTTTCTGGTATTCCGTCTTGATTTGGGTATTGCTTTGCACGATCCGTATGATACCGGCAAATCCGGTTATTATAATATTCCTAAGTTTAAGGATAGTATGGCATTGCACTTCGCTATCGGCTATCCGTTCTAAAAATGTACGTTTTTGAATGATTTGTAGTAAAGAATGAACTATTTGTTCCCTTTAAGGGAGAAATTATTCGTAAATTTGCCGGCGTAATCAATGATGATACACTAACCTTTTTAATAATAACTAGTATGAAACCTACTTTATTCCTACTGGCAGCCGGTATGGGCAGCCGTTATGGTGGCTTGAAACAATTGGACGGACTGGGTCCTAATGGCGAAACTATTATGGATTATTCAATCTATGATGCTATTAACGCTGGCTTCGGTAAGCTCGTTTTTGTAATTCGTAAAGACTTCGAACAAGATTTCCGTGACAAGATTATTTCTAAATATGAAGGTCATATCCCATGCGAACTGGTATTCCAGTCTATTGATGATCTTCCTGCCGGCTTTACTTGCCCTGAAGGCCGTACTAAACCTTGGGGTACCAATCATGCAGTGATGATGGGTGCTAATGTAATCAAAGAGCCGTTTGCTGTTATCAATTGTGATGATTACTATGGTCACGATTCATTCATGACTATGGGTAAGTTCCTTTCAGAATTGCCTGAAGGTTCAAAGAACGTATATTCAATGGTAGGTTTCCGTATCGGCAATACGCTGAGTGAAAGCGGTACTGTATCTCGCGGTCTTTGCAGTAAAGATGCCAATGGTTTGCTGACTTCTGTAGTAGAGCGTACCAAAATCCAACGTATGGACGGTGAAGTGAAATATATCGACGATAACGGTGAGTGGACTGCTACTCCTGAAACTACTCCGGTCAGCATGAACTTCTGGGGTTTCACTCCCGATTACTTTGCTTATAGCGAAGAATTCTTCAAGTCTTTCCTTAGCGATCCGAAGAATATGGAGAACCTGAAGAGTGAATTCTTCATTCCGTTGATGGTTGATAAATTGATTACTGATGGCATTGCTACTTGTGAAGTACTTGATACGACCAGCAAGTGGTTTGGTGTAACTTATCCCGAAGACCGTCAGGATGTAGTAGATAAAATTCAGGCATTGGTAGATGCTGGCGAATATCCTGCGAAACTGTTCTAAGAACTACTGATAATAAAAAAGGAAGGATCTGCCTCTATTGATAAGGGGCAGATCTTTTTTTTAGGAAGGTTCCGGTTTGATGATCGCATGCTTCGGTTACCGCAGGATGATGAGTGACAAAGATAAAAGTCTTACCGGTGTAGTTATTACGTAGGTTTTTATAAGTTGATACAGAGAGAAACCTGCCTATCCCAAGTGGAACTACCTAAAAGTCTGGAGGCGGATGAGGAAATTAGGAAGGAGATGGAGGGGATAATATCATTAGAATATTATATCTTTGCATACTGATTTGCATAAGTAAGTCTTAATCCTCGGTAAAAGAATGTTGAAAAGTAAACAACTTTATATTATCAGTGGTTGTAATGGTGCCGGTAAGACAACGGCATCCTATACGGTACTGCCTGAGGTATTACAGTGCAAAGAATTTGTTAATGCGGACGAAATAGCTCGTGGCTTGTCTCCCTTTAATCCTCAGGGTATGGCGATTGAAGCAGGTCGTTTGATGTTGAAACGTATTTCGGAATTGATGCGTGAAGGAGAAAACTTCTCGATAGAAACAACACTTGCCACACGCTCTTATGCACGGCTCATACAGCAAGCGCAGTCGCAAGGCTATAAAGTCAGTCTTATCTATTTTTGGCTCAGTTCACCGGAACTGGCAATCAGTCGCGTTCAGCGGCGGGTCAGTGAAGGCGGACACGGAATTCCCGAGGGAGTAATACGCCGCCGTTATCAGGCTGGCATGAATAATTTATTCGATATCTATATGTCTTGCGTGGACTATTGGCTGATAGCGGATAATAGTCAGGAGAACCGGGTTATTGTGGCCGAAGGAGGACGGAATATTCCGATTGAAATACACAATGTAGAACTCTTTAAAACCATAGAAAGTTATGTCGAACGATGAATGGAAAGAATTGAGTAATAAGTTGCATTATGGATTGGCACTCGCCGAACAACGTATGCTTGAGCAGAAGGCGGAGCGGAATGAGAAGATTGTTTTGAGTACGTCCGACGGAAAGATAAAGACCGTTTCTGCCCGGACCCTGCTTCGTAAGGCAAGACAGAGAAAACAAAAATAATTGAAAGGGGGTAATTTGTAACTAGGCAACGCTTTGCATAATTGTTCCCGCACCCACCCTGTATCCCTTTCACACGAATCATCTCAGCCAATACCTTAATCCCGATTTGTTGCTAAGTATGTTAACTCTTCTGTTAGATAAGTAGTACTTGTCAAGGATAGACTCTATTCTTTAAAATTACGGAACATCTGTGGCGTCATTCCTACATGGCGCTTGAAGAACTTGTTGAAGAAAGCCGCATTATTGAATCCTAAATTTAGTGCAATGTCCTTTACTGATGCTTCACAAGTGCGGAGCTGCGTTTTGGCATCCATAATGAGGGTATTATTGATAATCTCCATTGCCGTATATCCCGATTCTTTTTTTATTAGCCGGCATAAGGTGGCTGGTTTTATATTCATCTCTTTGGCGTAGAATGCCACTTGGTGCTGCTGTGCATAGAAAGCATGCACTAATCGGATGAAAAGCCGGTATTGCTGAAAATTCCTGCTGCCGGGCACCTCTTTTATAGTAGCTTGTTCGGGACATAGTTCGTACGTCCCTTGGATGATAAGACTTAGTAATGTCTGCAAAATGGTCTGGCTGGTCAGATGTCCTGCATCCTTGTAGAGATGCGCCAGTAAGGTGAACATCTCTTCATAAAGTGGGAACGTAATATTAGGTAGCGGGAGCACAAAGTGTTTGCCGATGATGTGGAATCGGTCCATCATATCTTTACCCATCTTGGCTTCCTGAATCAATTTCTGGGAGAAAACCACGATATGCAATTGCATATCTTCCGAGGCTGATAAAAACTGGATGAATGTTTCGGGAGGAATCGCTATGAGATCGTTTGTACTGATCCGATAGCAGGTAAGATTGAACGTCATTCTCAAGCTTCCCTTGTGGCAAAGGGCAAAAATGCCTGCTTTTGTCTGATAAGGCTGTTCCAAATGTAGTTTTAGCTCATTGGCTGTGATGTTGCTATAAGCGATGAAGTCTGCATGGATGTTTAATTTTGAGATGCTCATGTATAAACTGCTTTATTTGCTATGCAAAAGTGGAATATATTATTTAGAATAGTTCGGATGTAACCGTTAATTTCGGGTCCCTTCACAGTCTCCTTCCGTTAAATAAGATGAATATGTAAATAATGGAATATAACTGTGCCTTAATGGAATATTGATTCTTCTTTCTTTTGTTGTTGGGTATGGGTTTTAGCCCGAACTTTGTCTGCCTGCATTTGCCTGTACATGCTGAGAATGTAAGGACTGCATGATGTGCCGAATAGTATTTATGAAAAGTTTTGATTTATGGACTCCGGAAGTTTACTTTTTTCTTCTTTTATCCTATCAGGTAATGTGCTTTATGTTTGGGTTATAATCTGCCTGCTAATAGTGGTTGTAGGACTGTGCCTGTATATCTGCTTTTTGCGGTCGCATCTGTATGTCCCTCATGAAAAGGTAGTGAATGCCATTGCCGAACAACTGTTTGATGTTTGGCCGGTCAGTATTGTTGCCATTGATCGCAAAGACCGCATCTGGAAGGTTAATAAGCCGCTTCTTGACGAATTGCAATTAGAAAAAGAAGCTGTGTTGGGCAAGAATATTAAGGATGTACTGGAAATCATACAGGATAAAGAGGTCATATTGCCGCATGTTTTGGAGGAATTGCGTATGGGGGAACAACGTGTTGTGCCACTTTCGTCCAATTGCTTTATCCGTGAGCCGAAAAATAATATCCGCTTTCTCATACAAGGGGCCTTTGTCGGTATCTATATCGGCAAGCACCTGACTACCATGTTGCTTTATTTCCGTAATGTGCTGGAAGAGCGTACGCAGAAGCATGTGTTGAACATAGCATTGAGCCGGACACAGATCTACCAATGGTCGTATGATATGGAACGGAATGTGATGATTATCGACCCGCGTTATTTCGAACACCTGGGGATATGGAGCAAAGACTATACCTTGACTGTTGAAGAATATTATAACCTGATGCATCCGGACGACCGGCAGCAGGTAATGGATGCTTTGACCTTACAGTTGCAAGGCAATCTCTACGAAGCTCCCGTGGAATATCGCCTACGAGGCGCTGATGGAAATTGGGAATGGTTTGAGGCGCAATCTACCTATGTAGGCCAGCTTGAAGATTTGCCGTTTCGTATTGTGGGCATTTGTATGAGTACCCAGCGGTATAAGGATAACGAAAACAAACTGAATGATGCATTACAGAAAGCCAAGCGGAGCGATGAACTTAAAAGTGTTTTCCTTGCCAATATGAGCCATGAAATACGGACTCCGCTGAATGCCATTGTCGGCTTTTCCACATTGCTTGCATGTGGAGATTCGGAGTTCTCACCACAGGAGGTTGCAGAGTTTACTTCTTTGATAGAGAAGAATAGCAAGCTATTGATGGTTTTGATAACTGATATCTTGGATTTGTCAAAGATTGAGTCGAATACGATGGAATTTAAATTTAAAGAGACTTCTTTGAGCACTGCTTTATCTGAAATAGGTAAAGCACAAGAGATGAACATGTGCGAAGGGGTGGAGATGATTTTGGAACTGCCTGAAAAAGATACGGTAATCTATACCGATCCCACACGTCTAGGACAGGTTATAAATAATTTGATAAATAATGCTATAAAGTTTACCCGGAAAGGTTTTATTAGCTTGGGGTATAAACAGACAAGCAGTGATGAAGTCGAAATTTACGTAAGAGATACCGGCGAGGGTATGTCCGAAGAGATACTCGCCCACATTTTTGAACGTTTTTATAAAGGAAATGCTTTTGTTCAGGGAACTGGTCTGGGACTTGCCATTTGTAGGACCATCATTGAGCGTTTCCATGGAAAAATAGATGTTACTTCCAAAGAAGGTGAAGGAACTTGTTTTACCGTAACATTGCCTTTAAGGGTTGTCATATAATTCGCTTGACAGATTTATGGTCTTTTCCTTATCATAATCTGCTGAAAATCGCTACCTTTGCATCTCTAAATGATAATTTTATTGACACTATGATATCTGTAGAAGGATTAAAGGTAGAATTTAATGCCACTCCTCTGTTTGAAGACGTCTCTTATGTCATCAACAAAAAAGACCGCATAGCCCTTGTGGGTAAGAACGGTGCGGGCAAATCTACCATGCTCAAGATACTTGCTGGTTTACAGCAGCCCACTTCCGGTATTATCGCGGTTCCGCGTGAATGTACCATCGGCTATTTACCTCAGGTAATGATACTCAGCGATGAGCGTACCGTAATGCAGGAAGCCGAACTTGCCTTCGAACACATCTTCGAAATGCAAGCCGACATTGAACGCATGAACCAACAACTAGCCGAACGTACCGATTACGACAGCGAAGATTACCAGAAACTCATTGACCGCTTCACGCACGAGAACGAACGCTTCCTGATGATGGGCGGTACCAACTACCGTGCCGAGATAGAGCGCACACTTATGGGGCTCGGCTTCTGCCGTGAGGACTTTGAACGTTCCACCAGTGAATTTTCGGGTGGTTGGCGTATGCGTATCGAACTGGCGAAGCTCTTGCTCCGCCGTCCTGACGTATTGTTGCTTGATGAGCCTACCAATCACCTTGATATCGAGAGTATTCAATGGTTGGAGAACTTCTTGTCTACCCGTGCTAATGCGGTAGTATTGGTGAGTCACGACCGTGCCTTCCTCAATAATGTAACTACCCGTACCATTGAAATAACTTGCGGTCGCATCTACGACTATAAGGTAAAATATGACGAGTTTGTCGTACTTCGCAAAGAGCGTCGTGAACAACAACTTCGTGCCTACGAGAATCAGCAGAAGCAAATTCAGGATACCGAAGACTTCATCGAGCGTTTCCGCTATAAAGCTACTAAAGCTGTGCAGGTACAGAGCCGCATCAAGCAGTTGGAAAAGATAGAACGTATTGAGGTGGACGAAGAAGACAACTCCTCACTACGCCTTAAATTTGTGTGCAGCAGCCGTAGTGGTAATTACCCCGTCATCTGCGAAGAGGTTGCCAAAGCATACGGCAATCATGTTATCTTCCACGATGTAAACCTGACCATAAACCGAGGGGAGAAGGTGGCATTCGTAGGAAAGAACGGCGAAGGTAAATCTACCCTCGTGAAGTGCATTATGGACCAGATTACCGACTATACCGGCAAACTTACTTTGGGACATAATGTACAGATTGGCTACTTCGCTCAGAATCAGGCGCAGTTGCTCAACGAAGAACTTACTGTTTTTGATACGATAGATCATGTAGCCGTAGGTGATATCCGCCTGAAAATACGTGATATCCTTGGCGCTTTCATGTTTGGCGGCGAAGCTTCGGATAAGAAGGTAAAAGTTCTTTCGGGTGGCGAACGAACCCGCCTCGCTATGATTAAGCTTTTACTGGAACCGGTGAACTTCCTTATCCTCGATGAACCGACGAATCATCTTGATATGCGCTCCAAGGATGTGCTGA
>OHES01001043.1_pt1 | contig 14191 bp, 6 predicted proteins | sample 1567371 | NCBI WGS metagenome assembly OHES01 (sample SAMEA3879533, study PRJEB24766) | human gut metagenome | biome: human-associated habitat; feature: feces | place: USA | collected 1985/1987 | reverse complement strand
CTAAGGCAGACGGCATTGATTACGCTTTTGGCTCAGATAGGAAGCTTTGTCCCTGCCGAGAGTGCGCATATAGGCCTGGTAGATAAGATATTCACCCGTGTAGGTGCGAGCGATAACATCTCCGTAGGCGAATCTACATTCATGGTAGAGATGAACGAAGCGGCTGATATCTTGAATAACCTGTCTCCGAGGAGCTTGGTGCTCTTTGATGAGCTGGGACGTGGTACATCTACCTATGACGGTATTTCTATTGCCTGGGCGATTGTTGAGCATATACACGAGCATCCCAAAGCTAAGGCACGTACACTGTTTGCTACCCACTACCACGAGTTGAACGAAATGGAGAAGTCTTTCAAGCGTATCAAGAATTACAATGTGTCGGTGAAAGAAGTCGATAACAAGGTCATTTTCCTTCGTAAACTAGAACGAGGAGGGAGTGAACACTCCTTCGGTATCCATGTGGCAAAGATGGCAGGTATGCCGAAGAGTATCGTGAAACGTGCCAATGATATTCTGAAGCAGCTTGAAACGGACAATCGTCAGCAAGGAATCTCCGGTAAACCGATGGCCGAAGTAGGGGAGACGCGTGGCGGTATGCAACTCAGTTTCTTCCAGCTCGATGACCCCATATTGTGCCAGATACGTGACGAGATACTCAACCTGGATGTGAATAACTTGACGCCTCTTGAGGCACTAAATAAGTTGAGTGATATTAAGAGAATAGTAAAGGGGAAGTAATAACTTCCTCTTTACTATTCGTTTGATTACTCCTCTTGGCCTGATGATTTCTCCTTCTTGACATTTTCTTTTTGCTGTTCCCTGTATTGTCGTGGAGGCATGCCGTAACGTTGAGTGAAGAGTTTGTAGAATGTTCCCCGATTATTGAATCCTGTCTGGTCCATAATTTCTTCAATGGTTAGATTTTTAACAACTAATAGCCGCTCTGCCATCGTGAGCCGGTATTCCTTGATGATATCAGCAGGAGATTTTTCGGTTATCGGTTTCAATTTACGATAGAATTGTCGGGTACTGTATCCCATTTCACTACTCAGCAATTCCACTTGCAAATCGGGGTTCGCAATGTTGCTTTCAATGATTTTTAGCATTTTATCTAAAAACTCCTGGTCTTCCTTGTGTATGCAGTTACCATTTTCCACTGTGAAGGAGCTGAAAATGGAGCTATAGTATTCTTTTAAATCTGCTTCCCGTTTAATGAGGCGGTAAACAATCTGGGTCAGATACTTCAAGTTGAAAGGCTTAGTAACGTAGGCTTCCGCACCCGATTCAATACCTTTTACTTGGTCATCTTCATGGTGAAGAGCGGAAAGTAGGATTAATGGAATATGTCTCCAAAGTTTATTCTGCTTTATTTTCTGGGCAAACGACAATCCATCAATATCAGGCATCATTACATCGGAAATAATAACATCGGGCTGTTTTAATTCCAAGCTGGATAACGCATCTTTTGCGTTGCTGAAGGAGTGTACATTGTATTTATCCACAAAAATTTCCGAAACAAACCACAACATTGAAGGATCATCATCGATAATCATTATCGTCTGTTTGCTTGTATCGAACTTCGATGCAGTCTTTTCTAATTCAATAGAAGTCTCTATCGTTGCTTGTAATGGTTCTGTTTCATAAGTAACTTGTGGAGATTCTTGTCCGTTTATAGGAAGTTCGGGTAAGGTAACTGTGAATGTGGTTAGTTGGTTTGGTATACTTTCTACATTGATTTCTCCATTTAACTGTGTAATCATACTTTTGCAGATGGCTAGTCCAAGACCATTCCGGGAATCCTTGCCATTCATTTCTACTGAGTCCAGTATTTTGTAACGGTCGAAAATCTTAGCTAGGTTTTCTTTGGCTATTCCTTTTCCTGAATTAGATATAAGGAGGGTCAGGAAGTGGTTTTCTACTTTGAGTTCGATTGTAATATTGCCTTTATTGGGAGTATATTTGAATGCATTGGAAATAAGATTATTGACAATCTTGTTAAAACAACTGATATCTGTATTCCATTCAATATCCCGGGGAATATTTAACTGATAGTGCATCTCTCTGTTCTCTGCTAATTCTTCGAAAGATTCCGCTATATTTCTGATCTTCTCTGATACTGGTAGGCGTTGAATGGATAGTACTTTATTACCGGTTTCCAATCTGCGGAATTCAAGCAATTCCTGAATGAGGTTATTCAGCTTTTCTGTATTTTGCTGTATCATTTTTGCATACTTCTGAATGTATGCATCAATGCCAGGATAGGCAAGTATCTTCTCGCAAGGACCATATATTAAAGTTAGAGGAGTACAAAACTCATGTGTGATATTCGTGAAAAAGCGTAATTTGGATTCGTAAATTTCTTCTTTCTTTTGCCGGTCCATTTTATCTAATATACGGTGTTGCTTGCGGCGGTATGCATAGATCACTCTATAGATTCCTACCGTGCAAAGTAAGACGAATAGAATGAAGTAGATTGCATAAGCCCAATAACTGAGATACCACGGTGGAGTAATGCGGATAATGATAGAATATAGTTGGCTTTCTTTGGCATTCATGTTATTCTTATACTTTACCAATAGGGTATATTCGCCTGGCGGCAGGTTGGAGAAGATGGCACTGGTAGACGTTCCGCTTTCTATCCATTGGCTACTTACTCCTTCCAACTTATAGAAATAAGAGTAATTATTGCCATTGATATAATCAATAGCCATGAAATTGATTTGAAAGAAGTTTTGGCTGTAATCTAATTGAAGAATTGTATTGTCTTCTTTTTTTTGAAGAAACTCATGGATGTTGTACTCTTTTCCGAAGATGGATAATCCTTTCAGGCTGATTTGCGGCATATATTCTTCAGTGGTGAAAGCATTTGTCTTAATCGTGATAAAGCCATTGGTACCTCCGAAGAACATGGTTTCCGTAGAGATATCTTTATAAAATGCTCCATCGCTGAATTCAGTAATTTCCAATCCGTTTGCACTATTATACGTTTGTCCTGTGCGAGTGTCGGGATTGAAACGTATTAATCCCTGGTTAGTGCTCATCCAAAGATTACCTTGTTGATCTTCCAATATTCCATGTACGGTATTGTTCGAAAATAAGTCTGCTTTTCTATATTGAGAGTTTTCTTGTTCAAAATGCAATAATCCTGAACTGGTTCCTAACCAAAATCCTTGTTTATTCTTGTAAATAGCAAAGATGTCGTTAACTGTCTGACTGTTTACAATATCGTCAAAGCGATGTGGGGACATTTTTCCAGTCATTACATTCATGCGGTATGCACCATAGCCACGATTGCCAAACCAAAGTATGGAATCATTCTCTTGATAGGAAGTGAAGAAATAATTCGATGCCATGCGTCCATCATCGATTACTGTACGATGGGCAGACTTAACGATTGGAATATTGGGAGAACCATTTAAGATGACTTTTATAATACCTTCGCCAACTGTAGATATCCATAGAGTTGTATCGTTCAGTTGCTTTATGGAATGCACATATTTCACCTTTTTACCATCGATAGGAATAACCAGTTCCTTCATTTGTTTACTTGGGTATGAGTAATAGTTGACTCCATTTTCTGTTCCGATCCATAGCTTGTTTTTGTATCCGGGAGCAAAGCAATAAACTGAGTTGTCGGTCAGTGTGCTATTAGATGACGATATACGATCGAAAGATGTAGGTATACTGTTGTCTAATGCATAATTCTTAATGCGAAGTATGCCACCTCCTTTGGTTCCTATCCATAATGTTTGCTCCTGATCGTAGAAGAGGGCACGCACCGGATTGCTGATTTGATAGACGGGCGTATCAAGCTGTGTATTAGTAATGGAGAAAGCATCATTAAAATACATATATATGCCTTGCCCGTCCGTACCTACCCATACTATATCCTGAAATTTGTCTTTCATCAGGCAGAAGATACCGGAATGTATTTCGGTTGATTGTATCTGATATTTTATCTTTTGGTCGGACATATATTTTAAAACAATAAGTCCACTGTTTTTGAATCCGATGTAATAGTCATTCTGTTGCTTTATGATGGAAGATACTTCCCCACGTACTTCTATTTGGTCTTTTAGGTCTGCTATATAGTATTGCTGTTGGTTGTTGAAATCGTATTCGTAAAGGGCGTAAGTTTCGTCAATGAAGCATGCCATATCTTTTTCGGCGAATGCATGGAGTAGTTTACCCGAATGTTTGAAGAGGTTGTTGGTAGTTAGGGTTATTCCTTGTTTTGTATTATTTATCTGATAACTGCTAGTGTCGTTATTGGCAGTAAATATCCATAAAATATCATTTGCGTCTATAGTCATGGAGAGTACATGACTGAATTCGAAGAAGGGAATTTCTAACTTTTTGAAAGATTGTGTCTCCTGCTGATAGTGATAGAGACAACCATCGTCTTTTAAGATAAATAAGATATTATCTTTGTTTTTGGCCATGAAGTATTGTCCTTTGAATGCTTCGAAGCTTAGACTGGTTTGTTGCTTGACATCTAAGCGGTTCAGGCCATAATTGGTTTGAATCCATAATATATCTTCCTCAGATTCGGTAATTTGGTTTATCAGATTTCCAGAAAGTAAGGACATGGATGGACTAATAGGAGAATATAGGTGTATGCTGTTACCGTCGAAGATATTCAGACCATCGCATGAACCAATCCAGATAATACCCCTATGGTCTTGATACATAGATAGAATAGCGCTATTGGACAATCCGTTCTTATTGGAAAATTGACGCAGGCTGTATGCCTGAACTTCGAACGGAAAGTAGTATAGAAAGCAAATGAATAGTGATAACAGCCCGTAGGTTTTGCGGATGTTCTTCATAGTCGCATTTTACAATATAATTGATACAAAGATAATGCTAACCAGATAAATTTTATCTTTATTAGTAGAATAAAAAGTTATTTTGATAATAACCCTATCCGTATCAAAACCCTATTTAAGCGATGAAGGTAGGGAATAGATACGGACAGGGCATACTTAAGTTACATTATTCAATAATAGCAGCAAATCCTCCGTTACGAGCAAGACGTACTGCTATTTTATCACCTTTTTTGAGGGTAGATTCTTTTTTCTTGTAATCCATGGCTTGGTAGTTGGCATTTACTCCATCCTCAAAAGAAATCATTTTATAAGTCTGGCCTTCTTTTAAGAAGTCAAGGTTTAATTCAAAAGTTCTTTCTTTTTGTTGATTGTTAGTCATACCACCAATGTACCATTTGTCTCCTTTACGTTTGGCTACAATTGCGTATTCACCTACCTTGGCTTCCATAGCGATGGTTTCATCCCAGATTTGGGGGACTTGAGTAATGAAGCGAGTGCATTCATCGTTACGGTAGTAGAGGGTAGGATTATCTGCCATCATTTGCAATCCACTTTCGAAAATAACAAAAAGAGCCATTTGATAAGCGCGTGTGCCAATGCTGGCTGAGTTGGGGCGTTCAGAGCAATAAATTTCAGGTTGCATACTGAGCATTGCGCCCGGAGTATAATCCATTGCGCCGACTGCATTTCTCATAAAAGGCAGATAAATACTGTTGTCCGGACGGCATCCACCCATTTGTTCCATTCCTCTGACACCTTCATAAGACAATACATTCGGATACTTATATTCTAATCCGGCAGGTTTGAATGATCCGTGGAAATCGACAAACAGGTGATGTTTGGCTGCTTCCCGGGCTACTCTTTCATAATAATTCACCATCCACTGGTCACTTCTATCCATAAAGTCGATTTTGACACCTTTTACACCCCATTTTTCGAAGGTTTCAAATAGATCGAAATTATTTTCTACTGTAAGCCATGTTAACCATAATACAATGCCTACGTTTTTCTCTTTACCGTAGCGTATAAGTTCATGTACATCTACTGTTGGATTCGGAGTGTAGGGGTCGCGTGTACTCATAGCCCAACCTTCATCCATGATGATGTAGGGTATGTTGTAGTGAGCGGCAAAATCAATGAAGTATTTATATGTATCGAGGTTGCAGCCCGATACGAAATTTACATCCGGTCCGTAAGGTGTGGCTCCATTCCACCATTCCCAACTTGCTAATCCGGGTTTAATCCAGGAGGTATCTTCCAACACGTTCTTGTCGGCTAATCTAAAGGACATGGTGTTCTCAATAAGTTGACCATCGTTCTTGCTGATGACGAAATAGCGCCAGGGGAAACTACGCTTTCCATTGGTTTTGGCTATATACTCCGCTTCTTTCAGTATTTTAACGCTACGGTCACCATCTTCTCCGAACTCAAGAGGTACTTTGGGGAATACAGAAGAAATACCGTTGTTATCTGTGCTTTTCAGGAATGCGGCAGGATAATCTGTTAGTGCCGATTCGCTGATTAGGATTTTGTTTCCTTTTTGAGTATCGATTAGTATAGGTAGCAATGCCATTGGGTCGGTCGACTTCCAGTCTTTGCTTTGCAGATGGCGATATTCTTCTTCATAGGCAGTCTTAAAACCTCCTGGTTGCTGCACGTGCAGAAGATAATTATCAGGGAAATTGACTTGTAAGGTTTCATTTTTCACTTCGATAATTCCTTTTTTATCGGTTATGAAGCGATAAGAGAATCCGTCATCGAAGACACGGAATTCTACTGAGTAACCGCCTTTGAATTTTAAGAGGAGTTGGTTATACTGATTGGGAACAGTTGAGAATTTTAATGGAAAGACAGGTTTTAAAGATTCACTTATACTCTTGCGACTAATTCCGGAGAGTTTAGGACTTGCTCCAAGATTTTGATCGCCAATTTCCATTTGAAGGTTACATTGATTTAGTAATTTCTCATTTTGGTAACTGACATCGTAGTAGATTTTGTCTGAAAGATTCACTGAAACTTGGATGTTTCCGTCCGGTGAAACCAGGTTGTGTGTTTTTTGTCCGTGGGTAAATAGGGATACACAAATCATTAGCAATAGTAGCAGTTGTTTTTTCATTTTAAATGGTATGTTTTGAGGTTTTATCGTTTGCAAATTTAGTGCATAAACCGAATTTATCCTTCTACATTTGTGACATATATGTGCTGATTTATGCCATAATTGGCTTTATATATATTAATGTCGCATATTTGTATTTTTTTTTAAGCCTCTGTTTCTATCTTTGTAGTATTGAATAAAAATAGCGGGAAACTCAAACCAATTATTGATCTTAATAGAAATTGAAGTAAAAACTGAAGAACATGAAAAACAAATGTATGTTAGTTGCTGCCCTCTTAATGTTATCGGGAGTGATGTCAGCAAAAATTGTGTTGCCACCTATGTTTTCTGATAATATGGTGTTGCAGCAAGAAGCGGATGCTCCTGTTTGGGGTGAAGCACAACCTATGAAAACGGTAAAGGTAACTACTTCTTGGGATGGAAAGACGTATGAAACCCAAGCAAATGAGGCAGGAAAGTGGAAACTCTCTGTGCGTACACCTACTGCCGGAGGGCCTTACGAACTTACATTGACCGACGGTAAGAAATTGGTATTGAAAAACGTAATGATTGGTGAAGTTTGGATTTGTTCCGGACAGTCCAATATGGAAATGCCATTAGACGGTTGGGGAAAAATCAAAGATTATCAGAAAGAAATAGCAGAGGCTGAACATCCTAATATCCGTTTGTTGCAGGTTGAAAAAGTAAATAGTACAAAACCCGAAACAGATATAAAGGTGAGTGGTAATGGCTGGCAGGTTTGTTCGCCAACTACTATTCCTGAGTTCTCTGCTACGGCTTACTTTTTTGGCAGGGAGATTGCAGAGAAACAAAATATTCCGGTTGGGCTGATACATACTTCCTGGGGAGGAACCAATGTAGAATCCTGGATAAGTGGAAAGATCTTGAAGGAAATGCCCGATTTTATGGAAACAGTAGAGACTATTCAAAAGATGCCCAGTGATAAAGAAACTCTGAAAATGGAGTATGAGAGGGAGCTTACAGCTTGGAATAATCGTGTGGATGAGGGATTTGCCGAAGGGAATCCGGCGAGAGCTGCCGTGTCTTTGGATGACGCAACTTGGGAGACCATGCATTTCCCGGGTGATGTAGACGACCGTTTAGCCGATTTTGACGGAGTGATGTGGATCAGACAAATAGTAGATATTCCTGCTTCTTGGGCGGGAAAGGATGTACAACTGATTATGGGAACGGTTGATGATAATGACGTTACGTATTGGAATGGAAAGGAAATTGGTCGTACAGATGGATATGGAGTACCACGTAAATACATCATTCCGGGTAAACAGGTGCAAGCAGGCAAATCTCTGTTAGCCATTCGTGTTATGGATACTGGTGGTGGTTGTGGTATTTTGGGTGACTTTTACCTTCGTGGGGTCAATGATGAGCAAATCAGCTTGTCGGGTGACTGGAAGTATCAGGTTGCCGCAGATATCCGTAAAGTGGGGAAGCTTCCAATGAACAGTTGGGCGGATCCTAATTTACCTACTTCATTGTATAACGCAATGATTCATCCGCTGGTACCCTACAGCATTCGTGGAGCCATTTGGTATCAAGGGGAGAACAATGCTTCCAGAGCTTACCAATATCGTGAACTGTTCCCGTTGATGATAGAGAATTGGCGTCAGGATTGGGGAAAAGACTTTCCGTTCTATTTTGTGCAATTGGCCAATTATATGCCGATACTTCCTCAGCCGATGGAATCTGATTGGGCGGAGCTACGTGAAGCTCAATTGCGCACATTGAATGTTGATAATACAGGTATGGCTGTGATAATCGATAAAGGTGATGCCAACGATATTCATCCTAAGGATAAACAAGCTGTAGGACATAGACTCGCTTTAATTGCTCGTGCCAAGACCTATGGAGAAAATATACCTTATTCAGGCCCCATCTATCGCTCTCACAAAGTAATGGGTAATAAAATAGTTATCTCTTTAGATCATGTAGAAGGCGGTTTGAAGAGCGGAGATGGCGGAGAGTTGAAAGGTTTTGCCATAGCAGGTCGTGACCATAAATTCTATTGGGCTAAGGCAGAAATTGAAGGAGATAAAATTGTGGTCAGTGCACCTGAGGTTACTTATCCGATTGCAGTGCGATATGCTTGGGCCAATAATCCGGTTTGTAACTTGTATAATGGAGCAGGGCTTCCGGCTACGCCTTTCCGTACGGATGATTGGAGAGGAGTTACACAAAAAGATTAGCTAATCTGAGTTACGAGAAAAGTGTGTCTGACGAGAAAAAATTTACCCCCTTCCAAAAGACCTTTTGAAGGGGGGGGCCCGGCACCGAGGAACCTCTTCTTCCCCGGTGTCGTTTTTTTGGGGGATAAGGGTATTTTTTATCATTCTCATTCTTTTTTTATCTGATGGCTACCTTTTCTATTTTAGCAGAATGAGATAAGCATTGATTGTTTACATAGACCCTGAAACCTTTACCCTTGCCGTATTTGGTTCCTTTTTTATCAAATATTACAGTAATTTTCTTGCCTTGGCAATATACGTTATCCAAACAGAAGTACTCCCAATATCCGTCAGGAATAAGTGGATTAACGATAATACTTCCATCATCTTGCGGACGAATACCTATTAGTCCGGAGATTACCAAGTTACAAAAAGAAGAATGATTATAATCTTTCCCTCTTTCCACCCCACCTTTGGATTCATCCCATGTTCCGTTTTTCCATGATTTAAGTCGTGTTCTTGATATCCAGTCTCCTGTATAAGGATTTAAATTCTCGTCGATCCAGCAAATGGTATCGTTCTTGTCGGATAAGATACGATGGCTGTTACTGTATGTTTTCAGTAGATCAAGATAGTCTTTTTTAGTAATATTGGCAGGAGTATAATTGTTGAAATAGTTTGCCATTGCTGTAAGAACCAGCGAAGTTAGATAGGGCCAACTGGGACCATTCCACTGGCATTCATGTCCCTCGTACGATAGCTTGAAATCAGGACATCGTTGCTCTACAGTGGTGGGACCGTATGCTGCCGCAAATCCTTTCGGATCGAAAAGTTGTTTCCATGCAATGGAATATTTATCCGAAGGTATATTATAAAACCATGGAGCATATCCCAAAAGTTCGCGGGCATAAGAAAATTCCATTTTGCCATTCAGAGGTATGACTTTGTAAAAGTCAGCTTCGTTATCCCACAATTTGCTATTCACCATTTCTTTCAACTCATTGGCTTTCTTTTGATAATCCTGAGTTTCGATATCTTTACCTAGAATTGAAGCTATTTTTGCCAGTGCAAGAGCTTCGCCGTACATATAACTATTGATTGTAGGGCGATAGCCGCGGGCTGATTCAGATAAACGTCCCGAAACAGACATTTCCATTCCATCTCTGTCATCAGTTTGCCAAAACATTCCGGTTGAGTCTCGTTTCTCTTCTTCCCACTTGGCAAAGTTATTCTTTAGCTTTGGATATAACCCACTTAATAATGCCTTGTCATTGTGGATTAGAAAATAGTTATAAATAGCATCTGCGGCGCCAAAGCTATATAATCTGGGATTTCCACTACCGGAAAACCAAAAAGAGGCATAATCGGAAAGAATGCTGGAATCCTTCAACCAACGGCCTTCGTAAAAATGATGACTGGCTGCACAACTGATGGTATTATATTTCCCTGCCCAAGGAACATCGGGTAGAAATTCGCTGATAACAAAGCCTTCAGGAGTCTTCTTTATATGTTTTCTGTAGGTCCACCAGCGAAAGTAGTAAGTCTTTTCCAGAGCTTTATCCGGGCATTCGAAGTACGGAGTATTCTCTTTCAGGAAATCTGCCGCATCACAATTGGGAATGTACTGTTTGTATAATTCATTGTCTTCACTATTAAATTCACTGACATAAGAATCGATTGTTGCCGGGGCGTCTTCAAGAAGTAAGTTTTGCCCCTGTGTTTGCAGGGGCAAAATTACACCTAAAGCTATAAATAACTTTTTTATTTGCATATACTTAGAAATTTAAGTCATGGCTGCCATAAATTGCTAAACCGATTTGTTCTAAATGTTCATTTCTGCCGTTGTACCAAAGCATCCATCTATCTTCTTCTTGAATAGCGAATGGCTTATAAGTAGCACTGGCATCCCAGCTACCTTCTGTAGGGGAGATAATCGGATTTCCGGAATATCTTTCCCAGTTGGTGATTCCATCTTTAGAGCGTGCCATCCCTATCTGCGCGAAATTGATGTCGAAGAAGCCGATATAAAACATTAAATAATCATCTTCGCGTTCTATCACTTGGCAGGCGGTCACTTTATGCTGTTCCCAACTTTTTGTAGGGTCGGCCTTGAATACCGGGTTGTTTTCCAGTTTGGTCCAATGCAATCCGTCCTTACTTGTGGCATAGCCTATAGCATCCGGTTCGTATTGTTCTCCACCGGAATACCACATTTTGAAGATATTTTCGTGCTTGTCCCAAATTACGTGGGGGCACATTACGGCTACTTTCTCCCAGGGCAGTTCTGCTGATAGAACCGGGTCTTTGCTCTGGCGTTCAAAGTTAATTCCGTCTTTGCTAATGGCATAGCCAATCCATGATTTTCCATCGTTTTGTCCGGTGTACCACATGTGGTATATGCCATCTTTATATACAACTACCGGACGGTTCATATCGGCTTCCCAGCTGCTGTCTTCAACGGGGGGCAATACTATTTGCGGGGCACTCCAGTTTTTTCCATCTTTACTTGTAGAGAGTGCAATGCTCTTCTGTGGACGCCAAGAACAGTACATTTTATAGGATTCGGCATCTTTCAGTACACAGATGTCGAATACTGTACCTAAGTCGCCGCCACCCAATACCGGGTTGTTTTCGTATTTCACCCATTTCCCGGTAGATTCTTGGACTGTTTTCTTGGGTGTAGTGGTGCAACTGCACATTCCGATGATAACGGTAAGACCGATGAATGTCTTAAATAGATTTTTCTTCATATTTGTTTCTTTTAGTTTTCTGCCTTTGTTTTTAATGGTGTGCTAAGAATAGAAATGGTATCTTTTCTACCGTTTGTCAGACACTTGTGTCTATCATTTTTTCTTCCAACCCGGGTTTTGTTCCAACTTAGGATTCAATACTAACTGCTCGGTAGGAATGGGTTGAAGGTATGCCTTTGAGGGGTCGAAATGGAAGTGCCCATCCGGAATATGACGTTGATAAGGCTCGAAATAACCTTCGCTGTCCACCCAATAGTTGTCTTGGTTACGGTCGGGACTCCAGTTACCTACTTTTTCCATAAACTCGGTTTTGTTGATAGCAGCCGGAATGTGGAAGTCGTTTTGGAAATACTTCACTAACCAATCCAGCTTTTCAAATTGGGCGGCATTGGCACCTTGTATTCTGTCGTGGTTCCACAGGTGGTGGGCACGCCAGCGCTTAAGGTCGTCGTGGCGGTAACCTTCGCAAGCTAATTCTACACGGCGTTCGCGACGGATTTCTTGCAGCAGGTTGGAAACAGCTACCCCTTCGTAGCCTCTGGCTGCGGTGAAGTCTCCTTTCGGGTCGGTGTAGCCTACAGCTACTGTGAGATGTGGCATGCCTACTCTGTCGCGCAGTTTGTTGATGGTGATATCCAGATCATCTTGTGTAATGTTGCCCAGTTCGGCTTTCGCTTCTGCATAAATGAGCAGTGCCTCGGCGTAGCGGAAGATGATACTTCCTTTGATGCTTCCTGAAATGGTTTCTTGTTCGTTGGCATCGGGGTCAGCGCCTTTGGCTAGTTCATATCCTGTGGAGCACTTTTCTACACCTGAAAGGGTGATATTCGGTTTGATGAAGATCACTGTGGTATCCTTGCCGTTGATAGTTCTTGGTCGTCCGGGGATGAACATTGTTTGCGCCAAGCGCGGGTCACGGTTGGCAACCACGTTCAGCAAATTGGCGTCACCTGCGTAGTTCTCAGATAAACTGATAGGCATTGCTTGGGTGCCATCTTTACTGATGCAGAGGTAAGAGTCTACCAATCCTCGGGTCAGTCCTACACCGGCTCCGTTGCGTCCGGGGTTACGGTTGTCGTTGTGCCAGAATCCCAGTGCGCGGTCGAATTTCTTCCATAGCATAATCTCTTTGCTGTTTGAGTAGTCCCAATGGTTGAACAAGGTGTGGTAGCCATCTTCCACACCTACATTATCCAAGTCGAACTGCTGGCTTTCGATGACCAGTTTCGCCATTTTGGCTGCCTCTTCCATGTAGGCCTGTACGTTACCCTCTCCGGCGAAAGGAGTACCGGCATGATACTTTTCCCAAGTAGCTTCGAACAGGGCAATTCGGGCTTTGTAGAGCATGGCTGCTTCTTTGGAGATACGTCCTGTTGCTTGCTGGCTGTATGTCGGCAGTCGGTCGATGGCATCGTCCATGTCTTTTAGAATCTTGTCGGCCAGTTCGTTCCGTTTCAGGCGTGGAGTGTACAGTTCTTCTGACTCTAGTCCCAGTGTTGAATCAATCCAGGGAGCACCGCCGAACTTCCGCAGAAACTGTTCGTAGTAGAGCATGGCTCTGAAGAAGTAGGCTTCACCGATGTACTTCCGTGCTTTTTCCGGTTCGGGAGACTTGTCACAGTTGTCCAGCAGGAAGTTGACACTGCGTATTTTTCCCCATTCAGTGGTTCCCCAGCCTTCGCCGCTGGAAGGAACCTGATGCAGACCTTCAATCAGGTCTTTGTTATCTTGGTAGTTATCGCTCAGCAGGTTGTCCGAACCTCGGTCTATATGATAAATGTAGTTGTTGGGCGAACCCCAGAACGAGGTATAGAACTGATTAACGTATAGTTTGCATTCGTCTGCCGTATAGGTCAGGTTAACATCCGTAATCTGATTCAGCGGGCCTCTTACCAGCCAATCTTCGCAAGAAGACATTGCTATGCCGGTGAACAAGCAGAGTATATAGATTAACTTTTTCATGGTTCTTGTATTTTAGAGTTTTAGAATGTAACATTAACACCAAAGGATAATGACTTGGATATAGGATATGCACCGCCCCACGGAGCTTCGGGATCGAAGTTCTCGTTGATACCGGTGAAGGTCAGCAGGTTGTCTCCGCTAAAGTAAATGCGTACTTTTTCCAGGCCCACTTTACTGATAATGGCTTCCGGTAACGAATATCCTAATTGGATATTTTTCAGGCGGCAGTAGGCGCCGGTATCCATATAGCGGGTCTGTTTCTGTAGATTCTTGCTGTTGCTCCACAGATAAAGCCTCGGCAACCAGGGATCGGGATTGCTTCCATCCTCACGCCAGCAGTCCAGTGTGTTT
>OHES01001040.1_pt1 | contig 14224 bp, 15 predicted proteins | sample 1567371 | NCBI WGS metagenome assembly OHES01 (sample SAMEA3879533, study PRJEB24766) | human gut metagenome | biome: human-associated habitat; feature: feces | place: USA | collected 1985/1987 | reverse complement strand
CGATTCAGAAAATGGTGGCAGCCCATGATGTGGGGAAAGCCGTAAATCCAATCAGTGTGGAAGGCCAGATTGAGGGCGGTGTTGTCATGGGAATGGGATATGCACTGACAGAACAGTATGAGATCAAGGAAGGGCGTCCGGTTTCCAGATTTGGAACACTGGGATTGTTCCGGGCAGATAAGGTGCCGCATATTGAGTCCATGATCATCGAGAAAACAGGAGTAGAACCGGGATACGGTGCAATCGGAATTGGAGAGATCACATCAATCCCGACAGCTCCGGCGATCACGGGAGCCTATTATAAACTGACTGGTGAGTTCCAGACGAAGCTGCCGCTTCATGGAACACCGTATGAGAAGAAAAAGAAATAAAGAAGAAATGAGCAGGCGCTGATTTCTCAGGAGATTCAACGCCTGCACGATTTACACATCAAGTTGTTTTTGAAAATAACTTGATGTATAATAAAAGAAAAACACAAAACGAGGAGGTATGAGATGAAACGAAGAAAAATCTGGAGTATTCTGGCACTGGCAGCATTGACAGGTTCCCTGCTTGCAGGATGCGGAGAAGTAAAAACAGAAGAACAGACAAAAGAAACAAAGCAGGAGGAAAAACCGGCAGAATTACTGGTGGCTGCTGCAGCGAGTCTGGAATATTCTTATGAAGAAGAACTGCTTCCTATGTTTGAAAAGGAAAATCCGAATATTACCGTAAAAGGCACCTATGACAGTTCGGGAAAATTACAGACACAGATCGAAGAGGGGATTGAGGCAGATGTCTTTATGTCAGCGGCGACGAAGCAGATGAATGCGCTGACGGAGCAGGGATTGGTGGAGAAGGACTCTGTGGTAGATCTTCTTCAGAATCAGATCGTACTGATCACAGCAGCAGATTCTACGCTGGATCTGCAGAACTTTGAGGATATTACCAAAGCAAATGTGATCGCAATCGGAGATCCGGAAAGTGTTCCGGTAGGACAGTATTCGAAAGAAGTGCTGACCAATCTGGGAATCTGGGATGCAGTGTCTGCAAAGGCAAGTCTCGGAACCAATGTTACAGAAGTTTTAAAATGGGTAGAAGAGGGCAGTGCAGACGCCGGAATCGTGTATGCGACAGATGCAGCGACTACAGATAAGGTGAAAGTAGTGGCAGAAGCACCGAAAGACAGTCTGGCAGAGCCTGCAATCTATCCGGTCGGTGTGGTAAGCGCATCGAAGCACAAAGACGCAGCAGAAAAATTTGTAGAGTTTTTACAGTCCGAAGAGGCACTGAAAGTATTTGAATCCTACGGTTTTCAGAAGAATGCAGAGTAACTGGGGAAGGAGAGCACATGGAGATTTCACCGATCATTGTTTCTATGAAAACGGCTTCTGTGTCCATTGTGATCACTTTTTTTCTGGGACTGGCAGCCGCATATGGCGTGGAGCGTATCCGCAGCAGAAAGCTGCAGCTGGTCTGTGACGGTATTCTGACGCTTCCTCTTGTCCTGCCGCCTACTGTGGCAGGATTTTTCCTGTTGTACATCTTTGGGGTAAAACGCCCGGTGGGGAGATTTTTTCTGGAATTTTTCGGGACAAAGATTGCATTTTCATGGCAGGCAACAGTATTGGCAGCAGTGGCGATTTCGTTCCCTTTGATGTACCGTTCGGCAAGAGGAGCGCTGCAGCAGGTAGATGAAAACCTCCTTTATGCAGGCAGGACGCTTGGGATGTCCGAATGGTGCATTTTCTGGAAAGTATGGTTTCCAAACGCTATGTCCGGAATTTTGTCAGGCGGAATCCTTGCATTTGCAAGAGGATTAGGAGAGTTTGGAGCAACCGCCATGATCGCAGGAAATATTGCAGGAGAGACCAGAACGCTTCCGCTTGCAGTCTATTCCGCGGTGTCAGCCGGAAATATGGAAGAAGCGTATCAGTATGTGTGGATTCTGGTGATCATTTCATTCCTGGTAGTGACAGGAATGAATGCAGTCACGCACGGATTTCAGAAATTTAGCCGGAGGTAGTACAGATGAACGTATTAGAAGTGGATTTTGAGAAAAAACTCAAGAACTTTTCCCTGCATATACAATTTCAGGCAGAAGGCGGATGTATCGGGATTCTGGGAGCCTCAGGCTGCGGAAAAAGTATGACATTCAAAGCGATTGCCGGAATCGAGACACCCGATTCGGGAAAAATCTGCCTGGGAAAACGGGAATTGTTTCACAGAGGTCATAAAGTAAATCTGCCGCCCAGAAAACGCAGTGTGGGATATTTGTTTCAGAGTTATGCCTTATTTCCCAATATGACAGTGTTTCAAAATATTGAAGCAGGGATTCAGGGAAAAAAGGCGGCGAAAAGAGAGCGGGCAATGGAAATGATGGAAAAATTTCATCTGTCAGAGCTGGCATCCGGTTATCCCGCCCGTCTTTCCGGAGGGCAGCAGCAGAGAGTGGCCCTGGCGAGGATACTGGCTTGTGAACCGGAACTGCTCCTTTTGGACGAGCCGTTTTCTGCACTGGACAGTTACTTAAAAGAAGAACTCCAGTTTGAGTTGAAACAGCATCTCCGGGAGTTTGGAAAAACGACAATCATTGTAAGTCATGACCGGGATGAAATATACAAGTTGTGTGACAGAACGATGGTGATGGGGCAGGGCGAAATTCTGGTTTCAAAAGATACGAAAGAACTGTTTGAACAGCCGGAGCGTGTTATTGTAGCGAGGCTGACAGGATGTAAAAATATTTCGAGAGCAAAAAAGTGTGGAATGCATAAAGTGTATGCACTGGATTGGGGCGTGGAACTGACGGTAGACCGGAAAGTTTCAGAAAAAATCACCCATGTAGGAATTCGGGCGCATGATTTTCATCCGGCGGATGCTTCGTCACATGATAGTGAGAATAAAATTCCGGTGGCTGTGGACCGCGAGGTACGCGCGCCGTTTGAGTGGACGATTTTATTTCGAAACAGAGAAAATCCGAAAAAAAATATGTGGATGAAGATGGAGCGGGAACAGACACAGATCCCGCAGTGGGTACAGGTGGACCCGAAACGAATTTTGCTTTTAGAAGAATAGGAGGATGTGAGAGATGTTTCATCCGACATTAAAAATTAAAATATATCAGGAAGATCTGGTATTTGGACCGGGACTGGTCATTTTGATGGAGCACATTCTGGTGACGGAGTCCATGAAGGATGCCTGCGGGGAAATGGGAATGTCCTACAGCAAAGGCTGGAAGATCATCAACCGGGCAGAAAAAGAACTGGGGTATGAGTTGCTGGAGCGCAGGCACGGCGGAAAAAGCGGGGGAAAATGTACAGTGACAGAAAAAGGAAAGTCCCTGATGAAGCGCTATCGCCAGATGGAAGAAGAAACAAGGGACTGCCTGCAGAAGAGCTTTGAAAAGTATTTTCCGGAATATCAAAGGATTCGGTAGATTTTCCTTTCATTCAGAAGTATAATAAAAAACAGGTCACAGAACAAAACAGTGAGCCGGAAATGGAGGAAAAAAGATGCCGAACTGGACAAGAGGACAGCTGAAAAACAATGCAAAGATGAATTTTTATAAAAATTACTGGATGTGCGTAGGCATGGCATTGATTTTGACACTTGTGCTGATGATGGAGCCGGATGGACCGAAAAAAGAGATCATGTTGAAGATCAGAGATTACACCGATATTCTTCCTGCTTATGGATATCAGGGCTGGTTGTCAAGTCTGTTTGATGGGTTGGGATACTGGTTTGGAGTATTATGGTCCGTTTTTTCGTTGTTTATTGCATTGGCACTGCTTCTGATCAAGATTGTTGTGGGAAACGTGGTCTATGTAGGCGGCATTCGTTTCTTTATTCAGAACAGGAGAGAGAATCCGTCTGCGGGAACTATCTTTTTCGGATTTCAGAATGGAAATTATGGAAACATCGCATTGACCATCTTTTTGAAAGATCTGTATACTGCACTTTGGACACTTTTGCTTGTCGTGCCGGGGATTATCAAGCACTATGAATATCGGATGATTCCATATATTCTGGCAGAGAATCCGACAATGCCAAGAGAAGAGGCATTTCAGATCAGCCGCCGCATGATGATGGGGCAGAAAATGGATGTATTCGTATTGGATCTTTCATTTATCGGCTGGTTTATTTTAGAAAAGATTTCATTTGGACTGGCAGGATTATTTTTTGTAAGACCTTATTATGAGACTGTATTTGCAGAGCTGTATGAGGCAAATAAACAGAAGGCATACCGGGAAGGATATATCCGGTAATATGAAAAGGGGCTGCATCAGGACTTTCATCCTGTGCAGCCTTGAGAAAAGGGAAAATTTATCTAAAATTAGGTAATGTCAAAAATAAATATCTGGGCGAAGTCCAATGACCACAGATGCGCTGCATGTGCAGCCATCGTCTTCTGTTTTTGTTGATAGATATAGAATACCAGTGAATTGTGAATGAGATGTGACAAGAAGTGAAAAAATATCTTAATTAAATGTAATGAAAGTATAAAAAGGAGCTTATAGATTTTTTAGAATTAGGAAGTCTGATTGACGAGATGCATCGTGTTTTTGGAAACAGAGTTCCAGAAATCCCTGCGTGCATCGTACTGCTCCAAAAGCCAGGAAATCGCAGCATCCATTCCATCCTCGGTCATGGGAAATGTATTCTGTGTTTTTTGTTCGTCTGGTGTCTTTTCAAATGACCATGGCTCCGGATATACAAATACGAGAAAGTTTTCTTTTGTATCGTCAGCACAAAAATAATAGCGCATTCCAAAATGAGAACCTGAAAAGGGTTCTTTTTTTAATCCTTTGACAGGGATGAGTTTCTTATCAATCATGGTGTTCCCTCCTGAAAAGTTATTAACTATAGAGTAACACTGCATCAGAGAAGATGCAAGAATAAAAGGACAAAAGGAAAGAGCCACATTTCTGTGACTCAAAGGGGGAAAAAGTTTATGAAAAAGTGTTCTGTTCTTTTGAACAATTATAGTATAAAAAGAAATTGTGTAAAAAATGTGATATAAATTTGAATCTAATGTTAATAAAACCAAAAGAAATTGTGAAGCACTAATTTTGTCCGGCACTTTCTGCAAAATCAGTTGTGACCAGCTTTTCATAAGGCGCGCGGGATTTTAATTCGCCTGCACTTTCCAGAATATCCTGAAGCAGTTCAAAACTGTCACGTTCAAAGATTAGGTTTTCTTTCCAGGAATCCTGTTCATAATATCGGGATACGATGGTGGTGATTGTGGAAAGGTCTGTTTCCGGGAATTGCGGTTCAATGATTTTGGCAATCTCTTTGGGAGAATGTGTCTGTACGTAGTCCATTCCCGTTTGCAGGGCATTTACAAATCCCTGAATAGTATCTGAATGTTCACTGATATAGCTTTTGCGGGCACTGAAAGCGGTATAAGGAACGTATCCGCTGTCGGTTCCGAGAGAAGCGACCACATATCCTTTCCGGCCTGTTTCCAAGGATGTGGCTCCTGGTTCAAATTCTACGGTATAGTCGGCCTGACCTTCTGAGAATGCGGCGGCAGTGGAACCAAAATCAATGTTTTGTACAATGTTCAGATCGGTTTTCGGATCCATACCGTGTTGCTTTAAGATATATTCAAAAACCATTTCCGGCATTCCGCCCTTTCGTCCGCCAAGTACAGTGCTTCCTTTTAAATCTGTCCACTCAAAATCGGGCCTCTCTTCTCTGGCAACAAGAAAATTGCCTGCGCGCTGGGTGAGCTGGGCAAAGTTTACAACAAAGTCAGAAGCGCCTTCGTTATACGTGTAAATGGAAGCTTCCGATCCCATAAATCCGATATCTGCTTCACCAGAAAGTACAGCAGTCATCGTTTTGTCGGCTCCAAACCCTGTGACGAGCTCCAGTTCAATGCCCTCTTGCCGGAAATAATCTTTTTCAATGGCAACATACATAGGGGCATAGAAAATCGAGTGTGCAACTTCATTTAAGGTGAGTTTTGTCAATTCCTCTTTGGAAGAATCCGGATTGCCGCCGGTCGGGGTACTGTTGTTTGAAGAGTGGCATCCCGTAAGCAGGATCATGGATGCGGCAAGAAGAAATGTGAGAATTCTTTTTTTCATAAGCACTCCATAGTTTTTAAAGATGTTACTAAAAGTATATGCCGGAAAAAAAGAAGCGTGAAAAAAACCGGTCTGAATGAAATCAGACCGGCATAAAATTATAATTTAAAATTAGTAGTTATCGTGGTCCTCTTCGAATGGATCATCATAATCATCAAAGTATTCGTCTTCCTCAGTGTCACGTCTGGACAAGATCGTCAGGATCAGGAAGATCACTGCAAGTACAACACATGCGATCGCACTGTATAAGAGCATCTTGTCATCACCATGTTTCAGGAAACCGATCACGCTGCATCCGATATAAAAGAGCATCGGGAGCAGGAATGCAAAAATCGTATTGCTCTTCTGAAGAATGAGAAGAAGCAGTCCGGAGATCAGCATGCAAAGTGCCATGATGACATAGAAAGTACCAATGTTGGAATTACTTCCGGAGGTAATGCTGTCCAGTCCGCTGATCACTCCTTTGTATGTAAAGAAACCAAACGCTACGATAGAAAGAAGTCCGAAAATCACACGGAGTACCCGGAATCTTGGAGTGATGTAATCATCCTCATATTCTTCCTCGTCTTCGATTTCTTCCGGTTCTTCTACTGGCTTCGGCGCCGGCTTGCGTTTGTGTACAGACTTTCTGTCCGGATCAGATGCAAGCATATCCTCGTAACTTTTTTTCACTGCACGTTCACGTTTTGCACGTACTTTTTCAGAAGGAATATTACCGTAACGCTGCCCTTCTTCGGAAGGTTCCTGTTTGAATTCTTCCGGAACAGAAATCACTCTTGTTTTTGAATCTGCAGGAGCCGGGCGTTTTTTCTTAGGTACAGCATCAGAAGCTTCGGAAGCAAGACGTTTTTTCCGAGGCGCTTCTTCAGAATGATCAGAGACCGGACGTTTCTTTTTCGGTCTTTCGGAATGCTCAGAAACAGGTCTTTCGGAAGCTGGACGCTTCTTTTTCTGTACAGGATGTTTTTGCTCGTCTGTGTGCTCAGCGATTTTCTTTTGTTCTGTTGCTTTTGTTTCTTCTGTTTTTTCTACAGGTGCTTTTGGCGCCTCCTGCTTTGGAGCTGCTTCTGTATGTTTTGCTACAGAAGCAGCCGGTTTAGGAGCCGATTTTTTTGCACGTTGTTTGTCAAGATTCCATTGTTTTTTGCAGTCTTTGCAGATTGCGTATTCGTTTAAAACCGGATTGCCATTTTCATCAACCCCTACTTGCTTTTTCTGTAAAATGACATCCTTTCCACATTTTGGGCATTTCATTATTTATATCTCTCCTTTGTATCACTTGTTGTGACTCGTTTTACCTACGATAAAGACATTATAGCATTTTGTTTGACGAAGAACAACGTTTTTTGTCAAATTATCGTGATTGGAGAGCGGGTGTGTTACTGAACAGTAACCGGGTGTGATCCCCCTATGATTTTGGTTTGACGAGTGGAGTCTGATATTGATAAACATCATTGTAGGCATCAAGCTCGTCCTCGGATTCGGGCAGCGCCGGGATCAGTCCGGTGCAGTCTGTGGAGGAAGCGGCATTTTTTAAATAATCATAATGGTCAATCAGTTCTTGATTTTTTTTCATTTCTTTTTGTGTTTCTTTATCCAAAATTATCACCTCGGATTTAGTGTATCCATGATGAAAAATTGTATTCAGAACAAAATGTGGTATACTGAATAAAAAATCAAAAGAAATGGAGTGGATAAATTATGAGATTGATCGCAGATACACACGCACATACAATTGCAAGCGGACATGCATACAGTTCTTTGAAAGAAATGGCATATGCAGCATCAAAAAATGGACTGGAAGTATTATCTTTGACAGAACATGCACCTCAAATGCCGGGATCTTGTCAGGAGATTTATTTCCGGAATTTTAATGTGATCCCGCGCGAAATGCATGGTGTGAAACTGCTTCTTGGAACGGAGCTCAACATTATGAATCCGGACGGAGATCTGGATCTTTCAGAATCTCTCTGCAGAAATCTGGACATTGTGATCGCATCGATTCATTCTCCATGTTATGGACTTGATCATACCAGAGAAGAAAATACGAAAGCTTATACGGCAGTTATGAAAAAGCCGTATGTTGATATTATCGGGCATCCGGATGACGGCAGATTTCCGGTAGATTACGAAGTGTTGGTTCAAACTGCAAAGGAGACAAAGACGCTTTTGGAGATCAATAACAGTTCCTTAAGACCGGATGGATTCAGAAAAAATACCAGGGAAAATGTGCTGCAAATGTTAGAATTATGCAAACAATATGAAGTTTGTGTGACAACGGGAAGTGATGCACACATTGACGTGGATGCTGGAAATTTCAGCTATATAAAGGAAGTTTTGGAATTTTGCAAGTTCCCGGAAGAGCTGGTGGTGACAACAGATTTTAATAAATTAAAGGAATTTTTGAATAATTATAAAGAATCGTAATATTTCTTTAAAAAATTGAAAATTGTCTGAATCTCTAAAATCTCTATAAAAAAGTGGACTTTAAAAATTTAGTGTGATAAAATGTAAAAGTAGTGACCTGACTGACAAAGGAGAGGTAAGAGATGAGTAAAAAAATCAGAACAGAAGCAGTAGATTACCTGTTTGATGCAATCTTGAGTCTGAAGGACAAAGAGGAGTGTTATACATTCTTTGAAGATATTTGTACCATCAATGAATTGCTCTCACTTTCCCAGAGATTTGAAGTGGCAAAGATGTTAAGAGAGCAGAAGACATATCTGGAGATTGCAGAGAAGACAGGCGCATCCACAGCAACGATCAGTCGTGTGAACCGGTCATTGAATTATGGAAATGACGGATACGATATGGTGTTTGAGCGGATGGAAAAATAAAAGATGTGAAGAAATAAAAATGCCCGGCCAGTATAGCCGGGTATTTTTATTTCTTATGGGAAGAATCTTCGCTGGAAAACGTATCGATCAGTTTTTCAATCATCATTTTTTTTACGTATACGTCAAAACTCAGGCTGCAGATAAATGCCAGAATCTGAAAAGTATCTTTGCTAGTATCGGGAATCTCAGAAAATGTCTCTCCGGCAGTCTCCCAGGCAGAAGAAATATTTTCTTTGAGCGGTTCAAGCTGGCCTTTGCACATGGTGCAGATCTGCTGGTACATATCGGCAAGGCTGTAAGCATCCTTGTCAGAATCCTGACCAAAGCCGGCATCTGTCATCGGCTTTAACAGTGTCTCGATATCCTTGATGGAAAGAATACTTTTAAAATAGTAAATAAAAATCAGAAGGAGCAGATGATCCTTGGAATATTTCTTTTTAACAGGCGGCGGAAGCAGATTGTTCTTCGCGTAATTGTTGATCATGGTCTTGGTCAGAATCTTGTCATCTGCGTAGCGCTTGGTTGAAGAAAGCTGAGTATCCATAAATGTGGTCACCTGATCCATATATAAGTCGATATTCGGAATATCCTCGGGATGAATGTAGTTGATCCGGGACAGACTTTCCAGTATGCTGTTTAAAATATCATTTGTATCAATTGTCATATAATCACCTCGATGTACTTATTATATAGTAATGAAAACCAGATAGTCAAGCAGTATTTATTATTGATATATGATCATAACGAGAGTAAACTAAAAGAAAAACGGGAGGATTTCAGATGTTGAAAGCAGAACTCAGTCGATTTAAGGTAAAAGAAGGAAAATCCGGGAAAGTAGATGAATGGATGGCCTTTCTGAATGACCATATGGAAGATACACTTCTTACATTAGAGAATGAAAAAATGTTTGTAGAATCGATTCACCGGGAAGTGGTCAACGGAACAGAATTTCTGTATTGGTACTCTGTACAGGGAGAAGGTGGTACAGAGGTGTACGATTCAGAAAGCTATATCGATATCAGGCATCTGGAATATTGGGACGAATGTATCGATGATAGTTATAAAGATAACGATATCCCGGCAGAAGTAGTGATGATTCCTCATAAGATCAGAGATGTTATGAAGTGAATACAGTCATTAAAATCCCGCTGTTTTGTAAGGAAATGGCGGAGATTTTTTATCTGTTTCCATAATATAGTTGACTTGAACGAAACTATGTTCGATAATAGAGTCATGACAATTAAAGGAGATCAATTATGAGCATTTATGATACACTGAACGAACAGCAGAGGGAGGCGGTCTACTGCACAGATGGTCCGCTTTTGATCCTTGCGGGAGCGGGATCGGGGAAGACGAGAGTGCTGACGCACAGGATTGCATATTTAATAGAAGAAAAGGGTGTGAATCCATGGAATATCCTGGCGATCACGTTTACGAACAAGGCGGCCGGGGAGATGCGGGAGCGTGTGGATAATCTGGTAGGATTTGGATCAGAGAGTATCTGGGTGAGCACGTTTCATTCGACTTGTGTACGGATTTTGAGAAGACATATTGACCGCCTTGGGTATGATACGAATTTTACAATCTACGATACGGATGATCAGAAGACATTGATGAAAGATGTCTGTAAACAGGTGCAGATCGATACGAAGGTATATAAGGAGAGAAATCTTTTAGCGGCGATTTCCTCAGCAAAAAATGAGATGATTTCCGCACAGGAGTATGCGCTGAATGCGCAGGGGGACTTTGGAAAAGAGAAGATCGCCAAGGTATATCAGGAGTATGAAAAGCAGATGCATGCCAATAATGCACTGGATTTTGATGACCTGCTCGTGAAGACTGTGCAGTTGTTTGAGACTCAGCCGGATGTGTTGGAGAATTACCAGGAGCGGTTTCGTTATATTATGGTGGATGAGTATCAGGATACAAATACCGTGCAGTTCCAGCTGGTGAGTCTGCTGGCGGGCAAATACAGAAATCTCTGTGTGGTCGGTGATGATGATCAGTCCATTTATAAATTTCGGGGAGCGAATATTAAAAATATTTTGAATTTTGAACAGGAATTTCCCGATGCGACAGTCATCAAACTGGAGCAGAATTATCGTTCTACAGGCAATATCCTGGATGCTGCGAATGCAGTGATCAGCAACAATGTGGGCAGAAAGGACAAGCAGCTTTGGACAGACAACGGCGAAGGAGAGAAGATTAAGTTCTGCCAGTTTGATACCGGATATGATGAAGCAGAATATATTGCAGATGACATTGAAAGGGAAGTCAGAAACGGGGCATCTTACAATGATCATGCGATTTTATACCGGACTAACGCGCAGTCCCGTCTGTTTGAGGAACGGTTTGTGGCACAGAATATTCCATATAAGATTGTCGGCGGTGTGAATTTCTATGCGAGAAGAGAAATCAAGGATGTGCTTGCATATCTGAAGACCATCGACAATGGAAAAGATGATCTGGCAGTCAGAAGGATCATCAATGTACCGAAGCGAGGCATTGGCCTGACTACGATCAATCGAATTCAGGAGTCAGCGGCGTCCAGAGGAATCGGATTCTATGATGCTCTTTTAGGGCTGGATCTGATACCGGGGGTGGCAAGAGGTGCTGCAAAGCTGGAAGGATTTGTGGCATTGATCGAGTACTTTAAGGGAGTGGCAGAAACTTTAAGTCTGTCGGATCTTTTGCAGGAAGTGATCGATAAGACTGGATACATAGAGAGTCTGGAAGCAGAAGGAAAAGAAGAGGCAGAGACGAGAATTGAAAATATCGACGAGCTTCGAAGCAAGGTTGCGGTTTATGAAGAATCCTGTCTGGATCAGGATGAAAAACCGACACTTAGCGGATTTTTGGAAGAAGTCGCATTGGTGGCAGACATTGATAGTCTGGATGAGGAACAGGATTATGTAGTTTTAATGACACTGCACAGTGCAAAAGGTCTGGAATTTCCACATGTGTATCTGGCAGGAATGGAAGACGGACTGTTTCCAAGTTATATGACAGTTACATCAGATGACAGGGAGGATATGGAAGAAGAGCGGCGCCTCTGCTATGTGGGAATCACAAGAGCCGAGCAGAAACTGACCATGACCAGCGCTATGCGGCGGATGGTGCGGGGAGAGACACAGTACAATAAAGTATCCCGGTTTATGAAAGAAATTCCATTGGAACTGCTTGACAATGGCAACCGTTCTTCGAAAATGTTTGAAGAAAGACAGGAGATTCCGAAACAGACTGCGTATACGCAGGCAAAACAGACCTTTAAGGCAAAGGCATTTTCTGCGGCTGCGCCAAAACAGTTTGCAGTCAGCAAAGAAAAGGGGCTGGATTATGGTGTGGGTGACCGTGTCCGGCACATGAAATTTGGAGAAGGAACCGTGACACAGATTACGGAAGGCGGCAGAGATTTTGAGGTAACCGTAGAGTTTGACACCGCCGGAGTGAAAAAAATGTTTGCCGGATTTGCCCGTTTGGTAAAATTATAGAAATTATGTGAATTTGGCATAAATCAGTAGTAATCTGAAAATGATAGTGTTATAATAATGAAAAGCAAACCTGTACGGCGGCAAGGAGAAAGGACGTGAATATATGAGTAAAGTTGAGGAATTGATCGCAGAGTCAAAACTGAATGAATTACTGAAAAAGAAAGATGATGAAAAAGTGAAAAAGACAGTCATCTGGGTATTGGCGATTGTAGGTGCTGTTGCAGCAGTGGCAGCGATCGCATATGCGGTATATTGCTTCTTTACACCGGATTATCTGGAAGATTTCGAAGAAGATTTTGATGATGATTTCGATGATTATTTCAGTGAGGAAGATCAGGTTTAATCAGAACGAAAAGAGAACAGAAGACAGGATGTGGTCGGAATACACTGCACCCTGTCTCTTTTTTCGTCAGGAAGTATTACAAAAACAAAGAAAAGATAAGGATAAAAGAGAATGAAAAAAGGACAAGTATTAGAAGGAACGATAGAAAAAGTGGAGTTTCCCAATAAAGGAGTTGTCACAGTTGCAGAAGAAGGCAAATCTGTGATCGTAAAGAACGGGATTCCGGGACAGAAGGTAAAATTCTGTGTGAATAAGTTTAAGCGAGGAAATGCAGAGGGGCGCCTGTTGGAAGTGCTGGAGAAATCTCCGCTGGAAACAAGAAAACCAGTGTGCAGCATTTTCCCGGCATGCGGAGGGTGTATGTACCAGACCATGTCTTATGAAGCACAAATGGATATGAAGGCAGAACAGGTGAAAAACATTCTGAATGAAGCAGTGAACGGTGAATATCTTTTTGAAGGAGTGAAGGCAAGTCCGAAAGAATTTGCATACCGCAATAAGATGGAGTTCTCGTTCGGCGACGAGTATAAGGACGGGCCTCTGACATTGGGACTGCATAAAAAAGGCAGCACGTATGATGTGCTGACAGCGTCAGACTGCAAGCTGGTACATGATGACATGACAAAAATCTTAAATTGTGTGCTGGAATATTTTAAGGAGCGAAATGTCAGCTATTATAAGAAAATGCAGCATACAGGCTATCTGCGTCATTTGCTGCTTCGAAGAGGTGACCGCACAGGAGAAATCCTGGTCAATCTGGTTACAACTACACAGGAAGAACACGATATGTCTCCATTAAAAGAGGCACTCCTTAATTTGGAACTGGAAGGGAAAATCGTGGGATTTCTTCATATTTTAAATGATTCTCTTTCTGATGTGGTTCAGAGTGATGAGACCAGGATTATTTATGGACAGGACTATTTTTATGAGAAGCTGTTGAATCTGGAATTCAAGATCACGCCGTTTTCTTTCTTTCAACCAAATTCAAGAGGGGCGGAAGTGCTTTACAGTACAGTCCGTGATTATATCGGGAATATTAATGATATGACAGTGTTCGATCTGTTCAGCGGAACAGGGACGATCGCGCAGGTGCTGGCACCGGTGGCAAAACAGGTGATCGGTGTGGAGATTATCGAGGAAGCTGTGGAGGCAGCCAAAGAAAATGCTGCACACAACGGACTTTCCAACTGTAAATTTATTGCCGGGGACGTATTTAAAGTGTTGGATGAGATTGAGGAAAAACCGGATGTGATCGTCCTGGATCCGCCAAGAGACGGGATTCATCCAAAGGCTCTGCCGAAAATCCTGGATTACGGAGTGGACAAGATTGTGTACATTTCCTGTAAAGTGACCAGTCTGGCACGGGATCTGGAGATGATACAGGCAAGAGGATATGAGGTTGTGAAGAGTGTGGCGGTGGATCAGTTTTGTCAGACGGTGCATGTGGAGACGGTAGTACTGCTTTCCCACAAAAAGCCA
>OHES01001039.1_pt1 | contig 14247 bp, 6 predicted proteins | sample 1567371 | NCBI WGS metagenome assembly OHES01 (sample SAMEA3879533, study PRJEB24766) | human gut metagenome | biome: human-associated habitat; feature: feces | place: USA | collected 1985/1987 | reverse complement strand
GCTTGTCCGGATGAGAAGACTCCCCGCCTGTCCGCTATTGTTCCTACTGAACATACATTGTTGGCTGTTACCCCTAGTTTAAGTCTCCAATTAACGGGGGATACCTTAAATAAAAGTTACCCGCAGTTAAGAACCGGAAAAGCGTTTCCGATAACTGGCTTTTTACGTGTAGACGGCATACCTTATCGTTTTATGGGAGGTGATTCTTTACGTATATCTCCTTTAGCGCCTCTTTCGGAGGACACTGTCGGATGGACGGGAAAATATTCTTTCTTGTTTCCGGGAAAAGGATGGGAGCAGAGGATGTATGACGATTCTTGGTGGAGTGATGGTAAAGGGGCTTTTGGTCCGATAAAAGGATATTATTATCCGGTTCATACCCTGTGGGGAGCGGAAAATATTTATGTCCGCAGGCATATCAAGGTCGGTAATAGAAATGTTTTGAAGAATCATAAAGTTTATGTCCGTTATGTATGCGACGATCGGATAAAACTTTTCTGTAATGGGAAACATCTGTTGGAAAGCGGATTTACACATCAAACGAAATGCCAGCGTTTGACTGATGAAGCAATTAATCAAATAGTGGATGGAGATAATATCTTGGCTGCATATTGCCGCAATACAGGTGGAGCTGCCTTATTGGATTTTGGCTTGTATATAGAAAATAAAACTTATGCTGATGCGGAACCTGCAACTTTGAAAAAAATGAATGCGCAAGCTACACAGACTCAATTTATTTTCCAGTGTGGAGAGGTGGAACTTCAGATTGATTTTGTCTCACCTTCCTTATCGGAAAAGTGGGATATGGCAGGGTGGCCTGTCGGTTTTCTTTCCTATCAGGTTCGTACGGAAAACGAAAAAGAGCATACGGTGGAAATTATGTTTGATGTAGATGCGGAATGGATGTTTGGTACGAGGAAAGTTGATAGTTGGGTTGAACATGATTGGCGTTTTGCGAAGTCCGACAGTTTGTATTTGGCTATGATAGCAGGGGAAACAACGTTTTCATGTGAAGATAATCATATCATCTTGTCTCAAAACTTGTGTGCGAGAAATGAGAATAAAGGTGTATTACTTATTGGACATGAAGAAGGTCGGACTTTCCAATATAGCGGTGAAAATTTGCGCCCACTTTGGAATAAGGATGGAACAAGAGAGGTGAAAGAATTAATGATGTCTGTAGGAAACAGATACCAGAAATTTAAAACCGAATGTGATGAATTGGATTATCGGTGGAATATCAAGGCATTTCAAGTAGGAAATGAAACCTTTGCCGGGTCCATGCTTTCTGCCTATCGTAACTTTATGTCTTCTCACAGGTTTGTGTCATCCTCAGACAATAAGCTTTTTTGTTTTGGTGATACTTTGGGTAATGTCAGAGAAGCTTATAAAAGTTTTCCGGCATTGTTGTTTTTTAATCGCACCGATTGGATGAAAGGGTTGTTGGAGCCCATATTTGCGTATTGTGAAGATATTCATTGGGCAAAGAGGTATCCACCTTACGATATAGGCTTGTATCCCATTGCTAGCAAACAGGTGAAACTAGAAGACTGTGCCATAGAAGCGGCAGCCAATATATTGATGATGACAACTGCTATTATTGAAGCGGAACAGGACTTTGGTTACGCTGATATGCATTGGGAACAATTGTGTTTATGGGCGGATTATTTGCAGGAAAGGATGAAGAAAATGACTTTTCCATCTGTAGGGTTATTGGAGCATGACGACGAACGTGTGAAATGTGTGTTAGGGCTGATGGCTTATCATAAATTGGTTCAATTAAAAGGAAACCTATGAGCAAAGTGAAAAAAATCTGGAATATATTGGAGAATTTGGCGTTCTTCATATTCTGTATGGTGGTAATTTTATTCTTGATGCAATTGTTCTGCTTTACTTCATTCAGGATACCTTCGGATTCTATGGAACCGACATTGAAGGATGGCGACCGGATATTGGTTAATAAGATGATAAAGGGGGCTCGCCTGTTTGATGTGTTTGCTGTATTGAATAATGAGGACGTTGTTATCCACCGGACACCTGGATTTTGGAATTTCAAAAGAAATGATATACTGGTTTTTAATTTCCCTTATCAAATGAATCGTTGGGATAGTGTAAGGTTCGATGTAATGCAATATTACGTAAAGCGATGTATCGCTCTGCCAGGAGATACGTTAGAGATTCGGGGAGGGTTTTATAAAATACGTGGATGTGACGAACAACTGGGAAATTACAGCGCTCAACACGATCTTGCGAACTTGGATCATCCGGAGCAGTATGGCATTGTGGTCGGTACATTTCCGTATGATAAACAAATTGGATGGACTATCCGTGAGTTCGGACCTTTGCCGATTCCCAAGAAAGAACAGACGGTAATGATGAACCGTACAAACTGTCTTTTGTACAGGCAGTTGATAGGGTGGGAACAGAAGAAGAAACTACGTATAAAAGACGGACAGATATTGCTGGGAGACAGTGCGATTACCCAGTATCGCTTTAGAAAGAACTATTATTTTGTATCCGGTGATAATATGGCAAATTCACAGGATTCAAGATACTGGGGGATGTTGCCGGAAGAATATATTGTAGGTAAGGCTACCCGTATCTGGTATTCGGAAGATAAATTTACAGAGAAACCCCGCTGGGATAGAATAATGAAGAAAATAAAATGAAGAATGAGATATAAATTGATAAATACGGATTATGGCCTTCACCCTTCACAACTCTTTATTCATGGGGGATAGCGGGTGAAGGTATAATTGCAATATGTAATTTATAGGTAGAATTTAGCATAAAGGACCGTATAATATAGAAAAAACATACGGTTGATTGATTTAAAAGATACGGTTGTTTAGGGTAAATCATACGGTTGTTTTACCTAAAACATATAGGAGAGTTAATCGAAAGATATAGAAGAGTCAGACAATTGAAGTACATGAAAGCAAAATTGAAGTGGATAAGGCTTGGGAGGAAAGGTATGGCAGATTTGATAGCGCTCTTGGGAGTGGCTGCAATTTTGAGCGTAGTGGTTTTTGCCATTCCGATTGCTATTCCTATTGGCGAAATGGCCTATCAAAAACTGTGGTTGGGACGCATGATTTTTGTTTTTGTCATTTGCTGTGTATTTTCTCTTTGCCTGAACAGAAAACAATATCTGTCTTTTCCATCCATCGTAACATGGGTATTGATTGTATTGGGAGGTATTGAGGCCATTTGGGGATTGAGACAGATATACGGTCTGGCAGTTTCCAATCATTCCTTGTATGCACTTACGGGGTCTTTCTATAATCCGGGTCCTTATTCGGGATATTTGGCGATGATATTTCCGCTCTGTCTGCATGAGTGGCTAAACTTGAGAGAAAAAACGGAACGTACATGTCTGGAACAGGGAAAATATTATGTGACATTGGGAGTGATACTGTTGATTCTTTGTGTGCTGCCTGCCGGAATGAGCCGTTCGGCTTGGATTACTGCCATTATATCGGGCGTATGGGTATATGGGATACACGCCTCATGGAGAATCAGATTAAAGGAGATCAGAACGAGATATAAAAGAAAGGTAGGATTAACTTGTATCGCAGGTGGTGTTATAATCATAATGATTGGCTACGCACTTTTCCAACTGAAAGCAACTTCTGCCAACGGACGCTTGTTCATGTGGAAAGTCAGTGCTCTTGCTATTGCTGAAAGTCCCATCGTCGGACATGGAACAGGAAGCTTTGTTTCAGCTTATGGCAGAGCGCAGGAAGATTATTTCGCCAACGGTGAATATTCGGAGACAGAAGAATTAGTGGCAGGAAGTCCGGAGTATGCTTTTAATGAGTATTTACAGATAGTGGTGGAATATGGAGTTCCTTTTTTATTGGTGACTGCATTAGTGATTACATTTTGTCTTTGGAGGGGAATTACTGAAAATAGAATTGGCATTTGTGGAGGTGTGATTTCAGTATTGGTATTTGCTTTTTCTTCTTATCCGATGCAGATTCCCGGCTTTGCTGTTGCATTCTATTTATTGTTGGCGGCTTGTGCCATTGGGCGCTCGAGGATAATACTGTCACTTTTTCTTTCAATGATGGTACTATTGGGAGCGTATTATTGGAGGAATAACCAATATGATGCGTGCAAAGACTGGCATCGTGCTAAAATGCTTTATAATATAGGAGCTTACCGGTCTGCTGAAGAAGATTACGAGAGATTATATCCCGAGTTAAAGAATCGTGGGACATTCCTTTTTGAATATGGTCATTGTCTTCATAAATTGAAAAAATACGAAAGATCGACAAACGTATTGGAGGAAGCGATGATACACAGTAATGACCCGATGATATTGAATGTTATTGGTAAGAATTATCAGGCGACAGGAGATTATGAAAAAGCCGAAAATTTTCTGCTACGTTCTACACATCGACTTCCGGGGCGGATTTATCCATATTATCTGTTGGCGAAGCTTTATGCGGAGCCAAGATATCGGCAACCTGAGAAATTAAAGGATGTTGCTGAAATAGTGTTGACGAAAGAACCAAAGATTCAATCAACAGCTGTCAAAGAAATGAGAGAAGAAGTAAGGAAATTATTGAAATAAAAAAACTAATAAATATGAAGAAACACAATTGTATATGGTTACTGTTATGTTGGGTATTAGGGATAAACACCTCTTGCTCCGACAAGCAAAGTAGTACGGAAAAGCAAGAGCAGGGAGTGACCACTGTTCTTCCCGATGCAAAAAATGAGGTCACCGTCCAAGTCCTGAAGCGACAGAATTTTAATCACGAGTTGGTAAGCAATGGCAAGGTAAATGCCCGGAATAAAGCTGATTTGCGTTTTGAGACAAGTGAAGTTATCGCCCGTATTTATGTGAAGAATGGCGACCGTGTGCATAAAGGGCAAAAACTGGCGGAGTTGGACAAATTCCGTCTGGAGCAGAAACTGTCCCAGTCTGAGGATGCCTTGTTGAAAGCTGAACTGGAGCTGAAGGATATATTGATAGGACAGGGGTATTCTGTTGATGATTTCAGCAACGTTCCGGCGGAGACGATGAAGATTGCCAAAGTAAAAAGCGGATATGACCAGTCGAAATCACAATATGAGTTGGCAAAGAGAGAAACGGGCCATGCCACACTGACCGCTCCTTTTGACGGAGTAGTGGCTAATCTTTTTTCGAAGGCTTTTAATCTGGCTAATACGTCTGAAGTATTCTGTACGATTCTTGATACCAAAGGTATGGAGGCCGAATTTACTGTATTGGAGAGTGAACTTGCCTTTATAAAGAAGGGTGATAAGGTAATGGTTCTTCCCTATGCCGGAGGGGGCTCGTTTGAAGGCAACGTGTCGGAAATCAACCCATTGGTGGATACCAACGGGATGGTGAAGGTGAAGGCTGACGTGAACGGAGAAGGCAAGCTGTTTAGCGGCATGAACGTAAGGGTGAGCGTGAGACGCAACTTGGGTGAACAGCTGGTGATTCCCAAGACGGCGGTGGTATTGCGCTCCGGCAAGCAGGTGGTGTTTACCTTGAAAGACGGCAAGTCCATGTGGAACTATGTGCATACGGGACTGGAGAATGCTGCGGAATACATCGTTTCTGATAAATCCCAAAAAGGAGTTGAAGATGGTTTGTTGGAAGGAGATACGGTCATTGTGACCGGAAATCTGAATCTGGCGCATGAAGCGGAAGTAAATGTAAGATAATCAAAAAAGGTACGGAGTCGTCTGTGTGTAGCCCCGTGCCTAAAATCAAGTAGTATGATAAAATTTTTAATCCGGCGTCCTATTGCGGTACTGATGGCTTTTACCGCCTGCTTCATTATCGGGCTGGTGACGTATTCCACCCTGCCGGTCTCATTGCTTCCGGATATTGCCATTCCGGAGATAACGGTTCAGGTATCCGCCGCCAATACCTCTGCCCGTGAGTTGGAAAATACGATTGTGAAACCTTTGCGCGGACAACTGATTCAGGTTTCGACCTTGAAAGATATCCATAGTGAGTCACGTGACGGGGCGGGAATCATCCGTTTGTCTTTTGATTACGGTACGAATACCGACCTTGCCTTTATCGAGGTGAACGAGAAGATAGACGCTGCGATGAACTTCCTTCCGAAAGAGACGGAACGTCCGAAAGTGATAAAGGCAAGCGCTACGGATATTCCCGTATTTTACCTGAATCTGACATTGAAGAATGACACTGCCGGTTATGGTACGGGAGAAGCTTTCCTGGATTTGTGCGGGTTTGCCGAATCGGTTATCAAACGCCGTATCGAGCAATTGCCGGAAGTCGCTATGGTGGACGTGACCGGAATCGTGGAACGCCAGGTACAGATTGTTCCCGATGAAAATAAGCTGGCGATGATGGGACTTTCCATCGGGGATATTGAATCGGCCCTGTCGTCCAATAATGTGGAACCGGGTAGTATGACGGTGCGTGACGGGTACTATGAATATAACATTAAGTTCTCTACACTGCTGCGCACGGCGGAAGATGTGGAAAATATCTATTTGCGCAAGGGCGACCGCATCGTACAGTTAAAGGATTTCTGCAAAGTTAGTATCGTGCCAGTGAAGGAGAAAGGTGTATCCGTGTCGAACGGCAAACGCGCAGTGACGCTGGCCGTCATCAAGCAGGCGGACGAGAACATGGACAAGATGAGGAATTCCCTTGTAGGCACTATGAACTATTTCCAGCGGGTGTATCCGGATATTGATTTCAGTATCAGCCGTAATCAGACGGAACTGCTGGACTATACGATTTCCAACCTGCAACAGAATCTTTCTCTGGGCTTCCTGTTTATCTGCCTGGTGGCGGTTCTGTTTCTGGGTGATGTGAAATCACCGTTGGTTATCGGACTTAGTATGGTGGTTTCCATTGTCATCAGCTTTGTATTCTTCTACCTTTGTAATATGTCATTGAACATCATTTCCCTTGCAGGGTTGATTCTGGCTCTGGGAATGATGATTGACAGCTCGATTATCGTGACCGAGAATATTTCTCAATATCGTGAACGGGGATATTCCCTGCGGCGTGCCTGTATCACGGGAACGAGCGAAGTGGTGACTCCCATGTTGAGTTCCTCCTTAACGACCATTGCCGTGTTTGCACCGTTGATTTTTATGAGTGGTATTGCCGGAGCCATCTTCTATGACCAGGCTTTCTCTGTCACGGTAGGGCTGATGGTGTCTTATTTTACGGGAATCATGCTTCTTCCCGTTCTTTACCTGCTGGTCTACCGTACAGGCGTCCGTACCCGAAAATGGAAGTGGTTTTCTTTCAGATTCAATAACCCAATAAAAGACCATACGCTGGACCGCTTTTATGATTCGGGAGTGGACTGGGTATTCCGTCATAAAACATTCAGTGTGCTATTCTGCATCGTTTCCATCCCGCTCTGCGTCTTCTTTTTTTTCTTCATAGATAAGCAGCGGATGCCCGATATAGAAGAGAACGAACTGATTGTCCGCATCGAATGGAATGAGAATATCCATGTGGATGAAAACAAACGACGGGTGGATGAACTTTTCAAGGAACTGAAAGATGAAGTACTGGAGCAAACAGCCTCTATCGGCAGACAGGATTTCATTCTCAATCGGGAACGGGAACTGTCTTCTTCCGAAGCGGAACTTTATTTCCGTACGGAGACTTCCGACGCTATTGCTCCTTTGGAACAGACGGTATACAGGAAACTGAAGGAGCGTTATCCGCTGTCTGTCATCTCTTTCTCTCCGACGGAAACGGTCTTTGAGAAACTCTTTGTGACGGGTGAACCGGATGTGGTGGCGGAATTTTACACCCGTAATAAAGCGGAAGCCCCCAAAGCGGAAGCAATCCGTAGCGTTGAACAGGAACTGGGACGAAAAACCGGAATCAATCCGACAGGTATCGCCTTCGAAAACCAGTTGAATCTGAGTATCAGCAAAGAGAAACTCTTGCTCTACCGTGTTTCCTACAACGAACTGTATCGGGTACTGAAAACGGCTTTCCGGGAAAACAGTGTGACGATGCTGCACTCTTATCAGCAATATTTGCCGATCAACATTGCCGGGGATGAAAAGACTGTGAACGAGGTGTTGCAGGAAACACTGGTGCAGACGCAACCGGACAACCGTGGGAATGTCGATTTTATCCCGCTTCGGGAATTGATCAACGTAGCTCCCGCCGAAGACTTGAAAAGTATTACTTCCGGACGTAACGGCGAGTATGTCCCGTTCGACTTTTACGGCGTGCAGGATGCGAACCGGCTGATGCGTGAAGTGAAACAGGTGGCGGAGGAAACAGGGGACTGGGATACGGGCTTCTCCGGCAGTATCTTCTCCAACAAGGAGATGCTGGATGAACTGGTCGTGATCCTGTTGATCTCACTGCTGCTGATGTATTTCATTCTTGCCGCACAGTTCGAGAGTTTTCTGCAGCCGTTGCTGGTACTGGCGGAAATCCCGATTGATGTGGCATTTGCCTTACTCTTGCTTTGGATATGCGGGCATACGCTGAATCTGATGTCCGCTATCGGATTGATTGTAACGTGCGGTATCATTATTAATGACTCCATTTTGAAACTGGATGCTATTAATGAATTAAGAAAAACAGGAATACCTTTGCTCGAAGCTATTCATGAGGCAGGACGCAGAAGGCTTCGCCCCATTATTATGACGTCTCTGACAACGATATTTGCTATGGTGCCGTTGCTTTTCTCCTTCGATATGGGGTCGGAATTGCAGAAACCTCTTTCTATTGCTATGATTGGAGCTATGTTTATTGGTACGCTGGTCAGCTTATTCGTTATTCCGTTGATATATTGGTTTGTATATAAGAAAGAAGAATATGGAAAGTGATTATATAGATTGTGTTATGAAGAAATTGAGTCTACTACTTCTATTAAGTTTCGGTGTATTTCCTGCTTTTGCGCAACAACGCATTACGCTGGATTTGCAGCAGACTATAACATTGGCAAACGATAGCTCTTTGGAAGCTTTCCGCACCAAGAACATGTATCTGGCTGGTTATTGGGAGTATCGCACCTTTAAAGCTAACCGTCTGCCCAGTCTGACGTTGAATATGACTCCAGCGCAATACAACCGTGATATTACCAAACGCTACGATTCGGAGCAAGATTTAGATATCTACCGTAACCAGCAGTCATTTTACGCTTATGGCAACCTCGCTATCCGGCAGAACTTTGATTTGACGGGTGGTACCTTCTATCTGGATACGGAATTGGGCTATATGCGAAGTTTCGGTAGTAATCCATATACTCAATTTACCAGTGTACCTGTGCGGTTGGGGTATTCACAAAGCTTGTTGGGTTATAACGCCTTTTGGTGGGAGCGAAAGATTGAGCCGTTGAAATTCGAGAAAGTCAAGAAGGAGTATATTTATAATGCAGAGCAAGTGTCCGAACAGGCTACCAATCATTTCTTTGCTCTTGCCATGGCACAAGCCGAATATGATCTGGCTAAAGAGAATATCGCTTCTTCTGATACACTCTATCGCATCGGTATGCAAAAGCTTAAGATTGCTGCAATCAGTCGTGCCGATTTGTTGACGTTGAAACTGGATGTGGTGAATGCCCGCAATACGTTGCAGAATGCTAGCAGTGCTTTGAAACGCACTATGTTTTCGCTCGCTTCGTTCTTGAACTTGGAAAAGAATACCGAGATAAGGCTCACCCTTCCCGGCAAGCCTCAATCTTTAACTATTCCTGTAGATGAGGCTTTGGCTGCTGCACAGAATAATAATCCTAACTTCTTGGGATTACGGCAAAATATTCTGGAAGCGGAACAGTCGGTAGATAAAACGAAAAAAGAATCCCGCTTTAACGCAAGCATTAATGCCAGTATCGGTTTTAATCAGGTGGCAGAGAAGTTCGGTGAAACTTACAAGAATCCTATGCAACAGGAAATGGTATCCGTCAGTGTTTCCATTCCATTGGTAGACTGGGGAGTGCGAAAAGGAAAATATAATATGGCGCGAAATAACCTGAATGTGGTAAAGACCTCCGCCCGCCAAAGCGAAATTAGTATAGAGGAAGAAGTTATCATGACCGTAGCCGATTTCAATGTACAGCAAGATTTGGTGACAAGTGCCGAAGAAGCTCTTGACCTGTCCATATTGGCATACAATGAAACCCGCCAGCGTTTTATCATCGGAAAGGCAGATATAAACAGTCTGACTCTTTCGTTAAACCGTCAGCAGGAGGCGCAACGCAATTATATCTCAGCTTTACAGGATTATTGGCTGAATTATTACAAGATACGAAAGCTGACGTTGCATGACTTTACGTTGGGAGTTTCGCTTTCGGATAAATTTGAAGGACGTTATAACTAATAACTTATAACTAACTTATGAAATCAGCTTCCTCCTTCACCGTTATCGTAACGTTTGTCTGCCTTGCTTTGGTAGGCATGGCGTTGATACCGCTGCTTCCTGTCAAGTTGAATCCATCGCGCAGTTTGCCGGGATTTACGGTAGGGTTCAGTATGCCGGGTACTTCGTCGCGAGTGGTAGAAATGGAAGTAACCAGCAAGTTGGAATCTATGCTGGCACGTATCCGGGGTGTGAAGAATTTGAATTCTAACTCAAGCAACGGTTATGGTAGCATTACAGTTGAATTGGATAAACATGCTGATGTAGATGCCGTACGTTTTGAAGCATCTACGGTTATCCGGCAGACGTGGGCGCAACTTCCCGAAGGTGTCAGTTATCCTTATATTCAGATGAAAGTACCCGATGAGAATGCTGTTCGTCCGTTTATGTCTTTTACCCTGAATGCACCTTCTGCACCCATCCTGATTCAGAAATATGCGGAGGAGTATATCAAACCCCGCTTGGCACGCTTGTCCGGTATTTATAAGATAGAACTGAGCGGTGCTACTCCGATGGAATGGAGGTTGGAGTATGACAGTGAACAATTGCGCATGTTGGGAGTCACCTTGTCGGATATCCGTGTAGCCGTACAACGGCATTACCGGAAAGAGTTTCTGGGGACTCATAACATGGATACCGGTGATGGCAGTAATCAATGGATTCGGCTGGCTTTAGTACCCGAGACGGCTGTTGAACGTTTTGATCCTTCGGCTATTCCCGTAACTACATCAAATGGCAAGATGCTGCGGCTAAGCGAACTGGTTACGGCTACTCGTATGGAAGAAGAACCGCAAAGTTATTATCGTATCAATGGCTTGAATTCCATCTACCTTTCTATTACAGCCGAAGAATCTGCTAACCAGTTACAGTTGAGCCGTGCGGTGATGGCGGAAATGGAAGGTATTAAAGAAATACTTCCGGCGGGCTATGAAGTGCATTCCAGTTATGATGCAACGGAGTATATACGCGAGGAACTGGATAAGATTTACTTCCGTACCGGATTAACCGTACTCATCCTGTTGGTATTTGTCTGGCTCATTACGCGCAAACTGAAATACCTGTTTCTAATAGTTACCAGTCTGGCGGTGAACCTTTCGATAGCGATCATCTTTTACTATGCTTTTGGTTTGGAGATGCAGCTTTATTCGTTGGCGGGGATTACGGTATCGCTCAATTTAGTGATAGACAGTACAATTGTGATGACCGACCATATTCTGCATCGTCGAAATTTGAAAGCTTTTTCATCCGTATTGGCAGCGACGCTTACCACAATGGGAGCATTGGTTATCATTTTCTTTTTGGATGAAAAGATCAGGCTTAACTTGCAGGACTTTGCTGCGGTGGTAATCATCAACCTGGCTGTATCCTTAATGGTAGCCTTGTTCTTTGTTCCATCAATGATTGAAAAGATTGGATTACAGAATGAAAAATTGAAAAAGAAGAATGGAAAGTTGCGAAAGAAAATGCACTCCTTTCATTCTCAATTCTTTACCCGTTTCCCCGTTTACTTTACCCGTTTTTATGCTGTTCTTATCCGCTTCCTTTGCCGTTGGCGTTGGGCTGTATGTATATTATTGTTGTTGGGCTTCGGCTTGCCTGTTTTCCTGTTACCCGAAAAAATGGAAGGTGAGGGGAAATGGGAAGACCTTTATAACAAAACATTCGGGACTTCTACTTATAAAGAATCTGTGAAACCTATAGTCGATAAGGCTTTGGGCGGTTCATTGCGTCTTTTTGTGCAAAAGGTATACGAGGGTAGTTACTTTACCCGCAACGAAGAGGTTGTGCTTTATGCTAATGCCAATTTACCCAACGGTAGTACGCTTGAACAAATGAATACATTGATGAAGCGCATGGAGACTTATCTTAGTACTTTTAAGGAAATCAAGCAGTTCCATACTTCTATTTACAGTCCCCGTCGTGCTAGTATCAATATATATTTCAAAAAAGAGTATCAGAATAGCGGCTTCCCTTATACGCTGAAAGCAAATATGATAAGTAAAGCATTGGAGCTAGGTGGCGGCAGTTGGGGAATCTATGGTTTACAAGATCAGGGTTTTAGCAATGATGTACGCGAGAATGCAGGTTCTTACCGTATCAAAATGTATGGCTACAACTACGATGAACTCTATGAATGGGCGGAGAAACTCAAAGCCCGATTGCTTACGCATCGCCGTATCAAGGAAGTACTTATCAACTCCGAATTTTCGTGGTGGAAGGACGATTATCAGGAGTTTTACTTCAATCTGAATAATGAACGTATGGCACAGGAAGATATAGACGCTCGTTTTCTCTTTGCCACCGTGCAACCCATCTTCGGAAAGAATATGGAAATCGGTTCGGTATTAACGGAAGAGGGCACGGAGAAAATTAAACTTTCTTCCCGCCAATCACAGGAGTATGATGTATGGGCTATGCAATTCTTCCCTTATGGAGCAGGAAGTGACAAGCATTACAAACTTTCCGAACTTGCCATTGTAGAGAAAGGTCAAATGCCGCAAGAAATAGCTAAAGAGAATCAGCAATACCGTCTTTGTCTGCAATATGAATATATTGGTTCCAACGAAATGGGTAATAAAATACAAAAGCGTGATCTGGAAGAATTCAACAAAACGCTTCCAATGGGGTATACTGCCGAGTCGGAGAGGGATTCGTGGGGCTGGGGCAAGAAGGATAATAAGCAATATTTGTTGTTACTGGTAGTGATTGCCATTATCTTCTTTACCACTAGTGTTCTGTTCAATTCTTTGAAACAGCCACTTGCCATTATTTTCGTGATCCCTGTTTCCTACATTGGAGTATTCCTTACTTTCTATTGGTTTAGGTTGAATTTTGATCAGGGAGGTTTTGCCTCATTCGTTTTGTTGTGTGGCATTACTGTAAATGCCAGTATTTATATTCTGAATGAATATAATAGTATCCGCCGCCGCTTCCCTCATCTTTCTGCCCTTCGTGCTTATACCAAAGCATGGAATGCAAAGATTGTACCCATTTTTCTGACAGTAGTTTCTACTATTCTTGGATTCGTTCCATTTATGATAGGTACGGACAAAGAGGCCTTCTGGTTTCCATTGGCAGCAGGAACTATAGGCGGATTGGTGATGTCTGTAGTCGGAATATTCTTCTTCCTTCCGATATTTGTTTTAAAGCGAGGTGATTTACGACGGGGCAATGTCCACTCCGAGGGGTAGAATCTATTCTTAATAGATTTATACTTAGGCTGTTCATGAAAAAGTTCTTTGTCCACAGTTGCTTTTGTCTGTTTTATAGGCATTAGCTACCTTTGTTTATTACAGAGATTTACTTATTATATGAAATCAGAATACTCTTTTGATGAGTTATTGTGTCAATCTCTTCAGCTATTTCGTCAGAGTAGACTGTATGGAGATGAACCGGAATGTGAAGATAGAGCTTCTTTGATGTTAAAAGAGGCGCAAGATATTGCAAGCGATTCCAAAGACTATATTTGTATGGCAAAATGGGGTTGTGTAGTAGAATGTCTGGGCCAGAACTTTTATATTAATGATGAGACGGATAAACTATTGGGGAACATGGATGTTTCGTTGGTTTCTTTTTGGAAAAAAGCGGTGCATTCTGAAATAGCGGTGTTTCCTTTTTATTTGTGGATAGGATATTACTTTTTGTTGCGTTGCAGAAATAGCCAATCTGCTTTTCGCAGTAGGAGTAAGAGGGAAATAACTGAAATCGTATCTTTTTTAGCGGAGGTGTTTCGTAAATTCAAGAACAAAGCTATTCCTATTGAAGCATTATCCTTTTTCCCGGCCGATCTATGGGGAGAAACAGTATGTTGGGCGGAGTTGGTACATGACACTCGGGTTTGTGAAAAGCAATCTGCATACCTCTTGACGCAACTTTATAATTTGAAAAAAGTAGGTGTT
>OHES01001037.1_pt1 | contig 14337 bp, 13 predicted proteins | sample 1567371 | NCBI WGS metagenome assembly OHES01 (sample SAMEA3879533, study PRJEB24766) | human gut metagenome | biome: human-associated habitat; feature: feces | place: USA | collected 1985/1987 | reverse complement strand
ATTTTCATTTACAAAATAATACGAATACCAAACCTTCACAACATTCAAAATTGATTCTTTAAAAATAATATCATAAGCATGCGAAAGATTTCGTTTACTTGGGTCCAGATTAAAACTCACAGTTTTTGCATTTGGATTTGAAGCAAAGCATTGATCAATCAATAATTTGAAGAAACGAAATCCAATGATACTATATCGATATTTAGGATTGGAGAACAATGAGTCTATCTGAATATGATCTCCAGACTTTAATTCAAATACAAACCATCCAAGCACATCATTATCATGCACAAAGAAAGATTCGTGGACATTTTCTCGCTTTTCCTCTAAATAGGAGAAAGAGTTGAATTCTTCACTATTCTTTTTGATTATAGCAAACAAATTTGCATCATCCTTTATTTCTTTATATGAAAGTATCTTATATTCCTCATTGATAATTTGCCGGCTATCACCAAACTTTTTTTTATAAAAGAACTGGTACGTCTTATGCAAGTCAATTATATAATAAATACTTTTTAATGTAGCACTTCCAAACCCACATTTCGAGAGAAATTCTAAAGTCTTATTAGCTTGTAACTCTTTTGCATTAAATACTTTCGCTAAAATATCGACTTCTACTTTTGCTGCAATTTCTTTTAGCTTTTCAACTAACAGAATACCGTATCCGTTGCTTCTAAAATCCGGTTCAATATAAACTTTATTAAACAGTAATATTTCTCCCTCATCATAATAAGATAAAAATCCAATCAAAGCACTTCCTTTATAGATACCAATAATATAAAGATTGCCATCATTGATCTTATTCAAACCTATAATTTCATGAAACTGTGTACATGCCTCTTTATTAATCCTGCAAATAGAAATATTGTTAGTCATAAATCAAGGTCTTTCTGGTTTTTGAATCAATCTCCGGCGCCATAGGACATCTGGGATCAGGAAAGCCCCAGTTATCTTTGCCATAACAAGCTATTACTTCTTTCCAACATACACCCAACCGATGTCTACATTCATCAAAAGTTTCACATTTGTTACAAATACTATTATCGGGTAAACTTCCTTTTGACAAATTAAATAGGGCTTTTGCTTTAGAAGAATTCCAGATTTCATCAATTGAATTCTTTGTGATATCTCCTATAATGAAATTCTCGTTCCAATATAATTCTTCGCATATTGTTACTTTGCCATCAGGTAAAACAATCAATCCTGTAACATTTCCAGTACACAGAGCTCTACTGTTAAATTCGCCCGCATTTCTAAACTCACTTATCAAGTGCATAGCTCCCAAATCCCAATTTACTTCAAAATTAATATTGGCATATTTATTTTCAATAAATGATTTTACCTCCCTGATCTGTGAGAAAGTAGGTTTTATTCGATTATATAGTTCAGAAGATTTGAAATGACTATAACCTACAGGAGTAAAAGTATACTTCTCAATATTCTTTAAAGTAACCAAATACTCAAAGAGTGAGTTTAATCCTTCAACAGTTAGCGTATCTTTAGTCAGAGTGCTTTTAATTATCAACTTTATATTGAGGTTATCTGCATAATCGATAGATCTCTTTATATCATCAACATAGGCGGCATTCACTCCCAAATTAGTCTTTTGCAAATTAGGGATAAGGCTATCAACAGAATATTGCAATCTTGTAACACCTATATTTTTTAACTTTTCCAATTGCTCATGAGCTACTGGGACTTTAGTTGATATATATGGATTATAACCAGCATCTATCATTTTTTTAAGAATGATGTCATAATCCTTATGTAACAATACTTCACCACCGGACAAGTCAAATACCCCAATACCCAAGCGTTTGGTTTGATCAACAAGATCTAAAATCTTTTCTGTTTCTAGAGGGATGTATTTAGTTTGCTTATCTGCATAGCAATATATACAATCGGTATAACATTTCGTATTGACGACAAACATAATACTTCTTGGAGTATTAAGACGAATAGTCTGAAAATCATAAGGTGGGCTAATCATATAATTATCAGCATTGAGATCATTCCTTACTATATTGTCTGCATTCTTCACCAACACTTTTGATGGAAACGAGAATACATGATTATCGTATTTCAGATTTACAAAATCTTCATTCTCAATTAATGGTTGAATTGTTTTATAGAAAGCCTCTTCAGACATACTAAAATCTGAACAGATCCTCTTTGAAATACTCACAACATCTTCACTTCCATCAAAGTATGAAAGTAAGACTGCATAAATCGGATGTATGAATGTTACTAAAAGACCATTATCATAGTCCGTGGTCAATACTATTCTGTTCTTGTCATTTACAAGAAAATAATCTGTATTAAGAATATAATTCATTGTGCATTGTTAGTTTAGTTAGCAAACCTTGACGTATCCGCTCCTTTATTCTCTCTTTCTTTTATTTTCTTCCCCTTCAATATATTATATCTTATGCTGACACCGAACCGCTGAGAGTAAGGCTGAATCCTATAGTCAGTAGTGCTTTGTGTATAATACCATGTACCTTTTCTAATATTCGTATTGAATAAATCGTTGGCTTGAATCCCCAAAACCAAGTTCTTCCATGAGTACGAAGCAGTTAAATCAAAACTACTGAAAGGTTCTTGTTTAGATTGCTCAAAATAGAAACGACTTTGATATTTTACGCTGTAACCAATCGTAAATTTGTCCGTTATATTAAAATCTGTTGAGTTGGATATCACATAACCTCTGATGTTTTTATTGTGGAAGTTCATTCGTCTGTCACAATCTACTAACCGAGAGTACTTTCCATAAAAGCCTAAATATCCAGTAATCTTCTCCCCACAAAATTGATAGGGTAAATATATATTTGCGGTAAAGCGGTGTTCATTGGCATAATTCAAATAATTGGTTATTTCTTCAAAGTCTTTATCACCATTATAAGTCAAACTACCATATTCATCTTTTAAATAAGAATAAGTCAGATTCAGTGAGAGAAAATCGAACAGAAGATTTTCCAAGCCAAGACTGTAGAACCGCGTAGGAAGTAGATTAGGATTGCCAATGGCATAACTGTATTTTGAAATGTACCTATAATTGGGCGTATAATACAAATAAGGAGGCCGGTCTATGCCTGAAGATAATGATAGAGAAGTGCTTAGTTCGCCAAATGTACCCGAAATCTTTGCGTAGGGAAACAAGTGCGTTCTGTTATAATCCCAGTTTACTTTATCATAAAGTGAGTAGACTGACATATCGGTAATTTCTGCCCTTACCCCGGCATATAGCGAGATTTTATTAATCTTATATCGCAGCGAAGTGTAGGCAGCATAAATATTTTCCTTCAGATTATATTTAGAAGAAAACAGGGGATTATAAACAGGTTGTCCGCCAATTATCGAATCGTAGCGGCTTGAAGGGTACAACTTCCCTAAATCTGCTCGTGCTCCTATCTTCATTTCAAAATTACCTCCGGAGTAAACGAGGCCGTAATGTATCTGGTGCTGAGTACCATGATGCCTGTTTTTAATATTAATTTCCGACCAGTCTGTATAATCTGCCAGTCCGCTACCTGCATGGGTAGCCGCCAGTCTATCGGACTTTCCCCAAACAATGCCATAGCCGATTTCATGCTTCCACTTCAGCGTATCGTTCGTTTTATAATCCAGATATATCCTGTAAAGGTCGCCTTCATCATCAGTTCTTACTTCATCCCGAGTTTTCTCGGCCAGTACATCTGACCGATAATAGTCTTGCTCGAACTTCCTTTTCCGATTATAATCTTCGTAATATAATGAAGCATTCAAATGCAGAAGATCATTATTTTTAAAAGTATGATCAAGGTTGAGTACTCCGAAATAATCGTTACCCCGGTCACGATTCAACTGGCTTCCATCGGAAGTTCCTATGTCCGGATAAGTTGTATGGAGCTCTCTCTTATTTTTGTCGTAATCATTTTCATATTCCAAGAACAACGATAGGTATGTACTACCCTTTTGCATAGAGTAAAAGCCGCCTGAGGATCCTTTCAGTCCATCCGAAACCGTTTCCATACTAGCTCTCAAACTCAAGGAATGAGAATCTTCATTCTCTTTTTTCAAAACCACATTAATTTGTCCCCCGATTTCGGACGCTTTGTTCTCGGCTACAGTTGCCGAAGCCATCACTATTTCCTTAATCTTATCAGCTGAAATAGATTTTAAATAGGCACTTACAGATGAAGACGATAAACCCGTTTCGCGCCCATCAATTTTGAAACCGACATTGAGTCCGTTGATGTTGATTCCGGATGAAGTTATACTCACTCCGGGAATTTTGGATAATAACTGGTAGGCGGAGCTTACCTTTGTATTGCTCAGAAAAGATGGATTCAAGACAAGGTTACCGTCTTTCATTCGGAGTGCTTTCTTTATATCCCCTTGGATTGTGACTTCATCAAGCAGATGGTTGTTGACCTCCATCTTAAAATCCAATATTTCTCGAATATTCATCTTTTCATGAATGGGAATATGCGAAATATGACTGACATTGACTTGGTATTCACCTTTTTGTAAGCGTGAAGCCTCAAAGCGTCCGTCAGCTCCGGAAACACAGATTACACGGGTTGAGTCGCGGACAAATTCGATATATGCATTTTCCACAGCTCCCTCTTTGTCGTGTATGAATCCTTTCACCGTCAATAGGTTTTCTTGTGAATATAAAGAAAAGAGTTGCAAAAGGAATATGACAAATATTATAATCTTATTAGGCTTCATTCTCTGCTCCATTATTTAAAGAGTTTAGTTTATCAATAAATTGTTGAATGGTATCATTTTCTCCTATTATATTCAGAGGAATACTTATATGGTAATCTTGTTCTATTCTAAAGAAAACTTCTATCATATCCATAGAATCCAGCCCAAGAGAAGAAAAGGTGGTACTTGCCAAGACATCACTCGCAAGAGTTTCACATTCTATTTCTTCTAAGTATCTTTTAAAATCAATAAATTTAAACTTCATCATAAGACAAACATTCAATAGATTCATTAATTAGAGTTGATTGCGGACAAGTCGGATCGGGAAAGTCCCATTTATCTTTTCCATAATAAGCAATTATGTTTTTCCAACAAACCCCCAATTTATTTCGGCAAGCATCGAAATCAGAACATAATTTACATGCACTCTCTGATGAAATTATTTCTTGTCTTAGCCGGGATAGAGACATTGCAATCGGAGAGTTCCAAGTATCCATTATACTTTCATTGGTCAGGTCTCCGATAATAAAATGTTTATCCCAATATAATTCTTCACATATTGTTACCTTACCATCGGGTAGTAAAACGAAACTGGTTAAATTCCCCGTGCAAAGACTTCTTTTGTCAAACTCGCTCTTATTCTTGTACTCATCTTTATAATGTACACCTCTAAAATCCCAGTCTATCATTAAACCTTCTCTTTTGTGCATCCTTATGAAATGTTGTACTTCACGGAGTTGCTTTAGCGAAGGCTTTATATCGCAAAAGTGCTCTTTCGGGAGGTAATGGCTAAATCCAACCGCAGTAAAGCTGAATGATTTAATACTATTAATAGAATTTATATAGTCCAACAAAGGGGTAATATTCGAAACTGTACAGGTTTCTTTGGTCAATGTACTCTTTATATGTATCTCGATACCTTTCTCATTTAATATTCTGATACTTTCTAATAATTGAGGGATATAAGAGGCTTTACAACCTAGATTTCTCGACTGCAACTGTGTGTCAAGGCTATCTAATGATATTTGAATTTTCTTTGTTCCAAGTTCTAGTAAATCATTTATTATCTCTTGGGTGATTGGTACTTTTGTAGATATAAAAGGGTAAAATCCATTCCCATGCATTTTCTTCAATATTATCTTCCAATCTTTATGAAATAGAAATTCACCTCCGGAAATATCAAATATATTCACTCCAATCTGCTTGGCTTCGTCAATAATTTCCAAAATACGCTCGGTACTTAAAGGAACATACTTCGTTTTTCTATCTGCATAACAATACGTACAATTAGTATAACAGTTTGTATTTATAACAAATAGTATTGATCGAGGAATATTTAAGCGAATAGTTGAAAAATCAAAAGGAGGTTTTATCAAGAAGTCCTCCTTATTCAAGTCATATCTTTGTTGATTTTTTCTATTTAATACTATTACTCGTACAGGTATTTTGAAATAAACATTGTCATATTTCAGATTTAGAGGTTTTGCATTTTCCAGAAAAGGTGTTAACACACCATCTAAAGTTTCTCTTGGAATTCCCAAATCTTTTTCCATTTCCAGTGTTACCTGATTATAAGTTTTATCCCCTGTAAAAAACGATAATAGAATAGCATGAACCGGATGCAGAAAAGTAAATTCAGTTCCATTGTCGGTGTTTGAGATTAATAGCGCCCGATTTTTGTCATTATTCAGTTTATACTTTGTATTGAGTATATATTTTTCGTTATAATACATTATAAACAATTTTATTGTTGGGTAAATGCACTGTTTCCTATTTCTTTTTATTGTTCTTAAGGTTCTTTTTCACACAACCTTGTGCGCAAGACTCTGTACATCCTTTTCCTTCAAGGCTGTCCATTATTTCATTAGATAAAAATTCTTGTTCCGATATAATGGGGAACTTTTTAATAAACTTCTTTGTATCCATAACTCCTTCAATAAATCGATTAACTTTACTACAACAATAAATGAATGGATTGTCATATCTCTCCATTCATTATATTGTTGTATCCTTAGGTCTTTTCATCTTATGTACAAAAGAGAATACAGTGATCCTTTTGTCGTTTTTTCAGGGTAAATGACTTTTATTCTGCAACTTTTTTATTCTGCCTTATCCATTTTTTCTTCAAATGTATTACCACTTTTCAACCCTTTTCTTTTGCATCCTTGCGCACAAGATTCAGCACAACCAGCCTCAATAGAATCTAATACTTCATTTGACAACTGCTCTTGATCAGTAATTTCAGGAAATTCCTGAATGAATTTCTTTGTTTCCATTTCCATAACTTCTCCAGTAAAAAGATTAAATTTAATTTTGTGACCTTCTATTTTGCAGCCTTATCCATGCTCTCCTGCTCATACTTGTTATTATTTTTCAGTCCTTTTCTTTTGCATCCCTGCGCACAAGATTCAGCACAACCAGCCTCAATAGAGTCTAATACTTCATTTGACAACTGCTCTTGAGCAGTTATTTCAGGAAATTCCTGAATGAATTTCTTTGTTTCCATAGTTCTTTTTTATTAGTGAATATATACCTCATTTAGAATGAGCGCCAAAATTTACTTTAAAAAGTAAACTGCCCATATATGCAAAAGTCATCGAATACTATCTCCAAATAATATTCACCGGTCCCTTCTTGACTTAGATCAAAACTTGTCTGAGAAGGACTAGCATAAGTATCTGAATAAATGACCTCGCCAGTAGACAAATTGGTTAAGGAAATAACAACAGAGGACGTCTCATAAGGAAAGGACACAAATACTATCTGATTATAAATATATGCGTAGGCAGGTTGAAGCACTACATTACGAGTATTAGAAGATGCTTCTGTCCCCCCAAGTTCTTTTGTCCCTGTTGGCTTTTTTCTCTTTTCCAGATGTATAACTGTGCTATCTATATTCATCTGGGCATTTACAATATTGCCACCTATAAATAGTAAAGCAATTACCCAAAATAATAGTTGTTTCATCATTAATACAATTAATATTTATGGTTGCAAATTAAGCATAGAACTTCCTGAAAAGATGTGGAAAAAGTGTGGAAATTTAGGAGAAAGTGCTTAAAACCTCCTTTAGTGTGGTGACTTTATGGGCGTATCCCATCTTTTTCTCTAAAATATTATTTTCTCGTTTGTAGTAAGCACTGCGGGAGCAATTCATCAGAAAACCAATATGCACCCTTTGAATGTCCAGCAAAGTAAGACAACACATGTGTATGTCACTTTTTGATAATGAAGGATAATGTATGCTTAAGCGAATTGTGATATTATTCCAACGCAGGTTGACTTCCGCAAGAATTGTTTGCCAGTCATCATCAGTAAGTTCTTCGAAGGAAGAATCGTGATCTTTATAATCTTGAATGATGCGTTCTATTTTTCTATTAACCTCAGAATAGTTGAATGTTTCTTTTAGCAAAGCGTTCTTTTCAGCTTCTGCTTTTTGGAGGGTTTCTTTCAGGGAAGAAGATTCCTGTAGTAAAGTCTGCTTCTGTTTTATGATTTTCTCTTTTTCTTGCTGCAAGCGGGTGATTCGTCTGCGATATCTTTTGCGAAGATAAACCATGAGTAGTCCTAATATAGCTGATATTATTAAAATATAGATCGTATATTGGTGGGTTACAGTTCGCTGGTTTTCTTTCAACTTCTGCTGCATCTGCAAATTTTTCTCAACGTCGACCACCTTATTGGTTTGATCGATAAGCAATATTGAATCTTTATAGGCAGAGTATATCCGTTCCATTTCAACAGAGATTGCCATATCTCCTTGTTCTTTTGCAATATCTGCAAGACGCATGTAAATGCCAGAGAGCGTAATATAACCCTTTAAAGCAAGAGCTTGTTTTAAATAAATTGTAGCTGAATCATATTGTCCTATTTGATAGAAAGCCTCCCCCAGCAATGAAGCATTTATCAGTTTTAGAGAGTCATTCGAAAAGCTTCGATGTTCATAAGCAAATTTCAAAGCCTCTTTCCCATTTTCCATGTAGCTATATAAGGTACTCAATGCATAAGTAAGATTTATTTTCAGTACCCTGTTTTTAACATTCTTGCCCAATTGATAGCCCCGTAGCATTTTCTTCTCTGCTGCCGGATAGAATGTTTCTCCTCTATTAATATCAATCATCCCTTGTTGTGACAACGCTTCTGCCCAAGCACAAGAATCATTCAAATCAATAGCCAGCTTTTCACTGAGTTGGTAAAGGGAATCTGCTTTTTCATTCAACACCTGTGCATAATAAATAAGTCCGGCATTATTGCAAAGCACCATCTGCAATCTTTTATCCCCTGCCTTCTCCGCCATTGGTATAGCAGTAAGATATTCCCTGACGGCTTGCGCGCAATCGTTCATGTCCCGATAGTAGCTACCCCATAAATAGTGAGCGCGGGCACGCATAGCAATTTCATCCGTTGAATCATAGTAGCGCACAGCCACTCGTATCAACGAATCATTTTTCGCCAAGATATAGTTTTTATCCCTAGCCTGAGTCAACAGCAAGGCATAATAAGCGTGATTGTTTTTCCCATGTAAATCATCGACATTGATCTGTTGCAAAAGCCACAACGCACTATCAGGATATGTTTGCATAAGCGAATCAGCCTGAACTAGCATCGAATTTATAGGTTGCTGCCGGGTGCAAGCAGTCAGAAAAACAGATAATAAACTAATAGCTATTAGATATTTATTCATAAGTTCTTTCCCTTTTTGTACATGTTTGTACTGCGCTTATCCTATTTGCTGTACATTATCGGTATGCAATATTCGGCATTTATTGGGAGTATAACAAATTTTATGTAAAAAACAATCGGATGCATATATTGGATTTATGCGCAAAGATCCGTGGATAATGAAAAGGCTTACCGGTTCAGCCACGGTTCCGGGTTCAGTTTCTCTTTCTCCCTTCTTAATTGGAAGTGCAGTACCGTACGGCCATTATCCGATCCATCGGAGAAAATCTGTCCGAGTGATTGCTTGGTAGTCACATTGTCTCCTTGCTTAACAGAAGCAGAAGACAAATTACAATAAACGGAGATATAGTTTCCGTGACGGACGAGGATATTGAACAATCCATTCAGCTGGAAGACTGCGGCAACTTTACCGTCGAATATGGCACGGGCTTGTGCACCTGTTTTTCCTTGGATATCAATACCTTTGTTATCTAATTTGACATTGCGCAATCCCTCTACCGAGTATTGTCCATAATGGCTGGTAATGATATAGGGGCCGGTAATAGGCATGGGCAATTTACCACGGTTATTAACGAAATTGCCGGATAATTCACGGTCATCCCGACTCATAGAATAAGTTTCCAAAGGAGCAACTTTGGTCTTTGTCCTTTCTGCTGCGGTAGTGGTAGCAGTAGATGTTGCCGGCTCTTCCTTTTTGTCATTCGCCTTTTTACGGGCTGCGGCTTCACGGGCGGCCGCTTCACGTTCTCTACGCGCTTCCTCTTCTGCACGTTTACGGGCTTTCTCTATCTCTTCGGCAATCAGGCGATCAATGCGGGCATTGAGCTGGTTGGCTTCACGGCGTTTCTTCGAAAGCTCATTTTGCAAGCCCTTCTGCTTTTTCTGCAAACTGGCAACAAGTGTCTTTTTCTCTTTCTCCTGAGCCTCCAATTTAGCCTTTTCAGCCTCACGCTCTTTTAACAATCCTTCTTTAGCAGCCTTTACTTGTTGCAACTCCGCTTTCTTACGATTGACCTGCTCTTGCTTTTTCAGCACTTCTTCGCCTTGCAAACGCTGGTAAGTAGCATATTCACGCACATAACGCAAGCGGCGATACGTTTGTGCCAAACTTTTGGCAGAAAAGATAAACATCAGTTTTTCTTCAATAGAACGGTTTTTGTACAGATATTGCACAGACGAATCATACTTCTGTTTCTTATCTTTCAAGTCGCGTTGCAAGCGGATGAGTTGCCGTTCCAAAGAAGTCAACTCACGCTCTATGGATTCCACATCATTATTGATGGTAAGAATGTAACGTTTACGTTCTTCGATTTGTCCGGTCAATGCAGCAAGACCATTCAACTGGCTGCCAACGTCTTTCTTTGTAGTCATCAAGAGTGTTTCCGACTCGGAAATCTGCTTTTGCAGAGTCCCACGCTTGCTTTCCAACTCCTTTATCAATTTGTTGGATTGAGCAAGAAGCGGCATCAACAAGCAGAAACAGCTTATCAAGATACAAAAAAGACGTCTCATTGCATTTACTATTTAACTATTCAGTAGTTACTATCTTTCTTTCTGCAAGCCCATCAGAAGTTCCAGCAATTCATTCAACTCAACCTTTCTATATTTGGCCGAAAGTTCGGTCGGTGATATAGAGAACGCTTTATCCGAAAAGTTGGAAAACTCTATTTGTCCCTTTTCCATAGAAGGAATACCCAGTTCGGTTGCAGTCAGAATTTTCTTTCCATTAGGTCTGGCGGCTGCATAAAGTAACTTTTCCAAGTGTGCGAAATCAAACTTCTTTGGCAGTACATTCTTCAGTTCCTTACGAGTGGTTTGCACATAACGCTTTCCCATACGGTCTACCAATAAGATTTCATCCGGTGTGATTTCTATGCGGGCAACTTCTGAACGAAGAATCGGCATGAGGAAAGAAAGCTGCATACGCTCGCCACTTTTGAGCTTCATCGTACCATTCACTGTAAAAACGGCGTCCTTGTGGGGAATAGTCAACTGAACTTTTGAAGAAAGATAATCAGAATCCTTTAGCAAGGAAGAGCTTGTCTGCCGGGTAGTCTTACAACCCGAAAGCCCCACAATAATCAGAAGCATGAAAGACAAAAAACGGAATGTCTTTATAACACTATTATTCAGTAGTTTTAGTTTCATCAGCTATATATTTCTTTTTTGCTATTTTCTGTTTCAAAGTTTTAGACTTACTGCCCATTTCCAAAGCTCGTTCCCAGTATTTCAGTGCACCGTCCACATCGCCTGTCATGTAATAGATATCTCCACAATGTTCTACAACGGTATCACTCTTTGCACCTTCATCGGTTTTCATGGCGTCGTCTATGTAAAGGCGCGCTTCGGCATAGTTACCTTTTTCAAACAAGATCCAAGCGTATGTATCCAAATAAGTGCCATTCTTCGGCTCCGCCTTCACTGTCTTATAGCTCATTTCTTCCGCCTTGTCCAAATCACGGCGTTCTACAGAAAGGTAATAAGCATAATTATTCAAAGCACCGATATTATTCGGATTATATATCAATGCCGAATCATAAGCGGCGTATGCTTCCGAATGTTGTTTTTTAGTATGGTAGGCATCACCGATAATTGCATAAAAATCGGAGATGACTTCCTTCTTACTATCTTCCTTTATGTGCTCCAGCGCCTTCCGGCAGATGGCAAGGGCATCGTCTGTCCGTTCTGCCTGATTATAAGCAATAGCCAAGTAGAAGTAAAACTCCAACATATCAGGATTAGCTTCCACACCTGTTTCACATAAGCGCATCACATCTTGATAATCTTCCTTACGCACCGCTTCACCCAGCAACATCATACGTGCCGCCGTATTAGTCGGATCAATCTCCAACACTTGTCTCAGCACCGGCAGGGATTCTTTGTTCATACCTTTCGAAATAAGGTATTGAGCATACAGCATAGGCAATTGCGAATCATCCGGATCTTGCTCCATGATACGGTTAAACAGATTGATAACCTGTGTACTATCCTTGCCATCTTGCTCGTTCTGCACTACAATCTGACGCATCACATTCAACTTAGTATCCGAAGGTACTTTCTTATTCAGCAAGAGCGTATCCAACTGTTGCTGATAAAGTTCTTTTTGTCCGGTCTGATCATAATAAGATGCCAACGAATACATTGCCATGGCATTTTCCGGTTCTTCCTTCAATATTTTCTGATAAATATTATAGGCTTCTTCTTTTTTACCGTTCTGCATATAAACATCTCCCAAGACCACCTGATAGCGGGTATCCATAGGATATTCGGCAACCAAACTCTCTATTTCGCGGAAGGCACTTTTATTGTCTTTCTTTTGCAGGTAAATACGGAATTTCTCCATACTCAACTGCTCATTCTTACCCATACGGTCTTCCAGTTTATTCAAGACTGTGATTACCTTATCATATTCTTCCTGACGGTTATAAATCTCCAGCAGGTTGTAAAGCGGGTCCATTTTGCCGGAAAAACGGGTAGCCATTCCTTCTAACAGGGGAATTGCTTTCTCCAGCTCATTCTGTTGCAAATAAAGATTTGCCAATCCCTGGCTATACCAGAAGTTATCCGGATCATTCTGCACTGCTTTCTCCATGGCGGCTATGCCCTGCGGAATTTGTTTAAGATAAATATAGTATTGTGCCATTTCATACAAAGCAGACGAAGCATTCGGATTGATAGTAAGGCAATGTTGCAGCATATTGAAAGCAGTGCCATAATCTTTCTTCGTCTTCTGCCTAACTGCCTCTAGATAGAAATAGTTGTATTTACGTTGTTGCTCGGATGTAAGGGTATCTAAAACGCTAACTGCTGCCTCCGGACGGGTATGGGCTTTCTGACGAGCTGTACCACAAGAGACAAACAAGACACCGAACAACAACAAACCTACAATCTTATCCTTCATATTTTCCATTGAATCTCCAATTAATTATACTCCCGTATGTCCAAAGCCGCCGGCACCGCGTTCGGTTTCGTCAAGCATCTCTACAGTTTTCCATTCAATCTGTTCATGGCGTGCTATCACCATTTGGGCAATACGTTCTCCATCTTCTATAACAAATGTTTCGGTAGAGAGGTTGACCAGGATGATACAGATTTCTCCACGGTAATCCGCATCAATCGTTCCGGGAGAATTCAATACCGTTATTCCTTTCTTGATTGCTAATCCGCTACGTGGGCGAATCTGCGCTTCAAATCCGGCAGGCAAGGCTATATACAATCCTGTAGGTACCAAACAACGTGCCATAGGAGCCAAAGAAATCGGTTCCGAAAGATTAGCACGAATATCCATACCGGCAGATAGTTCTGTGGCATACGCAGGAAGCGCATGTTTTGATTTATTAATGATTTGTACGTTTAACATGATAATAATTACAAATTACGAATTATAAATTACAGGCTGCCCGACTCTAAAAGTCGAACTGTTATTCTTTTAAATGGACGAAAGTACGGCTTTTTATACAAAATAGTGATACATTTGCAGTTAAATTATAACAAAGGACGCAGTACACCCTGTTTTTAGCACTTTTGTCTGCCATCCCCCTGTTTGTAATTTGTAATTAATAATTCGTAATATGTAATTATCGCCATGAATTGGAATACCCTTATATCTGCCAAACGTTTCGGACTGGAAGAGTTTCATGAAGAACGTATCGAAAACCGATCTGAATTTCAACGGGATTATGACCGTCTGGTCTTCTCTGCTCCTTTCCGACGTTTGCAAAACAAGACACAAGTATTTCCGCTTCCGGGAAGTATATTTGTACACAACAGGTTGACTCATAGTCTTGAAGTATCCTGTGTAGGGCGTTCATTGGGTAACGATGTTTCCAAAGGATTGCTGCTCCGCCATCCTGAATTGCAAGATTCTTTCCTGGCTGAAATAGGCTCTATCGTCTCTGCCGCTTGCCTTGCACACGACTTAGGAAATCCGCCTTTCGGACATTCGGGAGAACGTGCCATTTC
>OHES01001035.1_pt1 | contig 14366 bp, 16 predicted proteins | sample 1567371 | NCBI WGS metagenome assembly OHES01 (sample SAMEA3879533, study PRJEB24766) | human gut metagenome | biome: human-associated habitat; feature: feces | place: USA | collected 1985/1987 | reverse complement strand
TAGCATAAAAAAGCTAATTTGAAACAGACTTCTAATTTGCGTGGATTATACTAGTGTGATGAAATTTACCTGTTCCTTTAAGAAGATGTTCATCGAAATGTATAAGATAAAAGGTAAAATCACATAAGTTCCACTAATAAATAAAGCATCCATCATCGTGTTACATCGAATACACAAAAAGCAAATGATAGCTTGTATACATAACATGAAGATAGCAAAGAAACCCATGACCTTGATGTTCATTAAGATTGTTGAGGATAACACATTCATGAATTGGCTGGCAATGATCGAAGTTGATAAAAAGTATACTGCAATCGGGATCAGGATAGCCAGATAGCCAAAGAGAAAGGTTGTAGAGAATAATTCCTTTTTACGAATCGGCAAGCCGTAATATAAATCACAGCTGCGTTTCCGATAAAGGAAGCGAAAGAAATAAATTGGCACAAACATCGAAATACTAATACCACAGAACCCACTCATTGCAGTGACAAATGCTTGTACTTCGCTGTAAGCAGTAAAATCATTTATCGTGAAAATGGTAGTAAAGAAACAGATACAAATAAATAAGATTGCCCAGATCAGAATAAGCAGGCGTCGATTACTTTTATATAAATATTTGAAATATTGTTGATTAAAGAGCTTATTCATACAGACCATACCCCTTTCTCTCCATTTCATAAATAAAGATTTCTTCTAAATTCACCGGTAGTATTTCCATCATCAATGGATTCATGGTTTTTAAATAATTCTGAATCTTATCAATATTGCCTTTTGCGACAAGATTCACGACTTTGGATTGAATATGAATGGATAACAGATCAAGCTGAGCAAAGTCTTCTTTCTCTTTTTCTTTTGGGAAAGCCAGTTGAATCTTATGGATATTATCCTTTGTTGTATCTAAATCACCACTGGTAGAAATGTTCCCATTTTCCAAAATACCAAAGCTATCACAAATATCCTCCATCTCTCGTAAATTGTGTGAGCTGATAATCACGGTCATTTCTTTTTCTTCAATCATTTCCATGATAGCTCGTTTAAAGGTAAGACGCATAATAGGATCTAACCCATCAAAGGCTTCATCTAAAAATAAATATTTAGGTGCAATCGCAAGCGCAATGGCAATAAAAGCTTGTCGCTTCATACCTTTGGAGAAATCTGCCATCGGTTTTTTCTCATCTAATTTAAAGATTGAAAGAAACTGATGATAAATACGTTCATTGAATTGCGGATACCATACTTTATAAAATTCTTTCATATCTGCTATGCTGGCATGGAAGAAATAATGTGGATCATCACTGATCATTAGGATATTTTGTTTTACTTCAGGGTTTTCATATACATTGTTTCCATCATATAAAACCCCACCGACATCCGGTTTCACGATTCCTGACAATATGCGCAGCAATGTAGATTTTCCGGCGCCATTGGGCCCGATCAAACCAAATACACTACCATCCGGAATGTTCAGATTTACATCTGTTAACACGATATGAGAACCAAAATTTTTAGATAACGCTTTTATTTCAATCATGGTATTCCTCCTCATAAACTTCATTGATTGTCTGATAAAGACCATCTTTCCCAATATGATATTTCTTCATTTCTTTTACCTTATCTTTAAATTCCTTCATTTTTTCTAAGCGAATCTGTGCGTCTGTATCATTATCTGAGATAAAGCAGCCTTTCCCTTTCACGGTATAAATATAGCCTTGTGTTTCCAATTCCTGATATGCCTTGGCAACCGTATTGGGATTTACACCTAATTGTGATGCAAGCGAACGTACAGAGGGTAACTTGTCATTAGGTGACAAGACCTGAATGGAGATAAATTCCAATATCTGTTTTTTTAATTGTTCAAATATTGGCGTTTTACTTTGTACATCTATGAGAAACATCATCTCACCTCCAACTGTATTACTGTATCTAGTACACTAATACAGTATACCATATTTTCATATCTGTCAAGGATCGATATGTATTTCTTTTTATATTTCTCTTCAATCGCCTTTAAGCTATTATCATTTGTAAGCCTATTTCTTACTAACAACAGATGATGAAAAGTGATAACGGAACTTAGCTAATTCACAAATTATCAATTCTTTTTGACGGCGAAACTAAGATATTGAAATTATCGTAAGAAATAATTGCTCCTTCTACATCACAATAAGATTTTCCATAACAATTAAAAATAACAAAAAAAGAAGCACAAAGACGATTGATCTGCTCCCTGTCAAGTAGACAGGTGAAATAAATAAAACCAGTAATTGATGACTTGTCGTAAGATAGGTCATCTTTTTCTATGCTGTTGCGATATTAGTTTGTTCTGCCTTAAACGACTGATAATACTTTTCAATGCGTTTATTTACTTCTATTGGATATTGTCGAACTTCATTCACTGCTGTTAAAGCTGCTGTTCGTACTTCTATTGGTGTTTGATCACAATACCTTCCTTGTGGTCTCTCATTATTATAAAATTTGATGTATTTTTCTAATGATGATTTTAATCCTTCTATTGTGTGAAATTCATTCAGATAATACATTTCGGCCTTGATAATTCCCCATAACCCTTCGATTGGGCCATTATCAATGCATCTTCCTACTCTTGACATACTCTGTATGATTTCACTGTCGTCTAACATTTTTTTAAAGACTCTGCTTGTATATTGGTATCCTCGATCACTATGTAATAAAGGTGTTGATCCAGGATTGGCTTCCATTGCTTTCTCGAATGTTCGCAACACTAGATTATTATCGTTCCTGTAACTGATGATATACGAAACAATACTACGGTCATATAAATCTATGATTGCACTCAAATACAGCTTTTGTTTCACACCGATAATTTTAAATTCTGTCACATCCGTTGCCCATTTTTCGTTTGGCTTGCTCGCATTGAAGTTTCTCTTCAATATGTTTTCTGCTGTTACTTCTGCTGTTGATTTTATATATTTACTCTTCTTTCTACGGATGACTGATTTGATTCCTAATAAATCCATGATTCGTTTCACACGTTTCTTGTTGTATTTCTTATGGTTGAATTTATTGATCCATCTTGTCATTCTGCGATAGCCTAGAATATGATGGAATTTCTCATCGTATTCCAGTATTAGCTGTGCTAGTTCATGATTCTCTAATTCCTCTTTGGTTTCCTTTCGATTTCTCCATTTATAATAACTTGCTCTTGCGATTCCCAATACCTGGCACATCCAGTTGATACTCCAATGCTGGGTTTCATACAGTTCTTTGATTGCTAAGTATTTTCCTTCTTGTTTCCCTTTGGCGAATACCGCCTCCTTTCGATTTCCTTTACTTTTTTTAATAGGATATTTTCTCTTTCCTGTAATTCAAGACGATGCTTTAATAGACTGTTTTCGCGTTGCAGTTTTTCAATTTCACTTAATTCATCATCCTGCTTACGCTTTCCTCGTTTGTCCTGCAAGCCTATTTTGCCTTTTTCTTCATACTTTTTTACCCACTGATATACTTGGGCATAGGATACATTGAAATGCTCTGCAGCGAGTTTATATTCACTGTCATGCTCCAAACAATATGCTACGATTTCCTGTCTTTCATCTAATGTGGTTTTTCTTCCTTTGGTCATGTAAACTTCTCCTTTCGGATTATAATCCTTGAGTTTTTCATAACCATTATACTTGGAAATCCATCCAACTAAAATACTATCACTGCTTATTTCGTATTTTCTTATGATATCTTTATAAGAGCCATTCCCAGATAGGTAGTCATTGATAGCTTTCTCTTTTAGTTCCGTTGAATATGATTTATTTCTTCGCTTTGGTAAGAATCCCACTTCACCATATTCTTCATAAAGTGACACCCATCTATATAAAGCTTTTCCAGATTTGCACAAATTCAGATCATCACATATCTGGCTTTTTCCACGTTTACCACTCATGTAATCCTGCACAGCTTCAACTTTCTGTTCTATTGTGTATTTGCTTTTCCTTCCCATAAGAAAAGATCCCTCCTTTCATAAACAACCTTTTATTTATTTCCGTTGTCTACTTTAGAGGGATCATATCAGGTTGTATGATCATCTTTTTTCGTTTTTATATCCCCATAGCTTAGGGTATATCTCCATAAGAATTCTTTGTGGTTTTGCAGATCTAACATAGTCATTCCTTCTTTCTTTCTCATACACTTCCTTTATTATAAAGAAATTCATGATACTATACAAGTGAGTTCTTTATGAGGGATAGAAAATGAAATGATGTATATTGGATAGATAAGAATATTTTATCTTATGAAAATATTTCCTTATTTGTCCTTTTTCTTGATGTATGCTAAGATATCGAGGTATGACACTATGGAGGTAAAGTAAGTGAAAGATGCGTTAAGAGAGGAATTGCGTGAAGAGATACGATTGTTTCATGAACAGACACAGCAATTTATAAATAAGCAAATCAGCGTGAAGGATTTTAAAGGATTCAGCGGTGGTTTTGGCAGTTATGCACAGCGTGGTGCACAGACGTTTATGTTACGTCTGCGTATGAACCAAGGGGTAGTAACGAAGGATAAATTAAAGTTTTTATGTGATACCAGTGAACAGCACGGTGTTACCAAACTGCATTTTACAACTTGTCAGACGATTCAGATGCATGATTTAAGTGGAACTGAGATTCCCTATATCATGTCAGATGCTTTGGATCATGATATTGTATGTCGTGGCGGCGGTGGTGATTTTCCACGTAATGTTATGTGTTCACCACTTAGTGGTGTAGATCCGGATGAGTATTTTGATGTACGCCCTTATGCGGAATGTGTTGGGGATTATTTATTAAGCATTGTTAATAAGTTTACCTTACCAAGAAAGCTAAAGGTAGCTTTCAGTAGTTCGGATAAGAATGAAACCCATGCCAATTTCCGTGATTTAGGATTTTGTGCAAATGCCGACCATACTTTTGATGTGTATTGTGCCGGAGGCTTGGGAAATAACCCTCGCATGGGTGTGAAGGTTGGTCATCATGTACAGCCGGATACGATTCTGTTTTATGTATCTGCCATGGTGTTGATGTTTATGGAACATGGCGATTATGTAAACCGTGCGAAAGCAAGAACACGATATTTACAGGATACACTTGGGGTAGATGGATTGCTTCAGGATTATCAGGATAAGGTAGAAAAAGCGTTGCGCGGCGAGAATTTGATGGTACATATTGAAGAACCTGTGCTAAAGAAAACAGGGGATAAAACACTGTCTGATCGTCGTGTGATTGCCCAGAAACAACAGGGGTTATATGCCGTGTATTATCATCCACTTGGCGGCTGTCTGGCACCTCAGAAATTACGTCAGATCTATGAAACTATCAAGGACATGGAAGATGTAGAATTGCGTATCACCCCACAACAAGGAGTTTATATCATCAATTGTACAGCCGATGAGGCGAAAGCGGTGCTGGCTATTACAGAGGATGGAGCACGCAATCGTTTTGAGGAAAGTGTTTCTTGCATTGGCGCATCCATATGTCAGGTAGGCTTGCGTGATTCTCAAGGTACTTTACGTGAAGCTATCATGTACTTTAGAGAAAAGGACTATCCTGCAGATGTCTTACCGCGTATCTTTATCTCTGGTTGTACCAGCTCTTGTGGAACCAATCAAATCGGAGCTATTGGTTTTCAGGGTACAGTCAAGGTGATTGATAAAAAGCCATATCCGGCTTTTCAAGTAAGTTTGTATGGGAATGATCATGCCAAAGATACCCGGTTTGGGGATATAGTAGGTGCTGTATTGGCAGATGATCTTTGTTTGTTTTTACAGGCGATTGCCGATCATGTCAGTGCGCATGGTGAATCTTATGAGGCATGGATTGCCCATAACGCTGATGAAATGGAAGCCATTTTAAAGAAGTATATCAAATAGATTAAAACAAAGAATATATAAAATAGGGTAAAAGCGTTTTTTGAATTAAGAAATGGTATCAAGTATTTCAACTCCATGCATATAAAAAGATGATGTAGATCCTACTCCCTAAACGGGGAAGACAGGAAACACCATCTTTTTTATTCTAGCAATCGTTTAGATTTCTTAACGAAGCAAAGGCAGACTTCCACTTAAACGGTTAATGCTTTTCTTAGGACCTAACAAAGCAATACCATAATATTCGATGGTTTCTTGTGTAGCCTTTTTCATCTTTTGAATATAGTCGTCATAGTCTAAACAACTTTGGGCAATGTTGGTAAAGTCAACGAAATAAACATCTTCCATCGTTTGGACCTTTTGGTAGATCGAAGCTAAAGTTTCCTGGTTGGCTTTAAGAATGGGCAGTGGGTACTGCACAATGCCGGGATGTTTACCCTGAGTGCTATCATAAACGTCCTCACGCGCTAATGTCGGCGCATGTTTACCTAAGGATACGCCAAGAATAGCCGCTGTATTGGCCATGATGCCAAGGGGTAAATCTTCCCATAAGATACATACACTTTTAATTTCCATAATGTTTTTTTGTATACGATCTATCTTGTAAAGCTATCGTATACTTACTCCTTCCTTTTATTACTTTTATATAATGTATTTCATAAGATCAGCAGATGTCTTTTGGGACACTTGTTTTTGCTTGTTTATGAAGAGATAATGCGGCGTTTTCTTTCTTTTGCAAATCTTGTGATAAAAATAAGCCGCATATAGTAAAGATGATTCCTATCAGTTTTTTCATACTGATGGATTCTTGTAAGATAAGAAAAGATGTCAATGCGGTAATGACAGGCACTAAGTAAATATAGACACTTGTCTGTATAGAACCTAAAATAGATACTGCCTTGTTCCAGGTGACAAAGCATAATGCCGAGGCACCAAAGCCTAAAAATAGTAAATTGCCGATTACAGGCCAACCACCATGCCAGATTTGTGAAACGTGAAAGGTATCTTGCGTTAGAATGATTGGTATCATGAAGAGTAAACCATAAAAGAAGGTTCTGCGTGTTATGCCAATGGTTGTCATATGAAAAGTAGAAAGTTTGCGACAGAGCAGAGAATAGATGGACCAAACAAGAGCTGCTAGCAAAGCCAATACATCGCCATAAGGATGAAAGGATACACCGGCATTATCCGGTATGCTGATAAGTAAGATACCAAGCATTGCCAAAGCAAACCCTATATAAAAGAAGCGCCCTTTGGAGGATTCCTTCATGATCTTTGAACTTAAGAAAGCAGTAAAAAAAGGAGCAATCGAGATAATGACGCCGACATTGGTCGTTTGTGTATACAGCAAAGCGATATTTTCTAACAGATAATATAAGGTAATTCCGCAAAGTCCGGCACCTGCAAACCATCGTTCCAGTTTTTTATCTTCTAGTGTACAACGATGCGGATACATGATCCATAGCGTGAGATAGCCAATCACAAAGCGGGTAAATAAAATCTGTAAAGGGGTCATGTCGGTTAATAAAATTTTAGTTGAGATAAAGGTAGTGCCCCATATGAAAATGGTGAGAAAGGCACATAGATGTCCTTGTTTTCGATTATTCGTCATGCATAGCTCCTTTCAGGAAGATACGCTGGTATTGTTTTGGTGTCAGTCCGATAAACATTTTAAAAAAATTGGTAAAATGACTCTGATCACTAAAACCGGCTGCCATTGCGGCATCTTTCAAAGAGAGTCCTTTTTCTAACATCTTTTTTGCCTGATGAATACGAACAGTTTGTAAATAGCGATAACAGGATACTCCGGTTTGTCGAGTAAAGGCATTTAATAAATAAGATTTACTGAAATGCGATAGTTCGCTTAGCGTTTGCAGTGTAATGTTTTCTGCATAATGTTCTTCCATATATGCGCATAATTTTTGTATTGGTTCCTCTAGCGGTGCATCTTCTTTTTCTATTTCCATATAGTTTTCCATGAGTGGCTGCATCAGAAAGTATAATGCTTCTTCTTTCTCTAGAGTACAAGCCTGTTCCATGATTGCCTGATAAAGTGAGGATAACTGCTGGGTATATTCACAGTTTTTAATAAGCGGTGTCGTGAAATGAGGAAGCTGCTTTGTTTGAAAGAGCTCTTCCATGATCGCTTGCATGACCTCGGGCTGAATATTAACAGCTCGATAATCCAAAATGGAATCATCAAGTGGAGCGCAATGATGATTATCTAATGGATTGAATAAGATCATATCGCCTTTTTCACATACATATTCTTTATGACGGCACCACATCTGACGCTTGCCGCCTTCAATAAAGCCAATGACATAATACGGATGAAAATGGTTTGGAAACTTTTGCACAATGCCATGCAGCTGATAAGCTTCAATTTGCAAATCATTATCAAACCATACTTCACGGTGTTCCTTTTCCATAGAATACTTCCTTTCCAATGTCCTTATTTTATCATGAAGCGATAAGTATTTCTTGTAGGATATCACATAAATGTCATTTTGGCATAAAGAAAAGAGCCATTCCATAAAATGACTCTTTTCTATGTTAAACATTACTTTTGAAACTGTGGTAAATAAGCTTTATGTGCTTCTAACAATTCATCGATGACCACATTGGCCAGTTCATCACTTGGACATAGAGGGTTCATATTTAATGCGGTCACTGCCAAATCACGGTTCCCTGTGACAGCAGCTTCAACGACCATGCGTTCAAACGACTTCATCATTTGTACATAACCATTAATGGTACATTTTAATTCACCGGTTGCGATAGGTTTAGGACCATCCGCGGTTATCCGACAGGCTACTTCAACAGCACTGTCATGAGGCAGATTGCTTATCGCTCCGTTGTTTCTTACATCTACGTACTGAATATCACCGGTATCATTATAAATAGACTGAATTAAGTTGCATGCGGCATCAGAATATCTAGCACCGCCACGTTGTTCCAGCTGTTTCGGTTTGACATCTAGTTCTTGATGGCTGTACAGGGCAAAGAGTTCTTTTTCAACCTGTGATACAACTTCGCCACGCACCGTACCTTCTTTCCATTGTTCCAGCTCTTCGTCCAGCTGTTCCTTTGTAAAGAAATAGTAATTATGATAGGGACATGGTATGGCATGTAAACCGCGTATAAAGGAAGGCGAATATGGCAAAGAGATAAAGTTTTTCATTGCAAGCGTATCTTCAGCAGTCACATTTGCATACTTTTCCACGATAGTATCCATGACAGAACTGCCATCGACAAAAACATCAGTCGCAAAGATAAAATGATTTACACCTTGTAACTCTAAGGTTACACGGTTTTCTTCAACACCGAGAATCTTGGCAATGCCAGCAACCATATTCACAGGAACATTGCATAAGCCAATCACCTTTTTAAAATCAGTATAGCGCAGTATGGCTTCAGTGACCATACCGGCAGGATTGGTAAAGTTGATCATCCATGCATTTGGGCATAGTTTCTGCATATCTTTGACAATGTCAAGAATGACGGGAATCGTACGGAAAGCTTTAAACATACCGCCGGCACCATTGGTTTCTTGACCAAGCATACCATGCGATAATGGGATTCGCTCATCCTCCACGCGTGCAGGAAGACGACCGATACGCATTTGTGTTGTTACAAAGTCAGCATCCTTTAAGGCTTCTTGACGATCATAACTGAGAATGACCTTCATAGGAAGATTGGCTTTTTTAACCATTCGCTGCGCAAGAGCACCGACGGTTTCCAGCTTTTCTCTGCCTTCTTCAATATCAACTAACCAAAGTTCGCGAACCGGTAGGGTATCATAACGTTTAATGAATCCCTCCACTAATTCTGGTGTATAACTGCTGCCGCCTCCAATTGTTACAATTTTAACAGTATCTTTCTTCATAAATGCCTCCTCATCGTTGTAAAGTGGACTATACCATTTGAATGAATTGACCGTATAAACCCAAGTGGTCTATACCATAATAACATACCTGTGTAAGCGTGTCCATACGAATGTGAGGTTTTTCTTAACTTTCTTTCTTATGATGTTATTGATTCAAATAAAATCCTTTCTTTATTGTATTTTATGCGCATATAGTCACAAATATGATAGCTCAAAACTTTTTTTAAAAAAAGAAAGAAAACGGTTGCATAAATTTTTAAACGTGTTATCATAAGTGTGTAAAGTGGTATATACCAAGTGGAAAGGAGGAATTCACATGATTAAAATTCTGCTTGTTTGTTCTGCCGGAATGTCAACCAGCTTGATGGTAAACAAAATGAAAGATGCTGCCGCACAAAGAGGTATCGAAGCTGAAATTTGGGCAGTAGGTGATGCAGAAGCAGCAAATAATATTGGCAACGCTGATATTATGATGTTGGGACCTCAGGTTAGATTCCTGGAGTCAAAAATGAAGGGTATTGCCGGAGAGAAACCGGTAACTGTTATCGACATGCAGGCGTATGCGATGATGAACGGTGCGAAAGTATTAGATCAAGCACTGAAACTGCTGGGGAAATAACACAATTACCAGCTTAAATTTAACTCAAACTCAAAACGCAAAAACTCAATTAGTGAAAGGAAAGAAAAATTATGAATGCTTTTATGGATTGGATGGAAAAGCACTTTATGCCAATTGCTGCTAAAATCGGCAGTCAAAGACATTTAGTTGCTGTCCGTGATGGATTCATTTCCATCATGCCGGTTACCATGGTAGGTAGTTTGGCAGTATTGCTAAACGTATTCCTGCGCGATTTACCAAATACATGGTGGGGTGAAGGCAATGAATTTGTTGCTAATGTGCAGCAAATCATCAATGTAAACGGAAACGTTTACTTTGGCTCTATAGTTATTTTAGGTTTGTGTTTCACATTCTCATTAGGATATCATCTGGCAAAATCTTATGATGTCAACCCAATCGCCGGTGGCGTTGTTGCATTTGCTGCCGTTGTTACTTGTATGGGACAAAGTGCTATCTTTGATTATGAATTACCAGGTGTTGCAACTTCTGCACTGGATGCTTTAAAGGGTGCCGGTTTAGATGTTGCCTTAAATGATGCCGGAAAAGCCGTTGTTTTACATGGTGCCAGCGGTTGGGGCTATTTAGGTTCCAGTTATACAGGTGCTAGTGGATTGTTTACTTGTCTGATTGTTGGTATCTTATCTAGCATGATCTATATTAAATTAATGATTAAGAAAATTACGATCAAGCTTCCTGATTCTGTACCTCCAGCAGTAAGTAACGCATTTGCTGCTATCATTCCTGGTGTCATTGCTATTTACGTATTTGGTATCGTAACACAAATTTGTGTTGCTTGCACTGGCTCTTATCCAAACGACTTGATCGTTGAATATATTCAGAAACCTTTGCTTGGCTTATCGCAGGGATTCTTCAGTGTTATCCTGATTGTCTTCTTGGTACAGCTGTTCTGGTTCTTTGGTTTGCATGGTTCAAATGTTATGGCACCAGTTATCGAAGGTGTGTATACACCTGCGTTGCTGGAAAACTTGGATTTCTTCAATAAACATCATACAACTGTCGGTATGCCTTACGATTGGACACGTGGCTCCTTTGATGCTTATGCACAAATGGGTGGTTCCGGGGTAACCCTAGGTTTACTGATTGCCATCCTGATTTTCTCTAAACGAGATGATTCTAAGGCCGTTGCAAAATTAGCAGCTCCTATGGGTATCTTCAATATCAATGAACCTGTTATCTTCGGTATGCCAATTGTATTGAATCCGATTTATATCATTCCTTGGCTGATCGTTCCACCTATATGTGCAGCTATCGCTTTAGGCTTTACAATGGCTGGCATTATTCCTCCTGTATTTGTTCAGGTACCTTGGGTTATGCCTGTTGGTATCTACGCATTTATGGGAACTGGTGGTAACATCCTTGCTGCATTGGTTTCAATCTTATGTTTGGGCGTTTCCTTTGTATTATGGACACCATTCGTTATGTTGGCAAACCGTATGCAAGCAAAAGAAAACGAAGGTCAGTTTGACACAGAATAAGCAGTACACTTGCAGGGAGGGGAAAATCCCTTCTCTGCTTTTTTAAAAAAGGAGAATATAACCATGGAAGGTATTGAACTAATTTGTTTCCAGATCATTTCTGCAGTAGGTATGGCAAGAGGAAGCTACATTGAAGCAATTGATCTGGCAGAACAGGGTAAATTCGACGAAGCTGAAGCAAAAATTAAAGAAGGCGATGAATTCTTCACCGGTGGACACAGTGCACATGCACAGCTGATTCAAAAAGAAGCAAACGGTGAAAACACAGAAGTTGTATTACTGCTGGTTCATGCAGAGGATCAATTGATGTCTGCTGAATCATTTAAGATTCTGGCAGAAAAATTTATCGCATTAAATAAAAAAATTGAAAACAAATAAGGAAACTTATCAACATAAATGATGAAGAAAGAGGTAATACGTATGGAAAAGTGGGCATCTTGGCAGGTCTTTATGATCGGTATCGGATTATTATTTATTATGTTTTCACAACAAATGGCAAATCCATTTCCAATGATCATAGGAGGATTGTCGATTGTTTTGTTAGGTGTCATCATTCTGAAAAAGTCTGCCCAAAAGGAAAGGAGGAAGAATGGGAAATGGTAGAATTTCCAAAATCATTCTTCTTAGGAAGCGCAACCAGCGCTACACAATGCGAAGGTGCTCATACTGCGTATGATAAAGGAGCAGATATCTGGGATCTTTGGTATGAACAAGAACCATTTAAATTTCATGATGAAATTGGTCCAGGCACAACTTCCACTTTTTATGAACAGTATCAAAGTGATATCCAGCTTTTAAAAGCAACCGGACACAATTCTTTTCGGACATCTATCAGCTGGTCGCGCTTGTTCCCAAAAGGATATGGTGAAATCAATGAAGATGCTGTTCGCTTTTATAAAGATGTATTTCAAGAATTAAAGGCGAATGGTATTGAACCTTTTGTGAATTTATATCACTTTGATATGCCAGCAGCTTTGCAGGAAATCGGCGGTTGGGAAAATCGGCAGGTAGTTGCATATTATCAAGCATATGCAAAAACTTGTTTTACCTTATTCCATGAAGAGGTAAAACATTGGTTTACCTTTAATGAACCAATTGTCCATGTGGAATGTGGTTATTTAAGTTGTTATCACTATCCATGTAAGGTAGATCCCAAAGCGGCAGTTCAGGTAGCATACCACACAGCACTTGCCAGTGCCCTAGCCATTCGGGAATATCACAAGATTGATAAGGAAGGCAAGATCGGTATATCCTCGAAGTGATCATCCGGCAGATGTAAAAGCGGCTACAATCGCCGAATTGTTTGCGAATAAGAGTTTTCTGGATCCTTCTGTTAAGGGTGAATATGATCCCATGTTAGTTGAAATTATTCGTAAACATGACTTAATGCCAACATATACACAAGAAGATTTGCAAGTGATTAAAGAAAATCGTGTTGACTTCTTAGGGGTTAATTATTATCAGCCGGTGCGGGTTTGTGCAAAAGCCAATATGCCTAATCCGGATGCTCCTTTTACACCAGAATATTACTTTGATCATTATGAAATGCCGGGAAGAAAGATGAATCCTTATCGTGGATGGGAAATTTATCCAAAGGGGATCTATGATATTGCGATGAATATTCGTGATAACTATGGCAACATTGAATGGATGATTACGGAAAATGGTATGGGTGTGGAAAATGAAGAACGCTTCCGTAAAGATGGAAGAATTGAAGATGACTATCGTATAGCATTCTTTAAAGACCATTTAACATGGTTGGCAAAAGGCATAAAAGAAGGCAGTCATTGTATCGGTTACCATGTCTGGACCTTTATTGATTGTTGGAGCTGGCTGAATGCCTATAAGAATCGTTATGGTTTGGTAGAACTAAACCTTGCAACACAAGAAAGAATCATTAAAAAAAGTGGTCGCTGGTTTAAAGAACTGGCAGAACACCATGGCTTTGAATAGATTTGTAATACAAGAGAGATTTATGTATAATACCTTTATAAATAAGCGTTTTTAAGGAGTGAGCAAGATGATACAGGTACAGGAATTGTTATATATTGATGCAGCTGATTTCTTCAAGCACATCGCTGAATCTGTTGCGTACGATATTTCTGAAGCAACTGGGAAAAAGGTACGTGTCAAACAGCTTCATAAAGGGTTTTCTTATAAGAAAACGATGAAGAATAAAGTAGGACGCAAAGGGGAAGTGGATATCAATATCACAGAATGGGATCCACCGCATATTTACAAAGCCGAGTTTTCCTCTTATGGAGGGGTGAACACGTTAAGCTATGAGATTGAAGATTTAGCAGACGGTCGTATCGGCGTAACCTATAGCGAAGATTTTAAAGGAAGAAACAGAAGCAGTGACTGGAACTTCAAGCTTATGAACTTGTTTTATAAAGGTAGAGCAAAAAAACGTGCAACACGACTGTTAAGAGCCGTTGAAAAATATGCACAAGAAGAAAAAGCAAAAGAAAATAAAATAGAAGATAACCA
>OHES01001029.1_pt1 | contig 14473 bp, 7 predicted proteins | sample 1567371 | NCBI WGS metagenome assembly OHES01 (sample SAMEA3879533, study PRJEB24766) | human gut metagenome | biome: human-associated habitat; feature: feces | place: USA | collected 1985/1987 | reverse complement strand
AACCGGAATCTTTTGCTTCTCAGAATCTTCCGAAGTTTGATGCTATCATTCATTTGGCTGGTAAAGCACATGACACGAAGAATCAGTCTGCCGCTCAAGTGTATTTTGATATTAATACAGGACTGACACGGAAGATCTTTGATTTCTTTATGGAATCATCGGCGAAGAAGTTCATCTTCTTCAGTTCGGTAAAGGCTGCTGCTGATAGTGTAGTAGGGGAGATATTGACGGAAGAAGTGAAACCCATTCCGATTGGTCCTTATGGGGAGAGTAAGATTGCTGCCGAGGATTACATTCTCAGCAAGTTGAAAGTTGAAAATGGAAGGTTGGAAGTTTCTCCGTATGATGATAGGCAAGTGTATATTTTACGTCCCTGCATGATTCATGGTCCAGGCAATAAAGGTAATTTGAATTTACTTTATAACGTGGTGAAGAAAGGTATTCCTTGGCCTTTAGGAGACTTTGAGAACAGGAGATCGTTTACTTCGATTGATAATCTTTGTTATGTGGTGGAGGGCTTGTTGACTAAAGATGTTGCTAGTGGCATTTATCATATGGGTGATGATGAAGCTTTATCAACGAATGAGCTGATAGTGTTGATGTGTGAAGTGTTAGGACGTAAACCACATATCTGGAAGATGAATCGGCGCATGATGGAAGTCTGTGCTGGATTAGGGACATTGTTGCATCTGCCATTGAATACAGAACGCCTGCGTAAGTTGACGGAGAATTATGTAGTGAGTAATACAAAAATAAAGGTGGCTTTGGGGATTGACAAGATGCCTGTGCGGGCTGAAGAGGGGATAGTGAAGACGGTTCAATCGTTTTCGAATTAAGAATTAAAAATTAAAGAGGACAGTACTGTTATGTATTATCTGATTATATTGGTTCTGCTATTCGTAGCAGAACTTTTTTATTTTAGGATAGCTGATAAATTTAATATCATAGATAAACCCAATGAGCGGAGCAGTCATACAAGAATAACTTTGCGCGGTGGGGGAATTATCTTCTATTTCGGTGCATTAGCTTATTTCTTGATGAGTGCTTTTGAATATCCCTGGTTTATGCTGGCATTGACTCTGATAACTTTCATCAGTTTCATAGATGATATAAGATCCACCAAACAGATAACAAGGCTGCTTTTTCATTTCTCTGCTATGGCTTTGATGTTCTACCAGTGGGGGTTATTTTCTTTATCTTGGTGGTGGATTATTATTGCTTTGATAGTCTGTACAGGCATAATCAATGCCTATAATTTTATGGATGGAATCAACGGAATTACAGGTGGTTATTCGCTTGTGATCCTTGTTGCATTGGCATATATCAATAAAGAAATAGTTCCTTTTGTAGACGAAGGCATCATCTATACAGTGCTTTGTTCCGTCTTGGTATTCTGCTTCTTCAATTTCCGCAAGAAAGCGAAGTGCTTTGCAGGTGATGTGGGTTCGGTAAGTATCGCCTTTATCATTCTTTTCTTGATCGGTAAGTTGATTATACACACAGGAGATTTCAGTTGGATTGTCTTGTTGGTAGTTTATGGTGCGGATAGTGTTTTGACAATTGTTCATCGCTTAATGCTTCATGAGAATATCGGATTACCTCACCGGAAACATATGTATCAGCTAATGGCGAATGAGTTGAAAATTTCTCATGTGATAGTATCTTCTGTTTATATGATGGCACAATTGATAGTAATAATCGGATTTATCTATTGTCAGAACTATGGTTATATTTATTTGATAAGTTGTATTCTGCTTTTGAGTTTGATTTATGTTCTTTTTATGAAGAAATATTTCCATTTACATTTGAACAAGTAATCTGAAAGAAAAATAAAATAACAGTCCCCGGTTCTTTGAAGAATCGGGGACTGTTGTTATAAAGCATCTTGATCCGGATTAAATTTATCATGATTCATCGTGACGCCAATTTAATATAATTTGTTATAAATTTCCGTTTTGTATGCGAAAATCGTTTCTTTTTTTAATTTATTTAGTGTTATTGGTTGTCGATCTGTTATTTTTAGATACATTTGCATGCACCGTTTATCAATACACAATTTAATTTAAGAATACTTATGAGAAAATTATCAATTATTCTTTGTGCTTTATTCATAGTAAGTGTACAGATGGCATTTGCTCAAAATATAAGTATAACGGGTACAATTAAAGCGGGAGGAGATGTACTTCCGGGAACTTCTGTATTACTGAAAGGTACAGGAACAGGAACAATAGCCGATGTGGATGGGCACTATGCAATAGAGGCTCCAGCTAACGGTACGTTGGTTTTTAGTTTTGTGGGGATGATTTCTCAGGAAATACCGATTCAGGGAAGAAAGGTTATTAATGTAGAGTTAAAAGACGAATCGGTCAATATTAACGAGGTGGTGGTAGTTGCCTATGGTGTTGCCAAGAAATCTACTTTTACAGGTTCGGCCGTTACGGTGAAAGCCGATGTGTTGGAAAAGCGGCAGACATCAAGTATCTCGCAATCTTTGCAGGGAGTTGCTCCGGGTGTGCAAGTAACGATGAACTCCGGTCAGCCGGGTGAGAATGCTCAGATACGTATTCGTGGTATCAGTTCACTGAACACGGGTTCGGAACCACTTTGGGTGATTGATGGTATTCCTTACGAAGGAAATCTGAATTCGGTGAATCCGGACGATATCGAGTCGATGACTATTTTGAAAGATGCCGCTTCGGCTGCCTTGTATGGTGCAAGAGGTGCTAACGGCGTGGTAATGGTAACGACTAAAAAAGGTAGGAAGGATCAGGCGCCCACTATCTCTTTGAAAGCGGTGGTAGGTACTTCAAACCGTGCAGTGTCGGAGTATAAGAAACTGCATACCGTAGACTGGATGCAGATGCAATGGGAAGCCATGCGCAATGGAAGTATTGGCAGCAGTACGCTGGGAGGGCTTTCTCCCGAACAGTGGGCTACAGACAATCTGATTAAGAACATTGTTTATAATCCTATCTATCAAAATGGCAAGGCGGTAGACAAACCTATCGGTACGGATGGAAAGGTACTTCCGGGTACTACAGTGATGTGGGATGAAGATTGGTATGATGCCGTTACTCAAACTCCTATCCGCCAGGAATACCAGCTTTCTATCTCGGGTGGTGCCAATAAAGTGAGATATGCTGCTTCGCTAGGTTATTTGAAGGATGAAGGTACTACTCGCGAATCTTATTTCACCCGCTACAACGGTCGTCTTTCTTTGGAAGCAGATATCACCAAGTGGTTAAGCACGGGTTTGAGTGCTGCTTTTTCGTATAGTGACCAGAATTATCCTCCGCAGGCTTACGAGAATATCGGTTATCCGTATGTATTCTCGCGTGTGGTAGCACCTATCTATCCGGTGTACAAGCGTAATGAGGATGGTAGTGTGATGAAGGATCAAAACGGAAAGCCTGTTTTCGACTTAGGTGATGGAAATCCTAAGCGCCCTGTGGCATCGGGACAGAATCCGAGAGCTTCTTTGGGCTTGAATACAAAGAAGTATACCAAGACTACTTTGGCCCCCAACTGGTGGTTTCAACTCAATATTATCGATGGGTTGACTTTTAAAAACAGTTTGGCTATAAATACCTGGCATGGTGATGACGATCAGATCTACAGCCGTGTATATGCCGATGCCAAAGGGCTGGGATATCAATACAAGTATCGAAATAATCAGATGGTGATTAACGCCAATCAGGTTCTTTCGTATAGCAAGCAGTTGGGCGACCATAATATCGGTTTGATGTTGGGGCATGAATCTTCTAAGAATACCCGTAAATATCTGAGTGCACAAAAGAGCGGTACTTATTCGGATGATTTTCCGGAATTTTCCATGTCTACTACGATGGTCAATCTGAATTCGTACACCGAAGAATTGAACCGTGAAGGTTACTTCGGTCGTGCCAGCTACGACTATAAGTCGAAGTACTTTGTTGAAGCAAGCTACCGTCGTGATGCGTCCTCACGTTTCTATATTGATAATGCCTGGGGTAACTTTTGGTCAGTGGCAGGCGCATGGAATATCATGAAAGAAGGATTTATGAAAGACATCTCTTTCTTGAGTAATTTACGTATACGTGCTTCATATGGTGTTAACGGTACATTGCCTTCGGATAATTACGGTTATATGAGTTTGATAAGCTATACTAACAAATATATGGGTAATCCCGGTGGAACCATTACCACGGTTGCCAATAGCAAGCTCACCTGGGAGACTAGCTACAATACTAACATCGGCATCGATTTCGGCTTTTGGGGGCAACGGTTGCGTGGTACGGTGGAATATTTCAACCGTAATTCCAAGAACCTGCTGCAAGATGTGCCCATTTCAACAGTTACCGGTTTTTCATCTACCTTACAGAATGTAGGCTGTATTAATAATCATGGTTTGGAAGTTGAGTTGAACGGTGATATCATTGATCGTGACGGTTGGCTGTGGAGTGCCGGTGTCAACGCGACCTTCCTTCGTTCGGAAGTGAAAGAACTGTATGGAGGCGCTGACATTATCTGGTACGATCCTACCAGTAGCGATAGCCGTGCGCAGTATGTATATCGTGAAGGAGAATCCACGCTCGCCTTCTATGGCTATGAATGGGCAGGTGTAGATAAATCTAACGGTAAAAACGTCTATTATGTAAATGATCCGAAAGACGCTAAAGCAGGAGATTTTGAGTATAACGGACGGGGAGCAACTTACGATTATGACAATGCTAATTTCTCAGTTATCGGCAATGCCATTCCTAAAGTTTATGGCGGTATCAATACTTCCGTCTCCTATAAAGGGATAGCCCTCTCTTTAGGGTTTACTTATAAAATCGGTGGTGATCTGTACGATGGTGCTTATATGGATGTTGCTGACGACGGTTACTATTGGGAGCGTATACGTGCCAAGAGTTACTACGATAACCTTTGGACTCCTGAGAACACAAGTGGTTCGCAACCTCGCATAGAAGGGCTTGACTTGACTGACCCTCAGCAATATAGCAGCCGTCACCTGTTTGATGCCAGCTACTTGCGGTTGAAGAGTCTTACTTTGGCTTATACATTGCCTAAAACGTTGACACGTAAGGCTTTCATTGAGAATGCCCGCTTCTTCTTCAATGCCGGTAATCTTTGGACCATAGCCAAATACAAAGAGGCTGACCCCGAAGTGAGTGAATATGGTACGCGTGGCTGGGAAACGCCGATAGGTAAGACGTTTGTGCTGGGTGTTGAATTGAAATTCTAATGAATAGGAGGGAAATATAATGAAAAAGATATATTATTTATGGGTGTTTGCACTGTTGAGTGCTCTTACATTTACTTCGTGTGACGGCTTTCTGGATATGCAACCCGGCAATTCGGGGAACGCGGAAGGAGCTATTGTAACCGCAGCCGATGCTCAAGTGGCTATTAATGGCGTGATGAGCGCAATGACCTCATCTTCTTATTATGGTAGAAATCTCTTTATGTATGGAGATGCCAAAGGAGGTGATCTGACTATTTATTCTGCCGGTCGCGGACTGGATGCGTTCTATACTTTCAATCATACACCCAATAGCGGTAGTTATTCCGGTTTTTGGAGTCGGGGCTATTATTGCATCTTGCAGGTGAATTCGTTGTTGAACAACATTAAAAAGCAAGAAGAGGAGGGTAGTATAGAAGATTTTACATCGGCCAAAGGACAAGCTTTGACTCTGCGTGCATTGTTCTATTTTGACTTGGTGCGCCTATATGGACTTCCTTACAATTATAACAAGACTTCTTACGGCGTTCCTAACATCACCGAACCGCTGACTATTGAAGCGCAGCCTACACGTGCCACGGTCGAGGAAAACTATCGTCAGATATTGCAAGACTTGTCGGACGGTGCTACTTTCTTGTCAGATAGTAAATCGCGCCAGAATGGGTATGTAGGATATTATGCGAATATAGCTTTGCAAGCCCGTGTAAAGCTATACATGGAAGATTATGACGGCGCACTGAGTGCAGCTAAGGAAATAATAGAAAGTGGAGAATATAGCCTCTATAAGCCCGAGGAATGGGTAACATCCTGGAGCAAGCAATTTGGTTCCGAATCTATCTTTGAACTGGGCATCACTACGGAAGAATCTGACTTGGGTACTTCTTCCCTTGGTTTCTATCTGATGCGTTATAAGCAGGTAAAGAATGCGATGGGATGGTTCCTGGCCAGTGATTACTATCTGAACCGTTTGGGAGAGGATGAAAAAGATGTACGCTGGGGAATAATGGATAATGATGAATACTGGGTCGATAACAAAGTTGAGCGTAAAGGTGCCTGCTATAAGTATATGGGTGGTACCAGTCTGCCGGGTGACGGCAAAGCGACCAATACGGCTGTTAATATTAAAATTATCCGCCTTTCCGAACTCTATCTGATAGCTGCCGAAGCTGCTTTGCACTCTACCAAGCCGGATGCCGGAGCTGCTGTTGCCGCAGGGTACTTGAATGAAATTCGTAAACGTGCACCTCAACTGGAGCCTGCTACTGCTACCACTATTACAGATGATATGATTCTGGATGAGCGTAGCAAGGAACTATTCGGTGAAGGGCAGCGTTTCTTCGATATGATGAGAATGAACAAAACCATCGAATTCAACGATGATTTTCAAGATGTGCCGGTAAGCCATCGTGAAAAAACAATTGACCGTACCTATGGAAAGATTGTACTTCCCATCTCTCAGGACGAAATCAATGCGAATCCGGCATTGAAGAGTCAGCAAAACGAAGGATACAAGTAAAAGTTGAAAATGGAAAGTGGAAATTCCACTTTCCATTTTGTGCTCTGGGCTATAAGTGCTATTTATTGATTATATTATTCTATTAAATTTTCCCCGATCGGCTTATCTTTGCTTCCGTAGAAATCAATAAATTATTAATACTATGCGGAAAGCAATTATCTTATCGTCATTGATGGCGTTATTTGCTATCGGAAGCTCTGCACAATGGCAACCGGTGGGCGACAAAATTAAAACCGAATGGGCATCTCAAATTAATCCTTCCAATGTATTGCCTGAATATCCTCGACCGATTATGGAACGTAACGATTGGAAGAATCTAAATGGCCTGTGGGACTATGCTATTATAGGTAAAGGTGAACGTATTCCTGATACTTTTGAAGGAAAGATTCTTGTGCCTTTTGCTGTTGAATCTTCTTTATCCGGTGTAGGAAAGAATGTAGGTGAGAAGCAAGAATTGGTATATCAACGAAGTTTTGACGTACCTGCTGCTTGGCGAGGAAAACAAATCCTGTTGCATTTTGGCGCTGTGGACTGGAAAACCGATGTATGGGTGAATGATATTAAAGTGGGAAGCCACACCGGAGGATTTACTCCATTTTCTTTTGATATAACTCCTGCATTAATAAAAGGAAATAACCGTTTGGTTGTAAAGGTTTGGGACCCGACTGATAAAGGTCCTCAACCAAGAGGCAAACAAGTAAGTAACCCTGAAGGTATCTGGTATACACCGGTTACCGGTATCTGGCAAACAGTATGGTTGGAACCTGTATCACAAAACCATATCAATAATCTTCGCATTACCCCTGATGTTGACAATAGACTGTTGACTGTTAAAGCGGAACTGAACGTAAACTCTCCTTCGGACATTGTTGAAGTAAATGTATACGACGGTACCCAACTGGTAGCTTCCGGCAAGAGCATTCATGCAGAACCTGTGGAAATATCCATGCCCGAAGGTACTAAGCTGTGGAGTCCGGAGTCTCCTTTCCTCTATACGCTGAAAGTAACTTTGAAAAACGGTGATAAAATAGTAGATAAAGTAAGTAGCTATGCCGCTATGCGTAAGTATTCTACACGTCGTTATGCAAATGGTATTGTACGACTGGAACTGAATAACAAGGCTTTGTTCCAATTTGGCCCGCTCGACCAAGGCTGGTGGCCCGACGGTTTATATACTGCTCCTACCGATGCAGCGCTGCTGTATGACATTCAGAAGACGAAAGACTTCGGTTTCAATATGATTCGCAAGCACATCAAAGTGGAACCTGCACGCTGGTATACACATTGCGACCAACTTGGAATTATTGTATGGCAAGATATGCCTAGCGGCGATCATAATCCGCAATGGCAAAACCGTAAATATTTCGATGGAATCGAACTGAAACGCACCGCTGAGTCAGAAGCTCATTATCGTAAGGAATGGAAGGAAATCATGGATTGTCTGTATTCTTATCCTTGTATCGGTACATGGGTTCCGTTTAACGAAGCATGGGGACAGTTCAAAACTCCCGAGATAGCAGAATGGACCAAGCAATATGATCCCACCCGTTTGGTAAATCCGGCAAGTGGCGGCAATCATTATACTTGTGGCGATATGCTCGATCTTCATAATTACCCGCAACCGGAGATGTATCTATACGACGCTCAACGTGCAACAGTTCTCGGTGAATACGGAGGAATCGGCCTTGTATTGAAGGATCATCTTTGGGAACCGAATCGCAATTGGGGATATGTACAATTCAACTCTTCCAAAGAGACTACGGATGAATACGTGAAATATGCCGATATGCTGTATGATATGATAGCCCGTGGTTTCTCTGCTGCCGTTTATACCCAAACTACGGATGTGGAGGTAGAAGTAAATGGTCTGATTACTTACGACCGCAAAGTGATAAAGTTGGATGAACAACGTGTTAAAGAGGTGAATACACGCATCTGTAATTCGCTGAAGTAATATGAACATCCCGCATGAGGATGTGTCATAACTCACCACAGATTACACAGATTATTGATTATCAGTATATATAATCTGCGATAATCTGTGTAATCTGTGGTGAAAAGTACTTTTGACACCCTCATATGGCTAAGGGCAAGATGTACGGATACTTTTTGGGAGAAGCCCGATAATTCTGCTATATTAGCACGCTGATTATAATAAACTGGAATTATGAGACAAACAACCGTAAAGCTTTTTTTATCTCTCTGCCTGCTGATGGTACTGCCTCTGCATGCACAAAACAATGTCCACTACTATTTCAGGACACTTGATATACGTAATGGACTTTCACAAAACACTGTGTATCAGATTTTGCAAGATAAGAATGGTTTTATGTGGTTCGGGACAAAGGATGGGCTGAATCGTTATGACGGAACGTCTTTCCGGATATATAAAAAAGAAAATTCAGGCTTAGGTAAGAACTTCATCACTGCCCTTTATGAAGACCGTGAAGGCAATATCTGGATAGGAACCGATGGAGGCGTTTTTATTTATAATCCGGTGCAAGACTTTTTCACAGCTTTCAATCAGACAAGTGACGGAGGAATACGTATCAGGGACTTCGTTACTATGATTAGTAGCGATGAAAAGGGTAATATTTGGATATCAGTCGAAAATCAAGGTCTGTTTTGCTACAAGTATGGAGAACGGAAATTGCTGAATTACCTGCACGACTCGGGCTTGGCTAACGTCACCCGTTTTTGGCTGAACGGAAGCACTTGTTGGCTGGCTTTGTATGCCGACAATTTATATTGTACAAAAGATAACTTTAAAACACCCTTGCAACCTTTTAAAGATGCCAACGGGAATGAGATATTTAAAGGGGATATTATCAACTGGCAAGTCAATGGCCCGCATAATTGTATTTATATAGCTTCGGTCAATGGATTGACCGAGGTAAACCTTACCACCGGCAAAACACGCCGCTTGCTGGAAACCTATGTGCGTGCTTTGCAATTCAAATCGGATGATGAATTGTGGGTGGGTACAGAGTCCGGATTATATATTTATAACTTGACAAATGACAAAGTTACCCATCTTACCGTTCCTAATCAGGATGACTCATACGCATTGTCGGATAATGCCATATATTCACTTTGCCGTGATAAGGAGAATGGCATCTGGATAGGGTCTTACTTTGGTGGAGTGAACTATTACCCTCATCAATGGACTTATTTCGAGAAGTTCTATCCAAGGGATGATCTCAGGCAACTAGGTCGGCGGGTACGTGAAATTTGTGAAAGCAATGACGGAACTTTGTGGATAGGTACCGAGGACAAAGGACTATTTAATTATAACCCCGAAACAGGGAAAATAGAACCTTTCGAACATCCTTCCATTTATAAGAATGTTCATGGTCTTTGCCTGGACGGAGATGATTTATGGGTAGGTACTTTTTCCGGTGGGTTGAATAGGATAAATCTGCATACCAAACAAGTAAAGCACTATACCAAAGGCGATAACCAGAACTCAATGACTGCTAATGACGCCTTTACCATCTGCCGGACAACTACGGGAGACGTATGGATAGGTACTACTTCCGGCCTGTTGAAATATAATCGTTCTACAGATGATTTTACCCGCATTCCCCAGTTGAAGAATATGTTCACTTATAACATATTGGAAGATTTCAACGGCAATCTCTGGTTTGCTACTTTCTCCAACGGAGTTTTCTGCTACAATGTCAGTACAAAGCAGTGGAGAAATTATCTTTCTAATGAGAAAGATTCAACTTCTATTTCCTACAATAAAGTGATCAGCATTTATGAAGATAGCAAAAAGAGGCTATGGTTCATGACGTTAGGAGAGGGCTTCTGCCGCTATAATCAGGAAACGGATAGCTTCGTTCGCTATGATATGTCGAAAGGTTTCCCCAGCAATACTATTTATAAGATGGTTGAAGATAAACAGGGAAATTTGTGGATCACTACAAACTACGGATTAGTATGCTTTAATCCGGATACGGACAGCAAACATGTATATACCACAGCCAATGGATTACTGAGTAATCAGTTTAATTTTCAGTCGGGGTACCGTGATAAGAAAGGGCGTATTTATCTGGGCAGTATAAATGGGTTTATTGTCTTTGATCCGGAAACTTTCGTTGAAAACACGTTCCTTCCTCCGGTAGTTATCACTGATTTCTACTTGTTCAATAAACGGCTATCAGTAGGTAGTCCGGCTTCCCCGTTGGAAAAGAGCATTACATATTCTAATCAGATAGAGCTTGATGCCAACCAGAACTCTTTCTCCTTACAGGTGGCAGCTTTAAGTTATCAGGCACCCGAAATGAACCGTTTGGAGTATAAACTGGAAGGCTATGACCGAGAATGGTATGCGGTAGGGCGGAATTCTATGATTAATTATTCCAATTTGCCATACGGAAGTTATACACTACGCATAAAAGGCTCCAATAGTGATGGCAAGTGGAATGAAAAAGAGCGGGTACTCGATATACGTATTCGTCCTCCTTTCTATTTATCTACCTGGGCTTATGTGATTTATGTAGTATTGGCACTGTGTTCTTTGGCTGCTATCATTCATTTTTTCAGAAGGAGAACCCAGCTGAAGCATCAGCAGACAATGGAGAAGTTTGAGCGGGAAAAAGAACGGGAACTTTATACTGCCAAAATAGATTTCTTCACGAATGTTGCTCATGAAATACGTACTCCGCTTACGCTGATAAAGAGCCCGTTGGAAAATGTATTGACATCCAAGTCGGTGTCCGATGATATTCGGGATGATTTGGAAATAATGGATATGAATACTAACCGCCTGCTCGATCTGGTAAATCAGTTACTCGATTTTCGTAAGACGGAAACACAGGGTTTCAAACTGGATTTTGTAGAATACGATGTATCGGATATCTTACAGAACACATATAAACGCTTTAAACCATTGGCTCGTCAGAAGGGCTTGGAATTGACTATCGATTACCCTGAAAATCTGTATGCCTTGGTTGATAAGGAAGGGTTAACTAAAATCTTTAGTAATATGTTGACCAATGCAATCAAGTACTCTGAAACGTATATTCATATTAAACTTTACGTGAAAGAAGAAAAGATAATGTTCTCGGTATGTAATGATGGTCATGTTGTACCCGTAGAAATGCGTGAGGAGATATTCAAGCCATTTATCCAGTATAAAGGTGGGGTACTGAGTGCCGTATCCGGCACTGGTATCGGGTTAGCATTGGCACGTTCGCTGGCAGAACTGCATGAAGGGACCTTATACATGGATGACTCTACGGAAAACAATTGTTTCTTACTGTCTCTTCCCTTGAAACATGCACAAACAGCGAAGATAGAACAGCAAGAGCAAGTGATTAGTGAAGAATCTACAGCGAAGAGAATCGCTGAAACTGTTTCCAAGCAATGCCGCTATACTCTTCTGGTGGTAGAAGATAGCTTGGAGATGCAGTCCTTTGTAGTGAAACAATTATCGTCTGAGTATCAGGTACTAACTGCGATGAATGGCGTTGAGGCTTTGAAGATATTGGAAGAACAGACCGTCCATTTGATTATTTCAGATATTATGATGCCCGAAATGGATGGTTTGGAATTATGCGAACACCTAAAATCGGAGCTTGATTATAGCCATATTCCCATTATTCTGCTGACTGCTAAAACAACTCTTCAAGCGAAAATAGAGGGTATGAAGCTGGGAGCGGATGTATATATAGAGAAGCCTTTCTCAGTAGAATACCTGAGAGTATGTGTGTCTAACTTGCTAAGCAACCGTGAGAAACTGAGAGTATCCTTTGCCCATTCTCCTTTTGTACAGACGAATACAATGGCTATGACCAAGGCGGATGAATCATTCTTGAAAACGTTGAAAGAAATAGTCGTAGAAAACATGCAAAATCCTGATTTCTGTTTGGATGACATGGCGAGCTTGCTGAATATGAGCCGTTCCAGTTTGAATAGGAAGATAAAAGGTATACTGGACATGACACCTAATGATTACATTCGTTTGGAACGTTTGAAGAAGGCGGCTGAACTATTGAACGAAGGCGAATGCAAGATTAATGAGGTTTGCAATATGACCGGATTCAATACTCCTTCTTATTTTACCAAATGTTTTCAGAAACAATTCGGCATTTTGCCCAAGGACTTTGTGAAGTAATAGACCGATTATTCATGAAAATAGAACAATTTAACCAACCGCCCCTAGAACATCTCTTGGGGCGGTTTTTTGGTTTTATAATTGTATAGATTGAAGCGATAATTGCATCATGTTTGGTTTTACCCTGATATATTTGCATCCGGAAAAGTTAACCAAATTGTTGCACTATGAACAAAATGCCTATGACGTAATAAATTCCATTTAACTAATTATGCTTGGTAGAAGATTACCTTCTACTATAAAATGCAATTCAAAGCGGAATTCTGGTTTCCGTGAAGTTTTAAAATCTAATTCTATAAAAAATGATCAAGAAAATCTTATTCTTATTCTTTGTTGTTTTTGCAGCTACCGCTTATGCGCAGGATGTGAATATCACTGGTACGGTAACAGATGCAAATAACGAGCCTTTGACAGGTGTGAATGTAGTTGTGAAGGGTACTACTACGGGTGCTATTTCCGATCTGGACGGTAACTTCTCAGTGAGTGGAAAGAAGGGAAGTACAGTTGTCTTCTCTTATATCGGTATGATTACTCAGGAAGTTGTTTTTAAAGGAACTAAAATGCATGTAGTATTGAAGGACGATGCAAAAGCGTTGGAAGAAGTTGTAGTCATCGGTTATCAGACCGTGAAAAAATCAGACTTGACCGGTGCAGTTGCTGTGGTCGATACGAAAGAAATGAAGAAAAGCTCGGCTGGAACGCTGGTAAGTCAGATGCAAGGTTTGGCAACCGGTGTTAATGTACGCAGTAGCGGTCGGGCAGGTGAGGATGCTTCCATTGAAATCCGTGGTGTCGGTTCTTTGAGCAATAATTCTCCGTTGTGGGTGGTCGATGGTATGATTATCGATCCGGGCGTTGACTTCAATCCTGCGGATGCAGAGTCTATTCAAATCCTGAAAGATGCCTCAGCGGCTGCTATCTATGGTTCACGCGCAGCCAACGGTGTGATTATCGTTACCACCAAGAAAGGTGCGAAAGGTCCGATGAAAGTAAACCTCAGCGTAAAAGAGACACTGGAGTGGAGTCCGAAGTACGATCTGATGAATGCTGCGGAGTATATCAAATACAATGATATTGCTTATAAGGAAGCTATCAAGGATGGTATTGCTTCTGTAAACAGTACTCAGAAGCACTCTGAGTATGATACCAACTGGCAGGACGAAGTGTTGAAGACTGCTTTGGTACAGGACTACAATGTATCACTTTCGGGTGGTGGCGACTCAGGCGCTTACTACGTGTCGGCAGGCTATTACAAGAATGACGGCGTTTCTTACGGTAATACTTTCGACCGTTACAGTTTCCGTGTGAACACACAAGGTAAAAGAGGTTGGTTCTCTTTTGGCGAGAATCTGGCTTATTCACTTACAAACACAGATCCTAACCAAACAAATACTTACAACGATTTCTTGCGCATGATGCCTACCATTCCTGTTTACGATGAGAACAATCCGGGTGGATATGGTTACGGTGATGCTGCCAAGTATAATACGTTCGGCGTAAACCCCATTGCACGTGAGGATTTGGAATACCGCCATTACAGACAAAATCGTTTAAACGGATCTTTATGGCTCGAAGCCAAGCCATTTAAGTTCCTTTCTTATAAATTCAATGC
>OHES01001027.1_pt1 | contig 14542 bp, 10 predicted proteins | sample 1567371 | NCBI WGS metagenome assembly OHES01 (sample SAMEA3879533, study PRJEB24766) | human gut metagenome | biome: human-associated habitat; feature: feces | place: USA | collected 1985/1987 | reverse complement strand
TATGTCAAAGAACGCTTGAATTTGACTTTTTACACAACCTCCGTCGGAGGAGGGGTGCCCAAAGGGCGGGGTGGTAGGTAAAGAAATTCCTTAATTTTATTATTCATAGGTATTTTATTGTTTTACCTACCACCTCCCCCTGCGGGTACTCCTCCTCCCAGGAGGAGGAGAATTTGAGATACTTTAGTCTTTCATTTTCGCTCCGCTAAATTATTATTTTTCATTCTTTCTTATTTCTTTCTGCTCTCTTATTAATCACAATCAGCAATACTAACACCGTTACAAAAATGATTGTTGACAGTGGGCGCAGTTCAGGAGTCAGTCCACCCTTACGTGCATCCGCATAGATGTATGTCGACAACGTTTCCAATCCTTCATTTCCGATAGTGAAGATCGTTACTGCGAAATCATCAATGGAAAGCGTGAAAGCGAGGATGAAACCACTGATCATTCCCGGCAGAATTTCCGGAAAGATGACTTTGCGAAGCGCCTGGAAAGGGGTAGCTCCGAGGTCGAGAGCTGCTTCGTAGACATTCTGATTCATTTTCTTCAGACGGGGCATCACGCTAAGTACCACATAAGGGGTACAAAAAGTGATGTGTGCCAATACCACCGTAGTAAATCCCTGCGAAATGCCAAAGCTGACAAACAGCAGGAACAGGGATACACCCGTAATGATATCCGCATTCATCATCGGAATAGCATTGGTGAAATTCATCACCTGACGTGCCCGGGAGCGCAAGTTAAAGATGCCGATAGCTGCCAGGCTTCCCAGCAGGGTAGAGGCTGTGGCAGCAATCGTAGCAATCGCGAATGTGTTCCAAATGGCATTCATCAGTGAGTGGTGCATGCCGCCTGTAAATAGTGAACTGTATAACTTGGTGGAGAACCCTGTCCAGTTACCCAGTACCTTGGCCTCGGTGAAAGAGAAGATCATAATAATCAGGATGGGCGAATAGAGCAGGGCAAGCAGAAACCAAAGATAGCCTTTCGCCAGAATACGTGTCATCATATCACACCTCCGCTTTCATTTTGTGCACTGTCGTCCTCATTGGTAAAGAGGGCGGTGACGCCAATCAGTAACAGCATGATGAGCGACAAGGCAGCGCCGTAGTTCCACATTCCGTTATATATATTCTCTTGTACGGTAGTACCGAACAGTTTGATGTTGTTCATCGTCAGCAACTCGGCAATGGCAAAGGTGGAAACCGTGGGCATGAAAACCATCACCACACCACTCATGATGCCGGGCATCGAAAGGGGGAGGATCACTTTACCGAATACCTGTACAGGCGTAGCTCCCAGGTCTTGGGCTGCTTCTATCAGACTGCCATCCATCTTCTGCAACGTATTGTAGATAGGGTATATCATGAACGGCAGGAAGTTGTAGACCATACCGAATACCAAAGCTCCTTCGCCCAGCGGCAAGTTGAGGAAATCAAACAATGCCACCGTGGCAAGTGTACGTATCAGGATGTTCACCCACATAGGCAGGATGAATAGTACAACCATGGTCTGGGAAGTGTTGAAGCGCTTCTGACTGAGAATATAAGCAGCCGGATAACCGAGCAGGAGGCATACCAGAGTCGTGATGACAGCTATTCCGATGGAGTAGACGAATGTGTTGATAGATTCGGGATGCATCATGAATTTGCGGAAGTTGGCAAACGTGAATGCGCCTTCAGCATCGGTGAAGGCATAAACCACAATGAGCAACAGAGGCATCACAACGAAGATGATGAGAAACAATGCGTAGGGAACTGTCCAGTTCCGGCGACGCATGAAGAAACGGGATATATTACTGAGCACTTCCTTTCTTATTAGCAGATTCGACAATAGGGATAGAACCGGTGGTCTGTGCCGGTGCAACAATTCGTATATTTTCGGGTGCGATGGTGATGCCGACACGGTCACCGTCGTCCCAGACGTCAGTGGTGTCTACAAAGATATCCTCGTCCCAATCGGTAAACACGGTGAGATGGTAATGGTTTCCTTTATAAAGGATGAATTTCACTTCGCCCGTCAGATGGCCGTCTTCTTCGTTATCTTCGAGGATGACGTTCCGGAAATCTATTTCTACGAGGACGGAACTGCCCGGTTCGATGTCCTGCACTTCGGCACACTCAAAGGTGTAACCGAGGAATTCGACGTGTGTGGCGTCTATGAGCTTGCCTTCAAAGGTGTTGCAGGTGCGTTCTTTCTTCATTACGTGAATGTCGAAAGGTTTCACGAGCAGACCGACTTCCCGTCCGGCTTCGAAACTGTGATAGTCTTGCACCATGAATTCGTAGCCCTCGTTAGTCTGTACCATCATTTCGTAATGCACGCCTTTGAAGATGCAGGAGGTGACAGTACCCATCAGTTGGGCAGCGGCAGAAGGCTCGAATATATAGATGTCTTCGGGACGGATGACTACATCGACGGGAGTGTTTTCGCCAAAGCCCTTGTCGACACATTCAAATTCGTGTCCGGCAAAGGATACGGCTTTGTCCTGAAGCATGAGGCCGTTCAGGATGTTACTTTCTCCGATGAAATCGGCAACGAAAGAGTTGATAGGTTCGTTGTAGATGTCTGTCGGCGTACCTATCTGCTGGATGCGGCCTTCGCTCATCACGACGATGGTGTCGCTCAGAGTAAGGGCTTCTTCCTGGTCGTGGGTGACGTAGACGAAGGTGATTCCAAGCTTCTGGTGCATCTCTTTCAACTCCATCTGCATGTCTTTGCGCATTTTGAGGTCGAGGGCGGCAAGGGGCTCATCCAGTAACAGCACTTCGGGTTCGTTGACGATGGCACGGGCGATGGCAACACGTTGTTGCTGTCCGCCGGAGAGGGAATCAACGTCACGGTCTTCGTAATCCGTCATACCTACCATGCGGAGGGCTTGTTTCACTTTCTTGCCAATGGTGGCTTCGGGCATCTTTTTGAGCTTCAGTCCGAAAGCGATGTTGTTGTACACGTTGAGGTGGGGGAAAAGGGCATACTTCTGAAAGACGGTATTCACCGGACGTTGGTGTGGCGGTGTTTGCGTGATGTCTTTTCCGGCGATGGTGATGATACCTTCCGAGGCGGTCTGGAAACCGGCTATCAGGCGCAACAAAGTAGTCTTGCCGCAGCCGGAGGGGCCCAATATCGTTACAAATTCGCCCTTACGGACAGAGAGGTTTACATCATTCAGTACGGCTTTGTCTCCGAAGTATTTCGATACGTGCTCTACACCGATGATGCAGTCAGACTTTTGCATAAGCGTTATTAAGTGTTTAACCTAAAACTAATAGAACGAATTCTGCCTTTCTAAAAAAGCGGGTACAAAGGTAGGGAATAAATTGGGAAAATGAAAGTGCTGCCTTCGATTTACATTATCTTTGAAGAAGATAAGCTGCACCTCGGCATAAAAAAATGAACGAGTTCATTTTATACTGTTCTCGGTTTACATTATCTTTGTAGCATTAATGAATACTATTATAGTAGAAGGAGGCAAGGACATGGGTAACAGAATATATCCTATCGGGATACAAAACTTCGAGAAGATTCGTAAAGAAGGATACGTTTATGTGGATAAAACTGCATTGATGTATAAGTTGGTGAAGAGTGGCAGTTACTTTTTCCTTTCCCGCCCCCGCCGTTTTGGGAAGAGTTTGCTGATTTCCACGCTCGAAGCCTATTTTGAAGCGAAACGGGACTTGTTTGAAGGCTTGGCGGTGGAAACTTTGGAAAAAGACTGGGTGAAACGTCCCGTGTTCCATCTGGACTTGAATATCGGGAAATATGATACGCCGGATAGTCTGGACAAGATACTGAATGAAACGCTTGATTACTGGGAGTCACTTTATGGAACGCGTTCTGCCGAAACGACCCTTGCCTTGCGCTTTGCAGGAGTTGTGGGACGGGCCTATGAGCAAAGTGGTGAGCGTGTAGCCATTCTCATCGACGAATATGACAAACCCTTGCTCCAAGCTATCGGCAACGAGGAACTGCAACGCGAATTCCGCAATACTCTGAAACCTTTCTATGGCGTACTGAAAACCATGGACGGCTGCATCAAGTTTGCCTTGCTGACGGGAGTGACCAAGTTTGGCAAAGTCAGTGTGTTCAGTGACCTGAACAATCTGAATGACATCTCCATGGACGAGCCGTTTATTTCCATCTGTGGAATTACTGAAAAGGAGATACATCTTAATTTTGAAGAAGACCTGCACGAATTGGCAGCCGCGCAGAAAATGACGTATCAGGAAGTGTGCAATGAACTGAAAGCGTGCTATGACGGTTATCACTTTACAGAAAATACGGACGGCATCTACAATCCTTTCAGTTTGCTGAATACATTCTTTAAGATGAAATTCGGCAACTATTGGTTTGAAACCGGAACGCCTACTTACCTTGTGGAGTTGCTGAGACGCAATCATTACAATTTGGAACGCATGGCGCATGAAGAAACGGATGCTGATGTGCTGAACTGTATTTATGGCGACAACGAACCCATACCGGTTATTTTCCAAAGTGGTTATCTCACGATAAAGGGGTATGATAAGGAATTCGGTCTATACCGTCTCGGTTTCCCTAACCGGGAAGTGGAAGAGGGCTTTATCAGATTTCTGATGCCGTTTTATACCCGCTTCAATCAGTTAGAAGCACCGTTTGAGATACAAAGATTTGTTCGTGAGATACGTTCCGGCCAACCTAACGCTTTCTTTAAGAGGCTGCAAAGCTTTTTTGCCGACACACCTTATGAATTGGTGAAAGACTTGGAATTACATTACCAAAATGTGCTGTTTATCGTCTTCAAACTGGTGGGTTTCTACACACAGGCGGAGTATCACACTTCGGAAGGGAGGGTGGATCTGGTAGTGAAGACTGCCGATTACATTTACGTCATGGAATTCAAACTGGAAGGTACTGCAGAAGAAGCTTTGCAGCAAATAGAAGAAAAACAGTATGCTCTTCCTTTTGAGGCAGACCCGAGGAAATTATTCAAAATAGGTGTGAACTTCAGTAATAAAACAAGGAATATAGAGAAGTGGATTATTGAATGACAGATTTGTGTAGTTCGCGTTCTTTTATTCTGTTTTGACACTATCTTAGTGTGGATTGGAGTGGAGAGTCCTTTTATATTTCATCTTTGTTGTGTGTTAAGTTAACGTAAGTTCCTAATTTCTAATTCTCAAAATTAGAAAAATGGTATCGGACAAAAACAAAATGGAAGAATTAAAAAATAAAAAAAAAGAAAAGTCGGAAAAACCGGCCCGAATACTTGACTTCGCCTTTCGGATGTCGTATCTTTGCAGGGTAGTTGATAATAGAGAATTCATACGACTTGTTTTCTAAGATAATAACAGACAAAAAATAAGAAAGGCGGTAATTTCAATAGGAAGTTATCGCCTTTTTTGTTGATATTTATTGGATTCGGACTTAAAAGAGGCTTTTTACGTTTTTAATAAACGTTGAGCACATTCTTTAAAAACGTTCCTGTTATTCTTTAAAAACGAATAACAAGAAGCTTAATAAAGCAGAGAAATGCCTGTAATTTGTCTATATTTGAGACTGTGATAAGAACCTTAGGTATTCTGTTAATATGCTTTGTTTGGTAAATTGTTTGTACGATGATGCTTGAAAATACCATTCTAAATATATGAATATTTAAAAATTGATAGTAAATGGGTGCAGAAGGAGTAATAAATCATAGAAATAATGATTATCTTTGTGATGTTTCATTGCTAAAAAGAATACTTTTATGGATTTTAGTGTTAAGGATAAAATAGAGTATATTGTAGCTCTGATCAGTGAGTTTGCTAAGCTACATTCGCTTGCTCCCAGCCAGGCATACCGTTATTTGGATCGGTATAAAGCTATTGATTTCATAGATAAACACTATGGTATTGCTCATACACAACGTTTTGAGGATGTAATAGCAGATATTACGGCTTATTGTCAACGTTTTGGAGGGGCAATAAAATGATTCTTTATCATGGTACAACGGTAGATATTAAGGAAATTGATCTTCAAAAATCAAAACCTAATAAAGACTTTGGAAAAGGGTTTTTTGCGTACTCTGTATACATCGGATACGTATGCAAAATTGCAGGATGCTAAAACCGGACTTTATTTTCAGAGTCCTCGCTATGTGTATGACTTTTTGAGGAATGAAATTAAAACTGGTAAAATGTCATAGCTGACAGAAGCTATATATTATTATGGATTCGCCCCGCCAATTCTTTGCAAAGAGAATGGGCGGGGCGAATCCATTATTAATCAGTAAAGACTCATTACCCGGCATATGTTGCCTCGTGCACATCTGCCACCGCCCGTCCGCTCGGATCATTTTTCCCTTGCAATGTGGCATCCCAGGCAAGTGCTTCAGCAGTAGAGCAAGCCACGCTCGGCACACTGGGCACGCTTCGGGCAGCCGACTGACTGGGGAAGTGTTCTTCGAAAATGCTACGATAGTAATATTCCTCCTTATTCTGTGGTGGATTGATGGGAAACCGTTCGGCGGCATGTTCCATCTGATGGTCGGTGACGGCGGCAGAAGTAATGGCTTTCAATGTATCAATCCAATTGTAACCGACGCCATCGGAAAATTGCTCTTTTTGTCGCCAGGCAACACTCTGAGGCAGCATATCCTGAAAAGCTTCGCGCACAATGCGCTTTTCCACTTCTTTGCCCGGACACATCTTGACGGCAGGGCTGAGGTTCATTGCCACATCCAGAAACTCTTTATCGAGGAAGGGAACACGACCTTCCACACCCCAGGCAGAAAGGCTCTTATTGGCACGTAGACAGTCGTACAGGTGCAATTTGGAGAGCTTACGGATCGTTTCTTCGTGGAAAGCCTGCGGTGTGGGGGCTTTGTGGAAGTAGAGATAACCACCGAAAACCTCATCGGCACCTTCACCACTAAGCACCATCTTGATGCCCATAGACTTGATGACACGTGCCAACAGGTACATCGGTGTGGAAGCACGAACAGTGGTAACGTCGTATGTTTCGATAAAGTAGATGACATCACGCAAGGCATCGAGCCCTTCCTGAATGGTATAATTGATTTCATGGTGAACAGTGCCGATGTATTCCGCCACTTCACGGGCTTTAATCAAGTCCGGTGCACCGCGCAGGCCGACGGCGAAGGAGTGGAGTTGAGGCCACCAGGCTTCGCTTTGGTTATCAGTTTCAATGCGCTTGCGGGCATATTTCTTGGCAATGGCGGAGATGACGGAAGAGTCGAGGCCACCACTGAGCAGAACACCGTAAGGAACATCGGACATTAACTGGCGTTGCACGGCAGCTTCAAGGGCGAGTTTTACACTGTTGATTTCTGGTTGGGTAGCCCGGCGGGCGTTGGTGTCATTGGCTTTGACGGCGGCATAATCGGTCCAGGGGCGTTGATACCAACGATGCATTTTCCCTTCACGTCCCCAGAAGTAATGTCCGGGCAGAAAAGGCTCGTAGGTATCACAGAAACCTTCGAGAGCTTTCAGTTCGCTACCGACGTAGATATGTCCCTGGTCGTCACGACCGATATAAAGAGGGATTACCCCGATAGGGTCACGGGCAATCAGATAATCGTCTGCTTCCTCATCGTAAAGGGCAAAGGCGAAGATACCGTTCAATTCTTCGAGGAAATGAATGCCTTTATCCTTATATAATGCGAGGATGACTTCACAGTCCGATCCTGTACGGAAAGCATACTTGCCGGCGTAGCGAGAACGGATTTCCCGATGATTATAGATCTCACCGTTGACGGCAAGGATTTGCTTGCCATCCGGAGAATACAATGGTTGTCCGCCACTTTCCGGATCGACGATGGAAAGACGTTCGTGAGCCAGGATGGCACTGCCGCCTACATAAATACCACTCCAGTCCGGTCCGCGATGACGGATTTTCTGCGCCATTCGAAGCGCTTTGTTTCTCAATTCCTGGGATTGAGATTTGATATTGAAGATACCTACGATTCCACACATGATATTTAGTGATTAGGGGTTAGTTACTCAAATACTTGTCTATCCGTTCTGCCACTCTCCGCCCGTCCGCCAGTGCATGCACCACAAGGCTGGCACCGCGTGCCGCATCACCTGCTACGAATACATTTTCCGGAAATTCCGGTTGTTCCGGTTTCAGGAAGCCCATGGCCAGAAGTACCATATCGGCGTCTATCACTTCCTTCTTTCCGGTAGGTTTCATGGTAGGGCGTCCTCCATCCTGAGCCGGAATCCATTCCACTTCTTCCACCTCTACACCGCAGACTTTTCCATTCTTGCCAATAAACTGATTGGATGCCAGCGACCAGCGGCGCGTGCAACCTTCTTCGTGACTTGAAGTCGTCTTCAGTACAATGGGCCATTGCGGCCAAGGAGTAGCGTCATTGTGACCTACGGGAGGCTGTGGCATGATTTCAATCTGTGTCACACTCACGGCTCCCTGGCGGATACTCGTACCGATACAGTCTGATCCTGTATCACCGCCACCGATGACGAGAACCCGTTTGCCCTTGGCATTTACCAGACGGTCTTTGGGGAACGTTTCTCCATCGAGGATATGATTTTGCTGGGATAGCATTTCGAGGGCAAGATAAATACCTTTCAGTTCGCGTCCGGGGATATTGAGGTCGCGTGCCTGTGGCGTCCCGGTGCAGATGCAGTAGGCATCAAAGCCCGCGGGGAGGTTCTGGACATCTACCGTTACGCCCATTTCGAACTTGATGCCTTCGGCTTCAAGCACTCCCATCCGGCGGTCGATTACTGCCTTATCGAGTTTAAAATTAGGAATACCATAGCGCAGTAATCCGCCGGGCATGGGTTTGCTGTCAAAAAGAGTCACTTCATAGCCTTTAGCATTCAGCCGGCAGGCAGCGGAGAGTCCCGCAGGACCTGCACCGATGATGGCAACCCGCTTTCCATTACGTTCGGGCTGAATGGGCACGATGTAACCTTCGCGAAAAGCCGCTTCGGCAATAGCCGCCTCGTTTTCACGAATGGTGACAGGCTCATCACACGAAAGCTTCAGTACACATGACTTTTCGCAAAGTGCCGGACAGATGCGTCCGGTAAATTCGGGGAAGTCGTTTGTGGCGGCGAGCACTTCGTATGCTTCGCGCCATTTACCTTTATAAAGTGCATCCTGAAATTCAGGTTGTTTATTGCCCAACGGGCATGCCCAGTGACAGAAGGGTACACCGCAATCCATGCAACGTGATGCCTGGAGTTTACGTTCGTGACTGTTTAAAGTTTGCTCCACCTGACTGAAGTCGGTGATACGTTCGTGGACAGGACGGTATCCCGCTTCCTGTCGTGGTATGTTTAAGAATGCTTTTGGATCTGCCATTGTAGTATTGTTTAATTTGACTATCTTAATTCCCAAGAGGAGGAGAGTTGAGATGCTCTTGGTTCTGTAATTTTTAATAATCTCTCTGCATCTCTGCAATCTTCTGTTGCAGTTTTCGCATTTGCTCCTCTTGCAGTACCTTCTTGTATTCGATGGGGACTATCTGGATAAACTCATCCACATATCGGTTCCAGTCATCAAGCATAGTGAGTGCCAGGTTGGAGCCTGTATAGAGGTAGTGCTGACGGATGAGTTCGTGCAACTCTTTACGATAGGAGGCTTCTTCGATGAGGCTTAGTTCCACCATTTCCATGTTACAGAAATAATCGAAGTTTCCATCCTTATTCCATACATAAGCTACACCGCCCGACATACCGGCTGCGAAGTTGCGCCCTGTTGCCCCGAGGACTACCACACGACCGCCCGTCATGTACTCGCAACAATGATCACCTACACCCTCTACTACGGCAATGGCACCGGAATTGCGGACAGCAAAACGTTCGCCTACGCGCCCATTGATGTAAACTTCACCACTGGTTGCGCCATAGAGCAAGGTGTTTCCTGCAATCGTATTCTTTTCGGCCTGGAAGTTAGAGCGTACCGGAGGTAATACGGCAATCCGTCCACCCGAAAGGCCTTTGCCGAGGTAATCGTTCGCTTCACCTTCCAGCTTGAAGTTAACACCCGGTACAAGGAAGGCACCGAAACTTTGTCCTGCAGAACCTTTGAACTTTACGTTCAACGTATGTTCCGGCAGTCCCGCTTCACCGTACTTCGCGGCAATGGTACCCGAAAGCATAGCTCCGCAAGCACGATCCGTATTGGCAATCGTATATTCCAGTGAGATTTCTTTCTGGTTTTCCAGAGCTTCGGCAGCGGCATGCAGCATTTCAACGTCTTTTACGTGGTCGATGCCGTGTTGCTGGTCGATGGTGTGGCGGATGGCTGCACCATTATCGACACGTGCCAGTATTTTGTCGAAACTAATTAGGGATTGCTTGGGCGATTCGTTTTCTGACTTGCGGATAATAAGATCCGTGCGTCCGATGATATCATCCATACGTTCCACACCGATTTCGGCGAGGTATTCCCGCACTTCCTGCGCCAGGAAAGTGAAGAAGTTCACCAGGTATTCGCTGCGTCCGTGGAAGCGCCGGCGAAGTTCCTCGTTTTGCGTTGCCACACCCACAGGGCAGGTGTTCTGATGGCATTTGCGCATCATGACGCAACCCAGTACAATCAAAGCGCTGGTTGCAAAACCGAACTCTTCGGCACCCAGCATCGCCATCAGTACGATGTCGCGACCGGTTTTCAATTGCCCGTCCACTTGCAGCATCACTTGCCCGCGCAGACCGTTCAGTACAAGAGTCTGTTGCGTCTCGCTTAGTCCCAGTTCAGGAGAGATACCGGCATAGCGGATGCTGGAGGCAGGAGAGGCGCCCGTACCACCTTCCGCACCGGAGATGACGATAAGGTCTGCTTTTGCTTTGGCCACTCCGGCGGCAATGGTTCCTACACCGCTTTCGGCTACCAGCTTCACACTGATCTTGGCACGAGGATTTACATTCTTCAGGTCGAAGATCAACTGTGCCAGGTCTTCGATGGAATAAATGTCGTGATGGGGCGGGGGAGAAATCAATGAAATGCCAGGAATGGAATGGCGCGTTTTCGCAATCACCTGATCTACTTTAAAGCCCGGTAACTGACCGCCTTCACCCGGTTTGGCCCCTTGTGCCACTTTGATTTGTATTTCATCGGCATTCACCAGATACTCCGTTGTTACGCCGAAACGTCCCGAAGCTACCTGCTTGATGGCGCTACGCAGACTGGTTCCGTCTTCGCGGGGCGTGAAGCGTGCGCTGTCTTCGCCGCCCTCACCTGTGTTGCTGCGTCCGTGAATCCGGTTCATGGCAATGGCCATTGCCTCATGCGCTTCTTTGCTGATAGACCCGTAACTCATGGCACCCGTCACAAAGCGGTGCATGATGCTTTCTACCGGTTCAACCTTATCTATAGAAATAGGGGCACGGCGGAAATCCAGGAAGTCGCGTAGGAAGATAGGCGCTTCTTTTCTGTCTACCAGACTGGTGAATTCTTTGAACTTCTTATAGCTGCCCAGGCATGTGGCAAGTTGCAAGGTAGAAATGGTTTCCGGGTTCCAGGCATGTTTTTCTCCATCTTTACGGAAAGCGTACAAACCGTTGTTGGGGAGTAATCCGTCTACCTGTGCGGCAAAACCTGCATCGTGGAATGCGATTGCATCGCGTGCCACTTCGTCCAGCCGGATACCGCCTATTGTGGATCTCAACCCGCCGAAATAAGCATTGCTGAGCTCTTCACTCAAACCTACGGCTTCGAATATTTTCGCTCCCCGATACGAGCGGATGGTACTGATACCCATCTTACTCATGATCTTGAACAATCCCTTGCAGATGGATTTGATATATTTCTTTTCGGCTGTGGCATAATCCAATTGGATTTCTTTCTTCGCCACCAGCTTGTCGATTACGGCGAATGCCATGTAAGGGTTCAGGGCACTGGCGCCAAATCCCAGTAACAGGGCTGCGTGCATCACCTCGCGTATTTCACCGCTTTCCACTACCAATGCCGTCTGTACGCGCTTTCCTACCGAAATCAGGTGGTGGTGTACTGCGCTTACTGCCAGTAGGGAGGGGATAGCCGCATGAGTGGCATCCACATCACGGTCGCTCAATACAATGTAGTTCACCCCTTCGCTGACGGACTCTTCCGCTTGCTTGCAAAGTGCTGTGAGTGCTTCCTGCAATCCGGCACGACCCTTGGCTACTTCAAACAGCAAGGGTAGTTTCACTGTTTTGAAACCTTTGTAGCGGATGTTGCAAAGAATATCCAGTTGTGCATTGCTCAGGATGGGATGGTTGAGGCGCACCATCTTACAATGGCTTTCGCTGGGTGTCAGGATGTTCATGCCCACGGCGCCGATATATTCCGTCAGTGACATTACCAGTTCCTCGCGTATCGGGTCGATAGGCGGATTGGTGACTTGTGCAAACTGTTGGCGGAAGTAGTTGTACAGTAGTTGCGGCTTATCTGAAAGCACGGCAAGCGGCGTATCATTCCCCATTGAGTTGATAGGCTCGGCACCCGTGGTACACATCGGAACGATGAGCCGCTCCACATCTTCCTTGGAATAGCCGAAGGTACGCAGCATCCTCTCGTAATCGGGCACAGTGTGCGCTACCTTACGGCCGCTTTTCAGCTCATCCAGTTCGATGCGGTTCGTTGCCAGCCAACTGTGGTAAGGCTTGGCTTCGGCCAACTGTTTTTTCAATTCTCCGTCGTAGTAGATTTCGCCTTTTTCGGTATCTACCAGTAGTATCTTACCCGGTTGTAGACGTCCCTTTTCTTTGATGTCTCCCGGTTCGAAATCCATCACGCCCACTTCGCTGGCCACTACCATCATATCGTTGTGCGTAATCAGATAGCGTGCAGGACGCAATCCGTTACGGTCGAGCATACCGCCCGTAAAACGTCCGTCGCTGAACAGCAAGGCGGCAGGGCCATCCCAGGGTTCCATCAGGATGGAGTGGTATTCATAGAATGCTTTCAGATCTTCGCTGATAGGATTCTTTTCATTGAAAGATTCCGGTACTAGCATGGCCATGGCATGCGGCAGGCTGAGGCCTGACATAACGAGGAATTCCAAAACATTGTCCAGTGAGGCACTGTCGCTCATTCCCGGCTGAATGATGGGGCGTATCTCCCTGATGTCGCCCAGGACGGGAGAGGAGAGCACACTTTCACGGGCTTCCATCCAACCCCGGTTGCCGCGGATGGTGTTGATTTCGCCGTTGTGGGCCAGGAGGCGGAACGGTTGTGCCAGTCCCCAGGTAGGGAAGGTGTTGGTGCTGAAGCGGGAGTGCACCAGTGCTATGCCGCTGGTGAAGTAGGGGTTTGTCAGATCGGGGAAGTAGCCTCGCAGTTGCAGTGAAGAGAGCATACCTTTATAGATGATGTTCTTCGTGGATAGGGAGACAACGTAGAAATCTTCGCGCGTGGCAATATCCGATTTGCGTACTTTGTTTTCTATTCTTTTTCTTATGAGATAGAGTTTACGGTCGGCTGTCTCGCTTTCCGTAAATCCGGTGATGAAAATTTGTTTGATATCCGGTTCGTTGGCAAGTGCCGATTCTCCTAAGATTTCTGGACAGGTGGGTACATTGCGCAGGTGCATCAATGTCAATCCTTCTTTTTCAATCTCTTCGATGATAATGCTTAAGATAGCACCTTGGCCTTTCTCATCTTTCGGCAGAAAGAGAAGACCTGTACCGTATTTCCCTTTCTCGGGGACAGGAATACCCTGCAAAAGAATAAACTCGTGCGGGATTTGCAGCAGGATGCCGGCACCGTCTCCGGTTTTGTTATCCGCACCTTCGGCGCCCCGGTGACGCATGTTCTCCAACACCTTCAATGCAGACTCCACCAGTTCGTGTGACTTGCCTCCGTGGATGTTCACTAACATACCGACACCACAAGCGTCATGCTCGTTCTCTACATCATACAAGCCCAACTGCCTGGGCTGTCGTTGATATACAGGATGTTGGCTTTCTTCCCTTCTCTGTTGTCCGGCTTTTCTCTTTGTTTCGTTGTTAAAAAGTTCTTCTTTCATCTTTTTAAGTTTACTTTATTCTGTAGTAATACCTATTATTGCTATCAAAATGTTTGGCAAAAGTATTAATTTAATTTCAAATTGGTACAATAATATGGGTTTTTGTGACTTGCAAAATGTCTGTTTATTGGATCTGTGTTTTAAATTGAAATAAAATATATGCTTTTGTGTTTTGAATTGAAGTAAAATGCGTGGTTTATATTCTGTATTGTAAGTACGCCTTTCCCTCGTTCGAGAAATTGCCATATTGCCATAATGCCAAATAGCCAAAAGGGAAGTGCATGACATTTTTTTGTTTCATCCTTATCCGGATATAACCAAGTCCGTACCAACTCCGTGTCAAGTCCATACCAACTCCGTACCAAGTCCATTCCTATAGATACGGAGATGGTACGGACTTGATACAGTGTTGATATGGGATTGACATGGATTTAGTCTCTTTACCCGTTGGCAGAATTGATTTCTTTCTTTAGGGTATGAATAAAATGAGTATCTCTACATTAAGTAAATAGAGTATCTCAATTCCCCTCCTCCGACGGAGGTTGTGTAAAAAGTCAAATTCAAGCGTTCTTTGACATA